>Ga0210398_10001234_pt1 | contig 27051 bp, 18 predicted proteins | sample IncBWC4OmetaG_FD_161047 | JGI IMG/M metagenome (GOLD analysis project Ga0210398, IMG submission 161047) | Forest soil microbial communities from Barre Woods Harvard Forest LTER site, Petersham, Massachusetts, United States - Inc-BW-C-4-O | ecosystem: Environmental > Terrestrial > Soil >... | reverse complement strand
CCGGGAGCCGTCGATGCCAAGTTTGCGGTGGTTGAACTCCGGATGCTCCACTTCGAGCACCAGATCCTCATCGCGAAGATGGCCCGGCGTCGCAAAGGCGACGATGCCCAGCGCCGAGGTGCCCGCTTCGCCGAGCAATGCGCCGGAGCGATCCGCGAGCCTCACTTTCGCCCCCTCGATTGCGGGGCGCTCGCCGTCCCAGGAGAAGTCGTTTTCAAGCACCGTCACGCGCAGGGTCCGGCGATCATTCGCCCGCACCCATTCCAGGTGCAGGTCGCGCAGATAGATCATCGGCTCCGCGAAGACGCCCTTGATGCCCGCCTTGACCGGCTCGACGGTAGGATTGGCGTTAAGCGCGATGTCCTGCGCGGCCATCCCGTGGTCCGAGGTCACCACGAATAGCGTCGTCTCCAGCATCCCGCGCGCGTCGAGGAGATCGAGCACCTTGCCGATGCGCGCGTCGGTTCGATACAGCGCCTCCCGCAGCCCCTCGTGATGCGGGCCGTAGTCATGGCCGGCGCCATCGGTGAGGACAAACTCATGCGCGATGAACTTCGGCACCTCGTCACCGCAATGCTCCAGGAGGTTGATGAGCTGCGCCATGCCGCGGATGTCGACCACCTCCTCGCGATGCATCGCCGGCTTATCATCGGCCATCCAGCGCGGACTGATCTCGGTCGCCATCATGGCGATGGTGAGGTCCTTGAGGCGAAGCTTGTCGCCGACCACGCGCTTTTCGAAGACATTGTGATCGGCGCCGCGCCCCTGCGGCTCGTGAATCGAGGCGGTGATGGTCTCGGGCCCGAACACGCGTTTGAACAGCTCGTAGAGGGTCTCGACTTCAGGGTTCAGGTACTTCTCGGTATCGAACACCATCCCCTGCACCGGGACCGTCTCGCGCCGCGCGCGTTCATGGTAGGTGGGATTAACGATGTCATGATGCCCGCACCAGGTCCCGGTCATAATCGTCGAATGACTCGGCCAGGTGATGCTGGGAAAGTTCACGATCGAGCCATGCGAGAGCATCGCGCCTGAATCGATCAATCGCGCGAGGTGCGGAATCGCGCCGCGATGGTTTTCCAGTTGATGCATCAGCTCCGAATGCGACAGGCCGTCGAGCAGGATCAAATAAACCCCGCGCGGGTGCACGGAAGACTCCGCAGCGAGGATTTCATGCAGCACGCGGCCATCCTGCCGTTTCAGGTAGCGGCCTTCGGCAGCGGGAAATCCCATCGCATGCGCGATCGACGGTGCGATATCGACCTGCCGTGCCGCCACGCGATGAAGCCCGCGCTTCACCCCTGGCCCAGAAAAAATCAGTGGGGCGCGTGACTGCACGACATCGAGCGCGCCATGCTGCCCGGGCTGGATGCCGTAGGTGTAGGCCTTCGGGCTGACCATGAGATCGGGTGCGCGCGGGCTGTCAAAGAGTTGCGCGATTCGCTCATACGCATATGGATGGGTGACTGCGTGTGGCTCGAGGAACGCGCGGTCGGGATCGTCGGAGGGATGGCCGCCGGCGGCCGCCGCGGCCAACTCTTCGGCAATCGTCGAAACTGCAAATGGATCCTGGTTGGCGACCGGGTTCTCGCCGACCTGCTCGATTACCTCGAAATGAATCTTGCCGTCGTCGTCGAGGAAGCGCTGGAAGCGGACCATGCCACGTCGCGCCCAGATCTCATATGCACCATCGCGCCAGGTCGCGACGAGATCGACCTGATCGCGCGCAGGCGCCTCGGTGAGCAGCGCGGCTATGGTGCGGTCGCCGGATTCATATTGATTGGGGTCGAGCCCCTGCCCGGCCATTCGCTCGGGACCGTATTGTCGCATCTAGCTTCTAATCCGCCTTAAGGAGCCATCTTGACCCACGTCACTCATACGCGCAAAGGTTCAGGTGCCGCGTTTGCGAAATTTAAAGGGGCGAGACCGGCCTGCGGCAGGGTGGGGGATCGAGGAGGATTTTTTATGGCGATCAATGGTGAGACGACGTTCGAGTCGCGCATCGGCAAGGGCACCAAGATTTCCGGCAAGCTGTTCTTCAAGGCGCCCGCGCGTATCGACGGCGAGGCCGATGGCGAAATCAGCGGCGACGAAATCGTGATTGCGGCCGGCGCCGTGGTAACCGCGCGCATCAGTGCGACGCGGGTATCGATTGCGGGCACCGTAAGCGGCGAAATCGTCGCGCGCGAGAAGGTCGAGTTGCTGCCGACCGCGCGGGTCCGCTGCACCATCAGCACCCCGAGCCTGGTGCTCTCCGAGGGGGCGAAGTTCGACGGCGATTGCAAGATGCCGCGCGAACGCATCGCCGCTTAACATCTGCACTATCGAATTGAAGGTAAACGGCCGGGTCCTCCGGCCGTATACTTTTAGCTTCGCCCAAGCTGGTCTCGGGCGGCGATCATTTCACCGGGGTATTTTGTAAAAACTCGATAGTATTGCCGTCCGGGTCGGCGACCATCGCGATGGTGACACCGGGACGGAACTCGGTCACGGGGACGGTGGCCTTGATGCCCTTAGCTTCGATTTGCGCCATCAATCCGCGGATGTCGGGTACCGTTATCGTGAAGTAGCGGAAGCCAAGTCCGCGCATCGGGCCGCCGGGCGCGGGTTTCGCCTCCGGCGTCCGCTCGAGCTTCAAAAGTTTGAGGATCGTCGTTCCACACTTGAGGCGGTACATCCGGCCTCCCGGTAACGGCAGCTCGCCCTCCATTTCCAGGCCGAGGCCGTCGCGGTAGAAGCCGAGGGCCGCCTTCTCGTCGGTCACGATGATTCCCAAATCGATAGAGTCTTTGCTTACCTGCACGACTGTCTCCTCTGGCGCGTAGGCTGCGCGAGTCACGAACGTAGCGAATCAAGCGCCTGCAAACCAGCATCGGTGCGATGCAAAAGCTGGCGAAATCGCGCGATATCGAAAGCATCGGAGGGGTTCGGCTCGATTGAACGAATTGTTCAATGGATTTGAACGCCTGCTTGATTAGAGAGATGAATCCTCCCCCAGGGGTTCGCTCTCAAAAACCTACGCGGTCGCCCACACCCGTTAAATCGTCGGTGGCTCGGAGCGACAGCGGAGAACGGCTGACGGCAGGGCTGCCTCAACCCCCCGAGGCGGTCCTGCCCGTTGGTCATCCATCGCGAAGCAATCCCGGCAGTGTGGACCATCAATCGAAATTGGCTGCGAGAATTGGGTGGGGGGAACCCGCGCAACGCTTTACCCTCATACTCGCGGGCGTTACGATCATCACGTCGTAAACTCCGCCAATGTTTGAAGCCGAACAGATCGCAGGGCCCGATTTAAAACCGGCGCTCACCGATTTTCTTCGCCTGCCTTTTCGCAGATTCGAATTCTCGACGCCAATGAGCCTGGAGCATGCCGTCAAGGTCCTCGATGAGGTGGTCGAGCCGCCGCGGAAGTTTGGATGGCCGACTTCCACCAAGCGTGGAATTTTCGAGGGCAAGGTTGCCGGGAGCCGCTTCAAAATAAATCGCATCATCGGCGTGCCGAACTCGTTCCTGCCGATCGTTGAAGGGCGCATGAAGCGCGACGGTTTTAGCACCGTCGTTTCGCTCACCCTGCGGATGCTGTGGCCGGTCATGTTCATCTGGTTGGGCATCGTGGTGTTCCTGATTTGGAATTCCCTGGTGGCCGATTCGCATCTGGCGGCGTCCTTCAGCGCGCGGGTGGCGGTGCTCGCGGTGACCGCGTTCCTGTACCTGGTGGCGAGCGTGTCCTTCGCCATCGAGGTGCGAATCGCGATGACCCAGCTCCTGGGCCTGCTCCGCTCGGGGTCTTCGCGACCCGGCTTGTCGTTCTGAAAGCGCGCCGTATTCTCGTACCGATGAGAGTGAAGGAAGGGCGATTGCTCCGCTGGGCGCTGCTGGTCGCCCCCGCCATAGTCGCAGCCCTGGTTTCGCTGTGGGGAACCGCCCACGGTCCGGCCACCAATGAGGATTCCTACGCTTACATTTGCGGGGCGCAGAAGATCCTCGAAAAGGGTGCGTTCCTGGTTTGCGGAAGCGACCAGCCGCAGCTTTGGTTCCCGCCGTTTTATTCCTTTCTGCTCGCCATCCTCGATGCTCTGGGACTCCGGCGAATGGAGGGCGCGCGAGCCCTTTGCGCGATCTGCTTCGCGGCCAGCACATTGCTGACGGAGCGCCTGCTCTACACTTCAACCTCTAGTCTGGTGCCGGCGATAATTGGCGAGCTCATTTTCCTGACCCTGGATGACGTTGTCAGCGCACATCTGTACGCGATGAGCGAAGCGCCGTTCGTGGTGCTCCTTTTGTTGTTTACGACCTGGATCTTGCGCGCCCTCGACGATGATCGAACGCGGTGGCTCATCCTTGCCGGACTGGCTGGCGCTGCGGCGTCGTTAACCCGCTACATGGGAGCATCGCTCATCGGGTCGGGTGCGATTGCGATCGTATGGTACGACGCGCGGCCGATATCGTTCAGGCTGCGCCGAGGCGCGATATTCCTTAGCGCCGGAGGCGTGCCCGTCGCGGCCTGGATGTGCCGCAATCTCCATGTGGCGGGGTCACTAACCTTCCGCCATCGAGGCTACTATCCTCTCGACCCGCTCCAATATTCGAAAGCGGCCTACACGGTGGTGCGATGGTTCTGTCCGTTCTCCTTCGACACCTGCAAGGTCCTCGGAGCGCCGGTGATGGTCGGCGTGCTGCTCGCATTCGTCTTGGTGCTCTACTGGAACCCGGGAAAACTGGCGTGGCTGATGGCGCTGGTCGCTGTATCCAACCTGGCTTTTATCGTGGGTTCCCGTCTTTTCCTCGATCCGTACGTGGTATTCGCCGGGAGAATGCTGGTCCCGATTCTGGTCTGCCTGCTGATCATGATTCTTGGGGTGGCCTATTCGATACTGACGAGACCAACCATCAACCCCAGGTGGCAAGCAGTGGCAGTTTCGATAGCAGGGCTGATGGTGCTGGCGAATGGCCTGCGAGCGCGAGAAAAATTGAATATCGCGCGCCACGGCGGGTATGAGCTGAGTCAACGCTACTTCACTGATTCCGCGCTGATCGCGTGGCTTGCGCCCTTGCCGTCCAACACCCTCATCTACAGCGATGAACCCGAGCCGATATATTTTTTCAGCGGCCGGATCGCCCAGTTGCTCCCGATGATCACCAATCCCAACGGAAACAAGCCGCGCGCCAGCTTCGCCGGCGAGGTTAGCCTGATGCACGATCGATTGGACGATCACACCGGAGTCATCGTCTACTTCGATCGGGCTCACGAGTACCGGCGCGACAACATGGCGACGCCGGTGCTGATGCCGTTCATTTATCGCTTGTCGCTGCGATTGCTCTTTCACAATCAGGACGGCGCTATCTACGAGATGCGCGCCGCGCCGCCGCCCTCCAGCCGGCGCGATGCCCAGGCTATTCCGCGGTGAAAGTCTTCAGCGTAATTCGATTTCCGGTATTGTCCACCACCCGGATGATGCGGCCGGACTCGTCGATCTCGATTTCCTCGGCATCGCCCATCCGCGGCTCGTAAATGAAGATGAGTTCGTCCCCGTCCTTTTGGCGGCAAGTCTTCTTGTGGGTTTGCGCTGTCAGCGTGCTCGGATCGATGGTCGCAACTCTGCTGGTCCATCGCGTCTGACTCCGCGCCCGCGTATGCGCGATCATCAGCGCCTTGAACAGCACCAGCCCGCAATCAACCTCGCGATAGCGCCCCAGCTTCGCAGTCTCGATAGTGCGGCTGCCCATCGCGCTGACGGTGCCGCGGAGGAAATCGGCGTTGGCCTCGTAGCTGGCGCTGCGGGAAAACGGTCCACGGCTGTAGCGCGCGGTGACGCGCGCGATCATTCCGGTTTCATCCAGCGTAGCAGCCGCCTCGAAGGAGTCGGAGCTGCCCGCGAAGCGCCGCATGCCGCTCAGCTCGCCATTGGAAAAGCGATCGTCTTCAGACGCGACGAGATCGTTGCCGCGACGGATTTCGTAGTGATATTCGCCAGCCGGAATCATATGGGGCCGCCTCGACCCTCACGGAAGTTTGTCTCGCGAGGCGACCTTGGCACAACTCGAAAGCGGTGGTTAACCAACGATTAAAGGCTTGCGGAGTCAGGCCGAGCAGCAACTCACCGTCTATCATCTCACTTACGGGCCCGACGGCATGGTTGCCGCGGTGCACCAGCAATCGCCCCGCGCCGCCGGCCAGAATGGCGGCGCGCCAGAGTAGCGCCGGATAGCGAAACTCTTCGGGAACTTTTTCGCTCGATTGGCGTTAGTAGCCGTTAGACCACCCGACCGGTTCCGGAGGCAATCATGCGATCTTTCATCCGTCTGCTCGCGATCGCGGCTATGGTTTTTGCGCTGCCGAACAAAGCCCGTGCGCTAACTCCTTTCGTCAGTCCCTCCGCGGTTCCCACCACAATAGCTTCGACGGTGCCGGTCAATGGCGACGTCAACCCCTATGGCGTCGTGGTGGTGCCGCCGACCTCGACCGGAAATTTGGTACCTGGCAACATCCTGGTCAGTAACTTCAACGCCAGCTCCGGCGCGCAAGGTACCGGCCGCACCATCGTCGAGATTTCACCCTCCGGGACGAACACGTTATTCGCACAAATCGGCGACAATAATTGTACCGGAGGCGTTGGCCTCACCACTGCGCTTGCAATCGTGCAGAGCAATTTTGTCGTGGTCGGAAGCCTGCCAACCTCGGACGGCACTGCGGCGACGGCCAAGGCCGGATGCCTCATCGTGTTGGACAAGATGGGCGACGTGGTGGAGACCTTCACCGGTTCGGAAATCAACGGGCCGTGGGACATGACCGCCATCGATCAGGGCGGCAAGAGCCTGCTGTTCGTGACCAACGTGCTCAATGGGACGGTGGCGGCCGGGGGCAAAGTGGTCAACAGGGGAACCGTGGTCCGGCTGACGATGGATTTTTCCAGGACGGCGCCCAGAATCACCGAGCGCAAGATAATCGGCAGTGGGTTCCCCGAACGGACCGACCCAGCCGCGCTGGTAGTTGGCCCGACTGGGGTGGGCTTGGGCAACGATGGCACCCTCTATGTCGCGGATACGCTGGCGAGCCGGATCGCGGCGATTCCGAAGGCGACGACCCGTGGCAATACGGCGGGCCTGGGGAGCACCATCACCCAGGGCGGCGCGCTGTTTGGGCCGCTGGGCCTGGCGATCGCACCCAATGGTGACATCCTGACCGTCAACGCCAACGATGGAAACCTGGTCGAGAGCACGATCGATGGCACCGAATTCGCGCCGGTGAACCTCGACACGACTTCGCTGACGCCTCTGGATCCGGGCAACGGATCATTGTTCGGCCTCGCCGTCGCGCCCAACGGCGCCGGGGTCTACTTCGTCGACGACATCAGCAACACGCTTAATCTGTTGCCCTAATCCATGATGCGGCTCAGACCACTTCGAGCAGGCCGTAGAGCAGAAAGTACCGCACGGTCGAGATTATTTTTTCCAGTTCGACTGGAGGTTGGAAGCGCGCGGCCGCGTCGCTGACGGTCGGCGATTGATGCACCACCGCCAGCAGCCGGAGCGCGTCGGCATTGAGCTCCGCGGGCCGCACCAGCAGCCACGGACTCAGACGCGCCATCAGCTTCGAGGTCGCGCCCACTGCGAGGCCCGATCGCTCCTCGATGAAGGTGGTGGCCTCGGGCACGCGCAGCCGCGCGCCCAGCAGCGCTTGCTCACCGCGAGTGGCGAGGTCGCGGGCCGCGATCATTTTATCAATCCGCGCGCTGCTCAGGATGATTTGCCCGGCGCCTTGAATGTCGACTGCCGCGGTCCATCCGGTGGGCGGTTCCGCGGCTTGCTGCAGGATGTTGATGGCGACGCGCAACCCGCGAATTCCTATCGCCTCGAGATGATCGCGCCGCACCAGCGTATCGCGCTCGAACTCCGCGCCGAGGTATGGATGATCCGCGGCTGCATAGATCGCGCAGTAGTCATTCAGGTTGCTGCCGGGGCATTGCAGAATCAGAAGCTTGAAATCGGGCGCCGGCAGCGCCGCCCGGAGGTGTTGCTCGACCGTCATACCCGCGAGTTCGGGCCATTCCGCCACAATTACCGCGCGCCCATTTCTCGCCAGACAGGCGGGAATCTCGCGCAGGAGGCGCAGCGGCAATTCGTCGCCGCGCCGCCCACCGGATTCGTAGGATGCGGTCGCGAGCCCGGGCGGTGCGGATACAAACGGTGGTTGCGAAATGATGAGGTCGAAAGTTTCGCCCGCCACCGGCGCGAACATATCGCCCTCACGGAATTCGACGTTGCCGAGACCATTGAGGGCCGCATTAATTCGCGACAGGGCGACGGCTCGCGGATTGATATCGGTCCCGATAACGCGATCGACCTTCGCTGCGAGGCTCAGCGCTCCCGTGCCGGCGCCGCATCCCACGTCGAGCGCCCGCGCCAGGCGCCGCGCAGGCCGGCTCGCGTCGCACATGAAGGTGGTGGTCTGCCCGGCGCCCATCACCGCGTCGGCGCCGCGCCCGAGATGATCGCAAATCACCAAAACGTCGCTGACCAGGTTGAGGTTGAACGGCGAGACGTAATTTCCGTCATCAAGGCGATGAATGAAGCCCGCGTCGACGAGTACATCGAGCGGCACCTCGCCCAGCGCGCGGTCAGCCTCGGCACGCGATACGGGGTCATCGAACATCAACATGCGCATCGCGAGGGCGGCGGGCTCGCGCATCCGGCGCAGATGCCATTTACGGATCGGCGGGCGCGCCGCGTCGAGCAGGAAGATGCCGATCTGAGTGACTTCCTGCACGCGGTCCATCGTCAGGCCGATGGTGCGCAAACGCACGCCGAGCGAGCGCCATAGCGCCGGCGGCAGATGCGTCATCTTCGAAACGTCGGGTAGGGACATAGCACGAAGCTACGTCCCCGGCGCGAGGGTGACAAGATTGTTAACGAATTGTCGAGCGCCGCTTCACCTGATTGGCGAACGCGGTCTACTCCGGAACCGAATCCGCGTCGCCCTTACGCACGCCCATCAGATACGCCTCGATAAAGGGATCGATGGCGCCGTCGAGGACCGCGGCGGTGTTGCCGATTTCGACCCCGGTGCGATGATCTTTCACCATCTGGTACGGCTGCAGCACGTAGGAGCGAATCTGGCTGCCCCACGCGATATCTTTTTTGTCCTTGCTGAACTTTTCGAGTTCCTCGCGCTTCTTGCGTTCCTCGAGTTCGAACAGGCGCGCGCGCAAAATCTTCATCGCCATCGCGCGATTCTTATGTTGCGAGCGCTCGTTCTGACAGGCCACGACGATGCCGGTGGGTATATGCGTGAAGCGCACGGCCGAGTCGGTTTTGTTGACGTGCTGGCCGCCGGCGCCGCTCGCGCGAAAGGTATCGATCTTCAGATCGGCCGGGTTGATGATGACCTCAATCTTGTCGTCGATGGCGGGGAACACGAACACCGACGCAAAAGAGGTATGGCGGCGCGCGTTCGCATCATACGGCGAGATGCGCACCAGCCGGTGAATCCCGACCTCGGCTTTTAAATAGCCATAGGCATACTCGCCGTCGACCTCGAAGGTCGCGTTCTTGATGCCCGCGCCTTCACCGGGCTGCAGGTCAGCGACATCAACTTTGAAACCGTGACGCTCAGCCCAGCGCAAATACAGCCGCAGCAGCATCTCGGCCCAGTCCTGCGCTTCCATGCCGCCGGCGCCCGGATGAATCGAGACGATGGCGCCGAGCCGATCGTGCGGCCCGCCGAGCATCACCTGCAGCTCATGTTTCTCCAGCTCGGTGCGGGCGGCGGCCAGCGCGGTCTCAGCTTCACGCGCAGCCTCGGAATCGTCGGCGCCTTCCTCTTCGGCCATTTGAAAAAACACGCGCGCCTCTTCGAGGCGATCGCGCAAGCGCTGAAAGCCGTCGACCTGGCCCTTGAGCTGATCCTGTTCCTTCAGGACGCTCTGCGCATTTTCAGGGCGATCCCAAAATTCCTGTTTGCTGGAAAGTTCGAGGAGTTCTTTTTGGCGGGCAGTCAGTTTAGGGAGGTCAAAGACGCCTCCCGAGCTTGTCCGCGCGGGATTCGAAATCGCTCAGTTGCTCTCTGATGTCGCTGATCATTTAAAAATGTCCTCACGATGCCGCCCGGCGGCCCGACGGAATTCCCTATTGTGACAGAAACTACGCGATCAATTAATGGCTACGCGCTTGCCATTGCGCGAGGAGAGAATCTCTTCGACGTGCGCCTCCAGCGGCTTGAGTTTCCGCGGCCGGCGCCAGCCCCAGATCAGCGCGACCACTATGAGCAGCAGGCAAATTTGCGCGAAAAGATCGCCAACGATGGTGTACAGCGTGCGCATCGGATGCCACGCGACGTCCTCGATCTCGGTGCCGCGCTTGAACAGCGGCGTCGTCGCGGTGATGCTGCCGTCGTCGAGGATGATCGCGCTGATACCGGTATTGGCGACCCGGATCATCGGAATTTTGGTCTCGACCGAGCGCATCGCCGCCATCGCGAGGAGCTGATACGGCGCCGAGCTGGTGCCATACCACGCATCGTTGGTGATGTTCACCATCACATCGGCGCCTTCCTTGACCGATCGCCGCGCGAGGTCGGGGAAAATGCTTTCGTAGCAAATCAACACACTCAGTTTTGCGCCATTCAGGTCGAAGAGCGTCTGCTGCTGGCCGGGAATCATGTCGCCCATGCCATGGACGATGCGATTGACGAAAAACCCGAGCACCGCGCGATAGGGGACATACTCGCCGAAGGGCACCAGTTGAATCTTGTCGTACCACGCGGCGACGTCGCCTTTCGCTGAGACCAGGTAGGCGCGATTGGCGAAGCCGACCACGCGATCATCTTTAGTTACCAGCGCCGGCGCGCCGAAGAGGATCGGCTTGCCGAGGTTGCGCGCGAGTTGCAGCAGCGCCGTCCGATAACTCACATCCTCGCTGGAGTCGGCCGGATAGCGCTCATCGGGCTGGAAGAGAAATGTCGCGGCGGCCTCGGGCCATACAATCAGATCGGCGTTCTGCCTGGCGCCCTCGGTACTTTGGTCGGTGTAGATTTTGAAGGTCGGAGCCAGCGCGTTGGGATCCCATTTGACGGTCTGCGGGATGTTGCCCTGCACCATCGCAACCCGAAAGCTGCCGTCCGGCTTGAGCGCTTTGAGCTCGTGCATGCGCCAATTGCCGAACACAATCGCGGCGATCATCACGCCCGTCAGGACCGACAGGCTGACGGTTTGCAGTCGCCTGGAGCCGCGGCGCAGCAGCACCATGAAGACCACCGCATTGAAGAAAATTATCAGCGCCGAAATGCCATAGGTCCCGGTAAACTCGGCGAACTGGATCAGTTCCAGATTGCGATACTGCGTCTCGCCCAGCAGGTTCCACGGAAATCCGATGGGGAAATAGGTGCGGACCAACTCGACGCCGGCCCACGCGATGGGCATCGTCAGCACGATTGGAAGCCGCAAGCGGCGGGCGGTAAATTCTCCCGCCCACAGCGCGAGCGCGGTGTAAATTCCGACCACCCCGGCCAAAAGGAGCATCGGCAGCAGTGACAAAACAAAATGTACGCCGGCAAATTCATTGAGCGTGATGACGACCCAATAGAGCGAGCCGACGTAGCAAGCGAGTCCCTGCAGCCATCCCCACCAGAACACGTTTTTGAGCGGCTCGCCCTCGACCGCGTAAAAAAATGGAACGAAGGCCACCCACGCCAGCAGGCTGATATCGAACTTCGGGAACGCCAGCGCGAGCGCGAGTCCACTGGCGATTACCAGCGCCGCGCGGGTCAGGGTGTTCGAGGAAATGCTCATCGGTTCTCGAAAATTTCTCCCAGCGGGATCACCCCCGCGCATGGAGGTTGGCCATTGAAGCGTTCGTAAATTTCATCGACATCACGCCAGCTCGCCACCAGAGCCACCGCGAGCTGAGGCTTAAGCGGCAAGTCGCCGAGCAAGCGCCATTCGCGCTCAAAGGTCCAGTCAATCGGCGGATTGCGCGCCACGTCAATACTCACGACCCGCCACATTTCGCCCTCGTCGAGAATAGCTGCCGCCTCGGCGCTCGGCATATAGATGACGGGTCGCGCGCCCATCGAAAAAGCATACCGTTTATCGATGGCCACGCCGAAGGGTTCGTAGCGACGCCGGTTGCGCGGCCTCAGCAGGTGACCGAGCTCGGACGGCGGCGCATCGAAGAGGCACACGCCGCGATGGCCGCCCGCGATCATCCGGGTCGATCCGCGGACCCGCTGGTCCTCGAGGATCCAGAGCAGATTGTCCAGCGCCGAGGTCTTCCCCGAGGCGCGAGTGAAATGCGCGAGCGTCGGCGCCGAGGGCAGCTTGAGGAATTGGCGCTTCACCGAGACTTACTGCTCATGAGTGCGGCGAGTTCACGTTCGCGCGCGAACATCTTACGCGCCTCCGACGGTGACCGTTCGTGATCGTAGCCGAGCAGATGCAGGAAGCCATGAATCAACAAGGTGCGGAGTCGCTCGCCAGGTTTGACGCCGTACGCGCGAGATTGCGCCAGCGCGGTATCGATCGAGATCACGACGTCGCCCAGCGGCATGCCGCGGGTATTCGCGACCGTGCGAGGATCCGGTGGCGCGACGCCGCGCTCTTCGATTTGCGAAAACGAGAGCACGTCGGTCGCGCGATCCTTCCCGCGATAGTCGCGATTGAGCACGCGGATCGATTCGTCACTGGTCAGCGTCAGCGAGAGCTCGCAACGCGGAAGTTCCGCGGCCGCCATCAGCGCGAGAGCATCGCGTTTCAGCGCGCGGCTGTAGCGCAGCCCCTTTGGCGCGGCGCAACGAAAGACCACACCCAAGCTAGGACTTGCCGTTGGTGTCCGCGCTATCCTGCACGGCATCGCCGCGATTGAAGGCCTCATACGCCAGGATGATTTTCTGCACCAGGCGATGCCGCACCACGTCGCGATCATCAAAGATGGTGAAGTTGATACCTGGCGTATTGGCGAGCACGGTGCGCGCTTCCTTCAGTCCCGACAGCTTGCCGCTCGGCAAATCTATCTGCGTGATGTCGCCCGTCACCACCGCCTTGGAGTTGTAGCCGAGGCGCGTCAAGAACATCTTCATCTGCTCAGTGGTGGTATTTTGCGCCTCATCGAGGATGATGAACGAATCGTTGAGCGTCCGCCCGCGCATGAAGGCCAGCGGCGCGACCTCGATCGTGCCCCGCTCCAGCATCCTGCGCGCGCGGTCGAAATCAACCATGTCGTGCAATGCGTCATAGAGCGGCCGCAGGTACGGATTGACCTTTTCCGAAAGATCGCCGGGCAGGAAACCCAGCTTCTCGCCCGCTTCGACGGCGGGTCGGCATAGCACCATCCGCGTGACCTGATTTTTCATCAGTGCGGCCAGCGCCATCGCCATCGCGAGATAGGTCTTGCCGGTCCCGGCCGGGCCGATCCCGAACACGATGTCGTGGTTGCGAATCGCGTCGATGTAGAGCTTCTGGTTCATGCTCTTGGGCGCGATGACGCGTTTGTGAGCCGACACGTACACCGTATCGAGGAAGATGTCCTTCAGATCGGCGTTGCGATCGCCACGCAGAATCCGAATTCCATATTCGACGTCGCTGCCGAACACCGGATGCCCGCGCTTGAGCAGCTCGTACAAATCGCCGAGCAGCTTGCCGGTCATCGCCTGTTCGGCATGGCCTCCCGAAATGCGCAAGGAAGTGCCGGTCGCGCCGATACGGACGCCGAGCGCCTGCTCGATGGTGCGGATGTGCGCGTCGTGCTGGCCGAGCAAATCGGAAAACAGCCGTGGGTCGTCGAAATGAAGTTCGAGAGAGTCTTCAGCAACTAGTTGGGAAATATTACTGCTAGACCTCGCTGAATCAGGATGTTTGACGCCGTTGGTATGCGGCGCGATTTGCAATCCTAACGCTTTTTCTTCTCTCATTAAAAGGCGCGGTTACTGATTCTTCCTCACATCCTCCTCCGCGTTGTGGATAGTGGCACCACCATGGCGCCGCGGAGAAGCACGCAACATAAATATAATGATGCTCATCCGGAGTGTCGCCGTCGCGCTTGCCAGACCAGTCTGATTGTCGCGATACTCGCGCAGTCGGTTTCCGGGAGAAGGCCGAGTGCGCTGCTCCAGGTGCGGAATCGAGAATCCGATCGGGAAGAAGTTCTGCGGCGATTGTGGCGCGGCGCTGGCGAATCTTTGCCCGCAATGCGGCGCCGATAATCCGGCGGGCAAACGCTTTTGCGGCGAATGCGGCACCGCGCTGGGAGCAGCTCCACCCGACTCGCCAAGGAAGTCCGACCAGCGTCAGATTCGGATCGCCGATGCCTCCGGCGCTGCGAATCTCGAGGGCGAGCGCAAGACGGTAACCGCGCTGTTCGCTGATATCAAAGGCTCGACCGAGCTAGAGCAGGACCTCGACCCCGAAGAGGCCCGCGCCATTATCGATCCGGCGCTGAACCTGATGATCGATGCGGTGCGCCGCTACGACGGCTACATCGTGCAGTCAACCGGCGATGGCATCTTCGCGTTGTTCGGCGCACCAGTCGCGCACGAGGATCATCCTCAGCGCGCTCTGTATGCGGCGCTGCGCATGCAGGAAGAGCTGCGACGCTATTCGGCCAGGCTGCGGGAAACGGGCAACCTTCCGCTCGAAGCACGAGTCGGCGTCAACACCGGCGAGGTAGTGGTCCGCTCGATAACCACCGGCCACGGACAGACTGAGTACACCCCGATCGGGCACACCACCAATCTCGCATCCAGAATGCAAGCGCTTGCGCCCACCGGGTCGATCGCAATCAGCGAGCAGACGCGCAAGCTCGTCGAGGGCTACTTCGCGCTCAATCCGCTCGGTCCGACCAAAGTCAAAGGTGTCACGGAGCCGGTCAACGTCTATGAAGTTATCGGCCTCGGTCCGCTGCGCACGAGACTGCAACGCTCGGCGGGACGCGGGCTGACCAAGTTCGTCGGGCGCGAGGGCGAGATGGAGGCGATGCGCGCGGCCACGGATCGAGCATTCTCCGGCCACGGACAGATTGTGGCCACGATGGCGGAGGCGGGCACCGGCAAGTCGCGCTTGTTCTACGAGTTCAAAGTCAAGAATCAGTCGGGCTGGATGGTGCTGGAAACCTTCTCGGTCTCCCACGGCAAGGCGTCGGCATATTTTCCGGTGCTCGATCTGTTGCAGGGCTATTTCAAAATCGCCGGTGAAGATGATCAACGAACGCGAAGAGAGAAGCTGACCGGGCGCGTACTCGCGCTCGACCGTTCGCTCGAAGATACCCTTCCATACCTGTTCAGCTTGCTCGGCATCGTCGAAGGCGAGGATCCGATTGCGCAGATGGACGGGCAGATCAGGAAGCGGCGAACGCTCGAAGCGATCAAACGGATTCTGCTGCGCGAGTCGCTCAATCAACCGCTGATGGTGATCTTCGAGGACCTGCACTGGATCGATGAGGCGACCCAGGAGTTCCTGAATCTGCTCGCCGACTCACTGGGCACCGCGAAGATATTACTGTTGGTCAACTATCGTCCCGAATACTCACATAAGTGGAACAGCAAAACTTACTATACGCAGTTGCGGCTCGATCCGCTCGGCAGGGAGAGCGCCGGCGAAATGCTGTCGGCGTTGTTAGGCGACGGGGTCGAAGTAGAGGCGCTCAAGCGTGTGATCATCGAGAAGACCGAGGGCAATCCGTTCTTCATGGAAGAGACGGTGCAGGTGCTCTTCGACGAGAGCGCGCTGGTTCGTGAGGGCAGTGCGGTGAAACTGACGCGCTCACTCAACACGCTGAAGATTCCGCCGACGGTGCAAGGGATTCTCGCCGCGCGCATCGACCGCTTGCCCAGCAACGAGAAGGACCTCCTGCAAGCGCTCGCGGTGATGGGCAAGGAGTTCCAATTAAGTCTGGTTCGTGCAGTCACGGGCAAGTCAGAGGACGATCTCAACCAGATGCTGGGCAACCTGCAGCTCGCCGAGTTCATCTACGAACAGCCCGCGGTTGGCGATGTCGAGTACAGCTTCAAGCACGCCCTCACTCAGGAGGTCGCGTACAACTCGGTGTTGGTCGAACGCCGCAAGCAACTGCACGACCGTGCCGGCATAGTGCTGGAGTCGATGTTCGCCGCGCAGCTGGACGACCGTCTCGACCAGCTGGCGCATCATTACAGTCGCAGCGCCAACTCCGAGAAAGCGGTGGAGTATCTGACGCGTGCCGGCCGACAGGCGCTGACGCGCTCGGCCTTCGCGGAGGCGCAAGCGCAGCTGCAGCGGGGTCTCGAATGGATCAAGAAGCTCCCCGAATCGCCGGAGCGCGATACGCTCGAATTGGAGCTGGCACGCACCCTGGCGCAGGTGTTGTTGGTCACCCGAGGCTTCAGCGCGCCAGAGACGCGGGCGGCCGCCGAGCGCGCCCGGGAGCTGGCCGAGAAAAGCGGCAACTTGGCCCTACTGGTGGCACAGGTTTTCGAGATTTGGCGTAGTCTTCCGGGCGAATTCTCCACCCGCAACCTGCTGGCGGACCGGTTAAAGGACCTCGCCCAGCGCGAGGGCAGCCCCGCGAGCTTTGGTTTCGCATGCCATGCTCAGGTGGTCGTGAGCTTCTATCGCGGAGACCTCGCTGGAGCCGAGGAGCAATTCGCGCGCTGGGGCAGCTTCCTTGATGCGGCGGGTTTCAGGCAAGTTCCCGGCGCCGCCGTAGTTGCGATCGGTACCGCAAGCTGGTGCGCGTGGGCCTTGGGTCACGCTGATTCCGCCCGCAAACGCATCGCCCTTGCGATGGCGTTTGCGCAGGAAAGCAACAACCTCTACGACCTGGCGGTCGCGCGAGTCTTTGAAAGCCGGCTGTATGGCTGGCTGCGAGAACCGCAGCGCGCCGAGGTTGCGGCTACGCAAGCGTTAGCCATCGCCGAAGAGCACGACTTTCCGGCCCCCACGAATATGACCCGCACGACGCTCGGCTGGGCGCGGGCGCAGCTTGGCCGAGCGGATGAAGGCTCTGCGCTGATCCGCCAGGGTTTAGCCGGCTTGGTCGAGGTCGGAATCAGACTAAATGTCACTGAACATCTCACGCGTCTGGCCGAGGCCCAGGCGCTCGATGGCAAGAACGGCGACGCTCTCGACACCATCGAGGAGGCCCTCCAGGCGAATCCCGAGGAACTCTATTTCCGGCCCGAAACCTTGCGCATCCGCGGGGACCTGAGGCTCGAACTTGGTCAGACCCAACCTGCCGAGGCTGACTTCCGCGAGGGAATCGCGCTCGCGCAAACGATGAGTGCCAAGGCCTGGGAATTACGCACGACGACGAGCCTCGCGCGCTTGCTCGCGAAGCAAGGTCGTCGCGATGAGGCCCGCGCGATGCTCGCCGACATCTATAACTGGTTCACCGAGGGCTTCGACACCGCCGACCTCAAGGACGCCAAGGCGCTGCTCGACGGGCTGGAGCCCGCTTGACGATGCGCTGCTCCAGGTGCGGGATCGAGAACCCGATCGGGAAGAAGTTCTGCGGCGATTGTGGCGCGGCGCTGGCGAATCTTTGTCCGCAATGCGGCGCCGATAATCCTGCGGGCAAACGCTTTTGCGGCGAATGCGGCACCGCGCTGGGAGCAGCTCCACCCGACTCGCCAAGGAAGTCCGACCAGCGTCAGATTCGGATCGCCGATGCCTCCGGCGCCGACCATCTCGAGGGCGAGCGCAAGACGGTAACCGCGCTGTTCGCCGACATCAAAGGCTCGATGGACCTCATGGAGGACCTCGATCCCGAGGAAGCGCGCGCCATCGTCGATCCTGCTCTCAAGCTGATGATCGATGCGGTCCATCGATACGATGGATACATCGTGCAATCGACGGGGGATGGAATCTTCGCGCTGTTCGGCGCGCCAGTCGCCCACGAGGATCATCCACAGCGCGCCCTGCATGCGGCGCTGCGAATGCAGGACGCGATGCGGCGCTACTCCGCGACCCTGCGCGAGGCGGGGAGTCCTCCCATCGAGGCACGCGTCGGCATCAACACTGGCGAGGCTGTTGTGCGCTCGATCAAAACCGGGCATGCGCATACCGAATACACCCCGATTGGGCATTCGACCAGCCTCGCGTCGCGGATGCAGGCCCTGGCGCCGACCGGATCGATCGCGGTCACCGAAACGACCGAGAAGCTTTGCGCCAGATATTTCAACTTCAAGGCGCTGGGACCAACGCGCGTTAAAGGCGTGACGGATCCCGTCAACGTCTACGAAGTTACCGGACCGGGACCGCTACGCACCCGGCTGCAACGCGCCGTCGGCCGCGGGCTCACGAAGTTCGTGGGCCGCGGGCGCGAGATGGACGCGATGAAGCATGCGGCCGAGCAAGCGCGGGCCGGTCACGGCCAGATCGTAGCGGCGATGGCGGAGGCGGGGGCCGGCAAGTCGCGCCTGCTCTTCGAGTTCAAGGCGAAACATCAGTCGGGCTGGATGGTACTGGAAGCCTTTTCGGTTTCGCACGGCAAGGCGAGTGCCTATCTCCCGGTTATCGACCTGTTGCACGGCTATTTCGAAATAGGCTCTGAAGACGACAGCCGGCGCCGAAGACAAAAGATTTTGGGAAAGCTGTTGGAGCTGGATCGCGCTTTGGAAGATACCGTGGCGTACCTCTATGCGCTGCTGGGAATCGTCGAAGGCGAAGACCCGCTCATGCAGATGGATGCGCAGATCAAGAAACGCCGCACCTTCGAAGCCATCAAACGGTTGCTGCTGCGCGAGTCGCTCAATCAACCGCTGATGGTGATCTTCGAAGACTTGCACTGGATCGATGAGCAGACGCAGGAATTTTTGAATCTCCTCGCCGATTCGATTGGCACCGCGCAAATTTTACTGCTGGTGAACTATCGGCCTGAGTATTCGCATCATTGGAATAGTAAGACCTACTACACGCAGCTCCGGCTCGACCCGCTCGGCAAAGAAAGCGCGGAGGAAATGCTTGCGTCGCTGCTGGGCGATGGCAAGGACCTGGGCGCGCTCAAAAGCCTCATCATTCAAAAGACCGAGGGCAACCCGTTTTTCATGGAAGAAACGGTGGAGGTGCTGCTCGATGACGGCGCGCTGGTGCGCAACGGAAGTATCAAGCTGGTCAAGCCCTTGGCAGAGTTGAAGATTCCGCCGACGGTGCAGGACATCCTGGCCTCGCGCATCGATCGTCTGCGGCCGGCTGAGAAAGATTTGCTGCAGACGCTCGCAGTATTGGGAAGAGATTTTGCCCTGGGCCTTTTGCAACGAGTGATCACCAAATCGCAAGACGAGCTAGATGGCATGCTGCAGGCCCTCCAGCTAGCGGAGTTCATCTACGAGCAGCCTGCCACCGGCGACATTGAGTACACCTTCAAGCACGCGCTCACCCAGGAAGTCGCCTACAAATCGCTGCTAGTGGAGCGTCGCAAGGTGCTTCACGAGCGGGTTGGTTTGGCGCTGGAAGCATCCTTCGCGCCGTCGATTGACGATCACCTGAGCGAGCTCGCTCATCATTATGGGCGCAGCGGTAATTCGGAAAAGGCGGTCGAGTATCTGCGCCGCGCCGCGGTCCAGTCGCTGCGCCGTTCGGCCTATCGGGAAGCGAGCGCCTATCTGAACGCCGCGATCGAGCTGGTGCGCGCCGCCCCTGAAAGCGTGTCAAGCATGCATGGCGAACTGGTCCTGCTGAACATCCTCGGTCAGGTCACTAACACCTTGGAGGGCTGGGACAGCGCGGAGGTTGAGCGCACTTACGCGCGCGCGGTCGAGCTGGCCGAGCGGGTTGACGATCCAATCGAAACTTTAGGCGCCCTCACCGGAAAATGGTCTATCCATCTGATCAAGGGAGAAATGGCGATCGCAGTTCCGCTGGTCAAGCGCATCCGCGAATTCGGAGAGAGGAGCGGCGTTCCCGCGCTATCAATCGCGTCACATTTCCCGCTCGGCAACAATCTATACTACATCGGCGATTTTGCAGGATCGTATTCTCACGCCGAGCAGGGCTGGCCCTATATTCGACGGAACTGGAAAATCCCGGTCTCTGGGTCGGCGATGTTAGCATGTTCGGCTACATCTATTCGGCATTGAGTTCATGGTGCCTCGGATATCCCGATCGCGCGCTCGCAAACATCAGGAAAGCGGCCGCGCTGGCTGAAAGCAGCGCCAACCGAATGGATATGCTCATCGTTCTGGGTGGGGAAAATGACCTGAGCGCATGGAGGCGAGACCTCGGCGCAGTCCGGCGTCATTCGAACGCGACTATCGAAATCGGATTCGCGCACGGCTTCACCTCAGGTTTCCTGCCGACCGCGCGTGCACGACTCGGATGGGTGAGAGCTCGCATCGATGACCCCAGGGCCGCGCTTGGCGAAATCGAAGCCGCTCTCGCCGAGGCGGAACACCAAAGAGATATGCCTGCGATCCTTTCAGTCCTATCGCTGCTAGCCGAAGTTAATCGTCTCGCCGGGGAACGTGCCGCCGGCCTCACGGCGGTAAAGCGCTTGCTGAGCCTGATGGAGCAAACCGGGGTCGAATTCTGCCTCGCGCCGGCGCATCAGATGCTCGGCGATCTGCTGCTCATTGGCGAAAATCCGGATGCGGAAAAGGCGACCGCGGCATTTCGTGACGCTATCCGGATTGCTCGAAGACAGCAGGCAAAGTCATGGGAACTGCGGGCGACGATGAGCCTCGCGCGCTTGCTCGCGAAGCAAGGTCATCGCGACGAGGCCCGCGCGATGCTCGCCGACATCTATAACTGGTTCACCGAGGGCTTCGACACCGCCGACCTGAAGGACGCCAAGGCGCTCCTCGATGAGCTGAGCGCTTAGCTCCCGATCCTTTTTCTGGTTCCCTTCCTTCAAGGGAACGGGTTCGAGAACTTTGCCGTTCTCTTGCGCGAAATTGAAACGCCCGCGGAGCACTTTGGGGCATCGATCACGCCGCGTCGGACCCATCGGGCGCCACTTCGCTTATCTCCCGGCGCACGATTGGACAGCTATGGGTCGACAAGCAATAGGTGGGGAAAACTCCATCCGCGAGAGAACGCCGGATTTCCTGAAAGGCGGGACCATTGCGAGTCTCCTCGACAAACTGCTGAACCGAACGGCTCCCTTGCTCGGTCCATCGAGCCAGCGGCTTGCGCCCAAAGCAACATGGCATGATGCCGCGGTTGAGAACGTAAAGGCTCTTCCACGGTTCAGTACAAAGGGGCTCGTTGCCGGCAGATCGATGGTGCGCGCGAAAATCCTTCCAATCACAGTACACATCCACGCCCATTTCATCCGCTGCCGCCTGTGCCTCGAGTCCAATCGAATCGAGCTCATCGAGCGGGACGATCTCTTGATCGTAGTTGAACACGAAGTCGCCCCGCGGTTGGATGCGGCCATCCACCTCCATGCAATCTTCGCGGTGCAAGCTCAAGAACTTGACCCGATCCACGCCAACTGAATGCACCAGGGCCAGGACGTCCCGTAATTCATGTTTGTTGGAATTCATGACGATGAAACTCAGCGTCACTTTAGGAAGATTGCGGTGCCGCTTTTTTTCCCGGCAAAGAATTCGCAGGTCCGCGATTATTCGATCGAAGCTGTCGTCGCGATAGCGCGCGAAACCCGCCGACGTCGCCGAGTCTAACGATACATAAAGATTTACATTGCGGCCCAGAAGAGCTTGCCTGACCTTGTGGCGCAGGGTCTTGCCGTTCGAAGTAAAACTGAAGGCGCGTTCGTCAGCGGCGATCAGGTCGACAATTTCCGCAAATTCGCGATGCATCGGTGGTTCGCCATAGCTGCAGTCGTTTACCTGCTCGGCGACCGACAAATAAGAATCGAGGCTCTTAACGAACGAGAGATCCGGGGTTGGCGATCCGATCTCTTCCTGCTTCATCCATTTCCAGGCGCAGTAGACGCATGCTTTAGCGCTCGCGATATTGCACCGCACTTCGAGCGATAGATTGAAATGCGGCGGAACCGATCGCATCACCACTGCGCCGGATCGATATTCCTGCGCGTTGAGGATGCCATTGGCTCGGACGCCTTCGATCTGCGAATGCCGCTCGCTGCTGTTGTGCCAGATTACTGAACGCAGCATCACGCCGAGGTCGCGGGAATCGCGGGGGTCAGGCGCGGGACCATCGACCCTTAGCTCGAGGTCCTTCCTCTCGACGGATTCAAGATCGAAGCTGTACCAATGCCAACCTGCCGCGATACTCGCATCAAGCGGCGGGTTGTTTATAGCCGTCAGACGGGTGGCAGAATCCGCCCGTCCTAGATGCAGCGCGAGGTAACGTTGTCCGGAAGGCGGACAGACGGCGAACCGGGTGCGGGTCCAGAGAAACGCGCCATCGCCATCGTATTCGGTAGGAAAGATCCCGTCGCTTGCTAGCTTGTCGACCCCTGGGACCAAAGACCGGTCCATTGAACCCCCACCTCGAGGCCTTCGCGATGTCTACCGCCACGGTTATGCCTCGCGGACGGCACCATTCGCAAGCGTGATCAGCTGACCAACGAGGCAACTTTCGCCAGCGCAGCGTCGAGCTTCGAGGGATCCTTGCCGCCGGCTTGCGCGAAATCGGGACGTCCGCCGCCGGAGCCACCGACCATCGGCGCGATCGCCTTGATGATGTCGCCCGCCTTATGCTTGCCCGCGAGGTCAGGCGTCACCGCCACCACCAATGCGACCTTGTCGCCGAGGCTGGAGCCGACCACCACGATGCATGAGCCATGCTTCTGGCGCATGCTGTCCGCGATTCCGCGCAGCGACGCCGCCTCGATACCCTCGACCTTGCGGGTGACGATCTTCACGCCGTTCGCGACGATGACGGTTTCGCCGGAGCCCGCGCCCTCGGCGGCGCCCGAGGCGAGTTTCTGTTCCATCGCGCGGAGCTTCTTTTCCAGTTCCTTTTCGCGCGCGACCAGCTTTTCGAGACGGTCGAGCGCCTGCGCATCACGCGCGCCGAGGTAATGCCCGATGTCTTCGAGAATCTTCTCGCGCTTGCGCACCGCTTCCAGAGCGCCCTGGCCGGTCAGCGCCTCGACGCGCCGCACCCCCGCCGCGATTCCCGATTCGGCCTCGAGCTTGAACATGCCAATCTGTCCGGTCGCATCGACATGAGTGCCGCCGCACAACTCGACCGAAAAATCGCCCATGCGGATGACGCGGACCACGTCGCCATACTTGTCGCCGAAGAATGCCAGCGCGCCCGCCTTGATAGCGTCGTCATAAGCCATCTCATCCATGCGGACCGGCGCGTTCTCGCGCACCCGCGCGTTGATTTCCTCTTCGATGGTTTGCAGGTCGCCCGCGGAAATCGCGCCCTGATGATGGAAGTCGAAGCGCAGCCGATTGGGATCGACCAGCGATCCCGCCTGATGCACCTTGTCGCCGAGCACGTCGCGCAGCGCATAATGGAGGATGTGCGTGGCAGAATGATTGCGCATCGAGGCATCGCGGCGCTCGCGGTCCACTTTGAGATGAGCGCGGCGGCTTTTTTCGAACTCGCCAATGTCGCCGCGTAGCAAACGCCCGACATGCACGATGGAGCCGTTGGCTTTGCGCGTGTCGACGACTTCCAGCAGCGCGCCCGACTCGGCCTCGATGACGCCGCGATCTCCTACCTGCCCGCCGCCTTCAGGATAAAAGGGCGTCTCCGCGACGACGACCGCAACCGAGTCGCCATCCTTGTTGCTGGCAAGGATTTCGGCATCACGTTCGTATTCGTGGTAGCCGACAAACCGCGAGGAAGTGCCCGCCGCGAGCTGAATCTCCGGGGCGGCCAGGTCGTCCTTGCGCGCCGCGCGCGCGCGTTCGCGTTGCTCGTCCATCAGGCGCTCGAAGCCCGCGACATCGACCTCGATTCCTTCGCTGCGCAAAACATCCTGCGTCAGATCGAGCGGAAAACCATAGGTATCGTACAGCTTGAATGCGATATCGCCGACGAGCGTATGCCCCTTGGTTTCCTTGATCCGCTTCAGCTCCGCGTCAATCAGTTCGAGGCCGCGGTCGAGCGTCTCGCCGAAACGCGCCTCCTCGCTGGTGACGACCTCCGCGATCTGCTTCGCCTGCTGGCGCAGCTCCGGATACGCATCGCCCATCGCGTCGATTACGCCCTTCTGCACCTGCGCGAGGAACGCCGTATGGATGCCGAGGTAGCGGCCATGGCGAGCGGCACGCCGGATGATGCGGCGCATCACGTATTCGCGATCGCTGTTGCCCGGCGTCAGCCCCTCCGCCGCGAGGAAGCTCATCGTGCGCGCATGGTCCGCGATCGCGCGGAACGAAATGTCGAATTCTACGTTCTGGCCGTATCGCGCACCGTTGCCAAGCTCGGCGGTAACGCGCTCGATGCGTTTGATGATCGCCTGGAATAAATCGATATCGTAGTTGCCCAGCAGCTTGCCCGTTTCAATGCTCTGGACTGCAGCCGCGATGCGCTCCAGCCCGGTGCCGGTATCGACGTGCTTCATCGGCAGCGGCGTCAGCTTGCCCGAGGCGTCGCGGTTATACTGGATGAAAACCAGGTTGCCCAATTCGACGAACCGCTCGCATCCGTCGACGTTGACCGCGCATTTCTGGTCCGGGTGCGGGATGCCTTTGCATGCCGCGTCGCCGCGATCGAAATGTATTTCGGAGCACGGACCACATGGTCCGGTATCGCCCATCTCCCAGAAATTTTCCTTCTCGAAACGCAAGATGCGGCCGGGGAGCAGGTCGGGAATCTTCTTCCAATGCGATTCCGCTTCATCGTCATCGGTATAAATCGTCGCCCACAGTCGCTCAGTGGGAATCTTCCAGACCTTGGTGATGAGCTCCCAATGCCACGGGATTGCCGCCTCTTTGTAGTAATCCCCGAACGACCAGTTACCCAGCATCTCGAAAAAAGTGTGATGGTAAGTGTCGCGGCCGACCGCTTCGAGGTCGTTATGCTTGCCCGAAATGCGCAGGCATTTCTGACTATCCGCCACCCGCTTCGCAGTCGGCGTGCGGATGCCGAGAAAGTAGTCCTTGAAAGGCACCATGCCCGCATTGGTGAATAGAAGGGTGGCGTCGCCCCGCGGGATGATCGAGGCTGAGGGCACGATCTCATGGCCCCGTTGCTGGAAGAAATCGAGAAAAGATTGCCGTATTTTCGCGGTCGTCCACTGCATAGAGGGGTTTATTTTAACTTAGTCATGCTCCCTGTTCCCACTGCCGATCGAGGGTTGCCGCGCGCGTTTCAGGTACAATAGCGAGGTGGAAACGAGTCATCCAAGCTCGGTCGATTCTGCCGTCGATTCCCCGGCGAACACTGCGACTTACCAGCTGACGCCCAAAATCGCGGACTCCACGCTGCATCCGAACGGGCGCGCGGCATCGACCGATGCGCCCGCACCGGCCGGATTCAAGAATTTTCTCTTCAACCACAAGGGCGATCTGACGCTGGCATTTTCGGCGCTGGTCTACGTCGTCGCATGGGCCGCGCTGCGCTTTACGCCATGGCACTCGACTGCCGAGATGTTCGTCGCGATTGCCGAGGCGGCGCTCATCGGCGGGCTCTGCGACTACATTGCACTGCGGATGATCTTCGAGCGCAAATGGTACCTGCCTGGCTCCGGAGTGCTGCCGCGCAACCGCGAAAAGCTCATCAACGGAATTTCCTCGACCATTGAAAAAGAATGGCTCACGCCCGCGATGATCGGCGACAAGCTCAACCGCATGAATCTGGTGGGGCGGCTGGGAACCGCGCTGGAGGAGGTCAAGCTCGACGAATTCCTCGCGCAGCCGGCTTTCGAGCGCCTGCTCAACCGCGCCGCGATGTACTTCGAGGCGCCCGAGGTGGTCGATCGCCTGGAGACGTTCCTGCGCAAGGCCCTGCCGAACTCCTACCGGCGCATCTATGCCGCCCTCAACCGCATCGGGGTCAAATCGATCAGCTCCCAGGTCGCCTCGAACCTGCGCACCCGGCTGCCTCAGCTTCGCAACGATCCCGAGCTGATGGCGACGCTGGAAAGCGCGGTGCATGAAATCGGGCAGCAGCTTCACGATCCCGAAAGTTCCGCGCATGAGCTGGCCAGCCGCGTCATCGATCAATTCGTCGAGCGGGCGGTGGCGACCAGCCGCGGCCAGATCGCCGACATGGTCAAGGAAAACCTGATGAAGCTGGATGACGAGAAAATCCGGTACCAGATTGAATCGAAGACCCGGCAGCATCTCGATTGGATTCGCGTCAATGGCGGCCTGTTTGGCGCGTTTTTCGGGCTGATGTTCGCGCTGTCGCGCATCCTCGCTCATCACGGCACCGAAATCCTCCAGCGCCTGCACCTCGGATTCTAGGAAATCCGGGCCTTTTTCCATCGCCTCCAGCATAGCCATCAGTGGTTATGTTTCCATTTACGATGAAAGCCACTGTACGTCGCATACTTAATGATGATTACAAGCCGGTCGCGCCCGGCACGCCTGGTTCTACTCAACCCTCCGACGCGCAACTGCTCGACGCCTACTCGACCGCCGTATCCGGCGCGGCTGAGAAGGTCAGCCCCAGCGTGGTGCATGTCGAGGTTGCGCATCCGAAGACCTCGGAAGGACCGCGCGGAGGTTCGGGCTCCGGTTTCGTCTTCACCCCCGATGGGTTCGTTCTGACCAATAGCCATGTGGTCAATCGTGCATCGACGATTCACGTCACCTTGCTCGATGGACGCCGCCTGGCCGCCGATCTGGTTGGCGATGATCCCGATTCCGATATCGCGGTGATCCGGATTGGCGCGCCGGATCTGGTCGCGGCGGAGTTGGGAGATTCCGCAGCGTTGAAGGTTGGCCAGGTCGCCATCGCCATCGGAAGTCCCTATGGATTTCAATACACCGTAACTGCCGGCGTTATCAGCGCGATGGGCCGGTCGCTGCGCGCGGCGTCAGGCAGGATGATCGACAACGTCATCCAGACCGATGCGGCACTGAATCCCGGCAATTCGGGCGGCCCGCTGGTCAACTCGCGCGGCCAGGTGATCGGCGTCAACACGGCGGTGATTTTGCCCGCGCAGGGGATCTGTTTTGCGATCGCCGTCAACACCGCGAAGTTTGTCGCGGCGCGCCTCATGCGCGATGGCCGCATCGTTCGCGCACGC
>Ga0210398_10001233_pt1 | contig 27067 bp, 22 predicted proteins | sample IncBWC4OmetaG_FD_161047 | JGI IMG/M metagenome (GOLD analysis project Ga0210398, IMG submission 161047) | Forest soil microbial communities from Barre Woods Harvard Forest LTER site, Petersham, Massachusetts, United States - Inc-BW-C-4-O | ecosystem: Environmental > Terrestrial > Soil >... | reverse complement strand
CATCCTTGACCGGAAGTTCGCTGCGCACAAACTCCTGCGTCAGCCGCACGGCACCGAGAGGCAGGCTGATGGTCTCGTGCATCCTCTTATGCTCGGAGAGCGTGATTTCGCAGCTGCCGCCGCCCACATCCACCAGCACGCACCGTCCGCCGGCGCCCGGCTCGTTCTCCACGATGCCGCGATGGATCAACCGCCCCTCTTCGAGCCCGGAAATAATCTCGACGTCCCAGCCCGTCTCATCGCGCACCCATGCCTGGAACGCCCGCGAATTGCGCGCGTCGCGCATCGCCGAAGTAGCCACCGCGCGCACCTTATCCGTACCGTGCATCTGGACCGCCTTGTAGAAGCGCTTCAGCGTCCGCAGCGTCGCGGCCATCGCTTCAGGTGAAACAATCCCCGATTCGAAGACGCTGGCGCCCAACCGCGTCACCTCGCGATCCTCATGCACAATGCGCAGCCGGTGCTGTACCACGCGGCCAATCTTCAGCCGGCAGGAGTTTGATCCGATATCGATGGCAGCAAAGGTCTGCATGAGCAGCGAAGGTTCGGTTAGCTTCAGTTCAGGAACAATTCACTCAGCACCATACACGAGCCGGTGTACGATCCGGTTACGACACAGCCGTGCGCGGATGTCCAGGGACACTTCGTCGCACGCTGCCGGCCGCTCGCGCCGCCGGCCGGCGCGCCACTGCCAGCCACTCGCCCATCAGCCTGCCCCGCAGCTTCGCCGCCGTCTTCATCGCGGCGACAAAATGCTGTTCGCGTTCTCCTTCAATCAGTGCGATCAATTCGGCCGCGCCATCGCCCAGCGCGGTGTGCGCTTCCTCCGCAAGGACCAGCCAGTCGTGCCAGTCGCCGATCTCATCCTGCAATTTCTTCAGCGTCTCGCCCACCTGCTTCGCCTGTGCATCGCCCTGCGCCGCCAGCTCCGCCACGTAGCGCGCCTTCTTCGCGCCCTTGCGAAAATCATGCAGGTTGCTCGCGTCCAGTACCTGCATCTCCGACGCGAGGCGCGCGAAGCTGTCCAGCGCCACCACACCCGCCGGCTTCTTCCGCGTTCTCCGCACCCGTCTCGTCTTCAACGCGGCCTCCAGCTCGTCCATCCGCTTATCGAGCTTCGACGCCATGTCCTCGGCCTGCGCCCGGAATCCATCCGCCAATTCGCTGCGCTTGCGTTTCAACCAGACATCCAGATCATCAGCCTGCTGTTCGATGCTGGTCGTCCGCAGTCCCGCCTCCGTAGTCTCGAGTACGTCAGGCCTGGTCAGCCCCGCCGCTTCGCGCTTCCCGGAATCCTTCCCCTTTTCTTTTGCCCGGGGATGGACGGCGCGCTTCGTCAGCTTCTCCACCAGGTTCCTGTGCACGTCCAGATCGCGCACGGGACCCGCCTCATGCCGGATTTTTTTCAGCAGCTTCATTGTCGCCGTCGCCGCGTCGCGCACCGGATCGGCACCATCGCTTGCGGGAATCTCCCGGACCATGTGTTCCAGCGTCGCCTGCAGGCGCCGCGTGCCCGTGCGCGTGTCATGCACCGGATCCACATCGGGATCGTCCGCGCATTTCACCAGATTTTCGCGCAGTTTTTTCCTGAGCCGCCCCACATTTTCAAGGTCGTGAGTCATCGTTCCGAGTCCGCTCCCCCTGCGCTGTCACTGTTATTCTGAACTTTGTGCCGGGCTACGACCAAATGACCTATCCACCGCTGTCAAAAACGCAGTCGGCAACCCCGCCGGTCCAGTCATCGCTCTACTCTACCCCTGCGCGCGCCTGGACACTGCTGATTCTTGTCTTCGTCGCCGTTTATTTTGCGGCCCTGTTCTCGCCCGCGCTGCTCGACGACGCGGACGCGACCCATGCCCAGGCCGCCCAGCACATCGCCACCAGTGGCGACTGGGTCACGATGTACGTCAACGGCATCCGCTACCTCGAAAAGCCACCCTTGCCCTACTGGATCGTGGCCGTCGACTATCACCTCTTCGGCGACAACGTCTTCGCGACCCACCTGCCGATGGTGCTGGCCGTGCTCGGCTGCGCTGCGATTGCCTGGCTCTGGGCCCGCCGTGCGTGGGGCGACCGCGCCGCATTCTACTCTGCCCTGGCCATGCTCACATCAGTCGGCGTCTTCCTCTTCACGCGTACGCTGATTCCCGAATCCCTGCTCACCTTATTCCTCCTGCTCGCGCTCTACAGTTTTCTGACCGGCCTCGAGGACCGCAAACCGGCGCGCTTTTATATCGCCTACGCATCGCTCGCGCTGGCTCTGCTTGCCAAGGGTCTCATCGCGCCCGTCTTCTTCGTCGCCGCCGTCGTTCCGTATCTCATCGTCACCGGCGACTGGCGCAAGTGGCGCCAGTTTCATCTCTTCACGGGCCTGCTGCTCTTCCTCGCCATCGGCGCGCCCTGGCACATTCTCGCCGGCCTGCGCAATCCGGACTACGGCCACCCCATCGGCAACGTCCCCACCCCCGGCCACGTCCACGGATTCTTCTATTTCTACTTCATCAACGAGCACTTCCTGCGCTTCCTTGGGCTCCGCTATCCGCACGACTACAACCGCCAGCCCTGGTTCGTCTACTGGCTCGGCCAGCTCATCTGGCTTTTCCCGTGGACGCTCTTCCTGCCGGTCGTCCTCCGCCGCGGCTGGCGCAATCGCCATCTCTTTTATTCCGACCTGCTCTACGATGCGACCAACACCATTCAGTTTCTCGATCCCAGGCTGACAGCGTACGAGTCCTCAGCCCTCGCGGCGCGCCTTCGCTTCCGCGCGCGCACCAGTCTGCTTCTCGCCCTCTACGCCGGGTTCATCCTCCTCTTTTTCGCGATCTCCACCAATCAGGAGTACTACACCTGGCCGGCGTATCCCGCACTCCTTATGCTGATCGCGGGCGGCTTGTCGATCATCGAAGAATCCCAAACCGCCGGTCGCCGAGCGTCCTCCAGATGGCTCTCCGGCGCGCACATCTTCTTCATGGTGACGGGTCTCGTCGTCGCCGCCCTTCTCGCCTGGGGATTATGGGAGTCGCGCCATCTCCCCTTCGTCGCCGACATTGGCACGCTGATGGCGCATCGCGGTGTGGCCGACTACACCCTCGCCATGTCGCACTTCTTCGACCTCACTGGTCCATCCTTTGCCGCTCTGCGCCTGCCCGCCGTCCTCGCGGCAATCGCCTTTTTCATCGGACCCCTCGTGGCCTGGCGTCTGCGCCGCCACGGTCACTCCTTCGAGGCAACAACGTCGGTCGCCTTTACCATCGCCATCGTCCTCGTCGCCGCGCACATCGCGCTGGTGCGCTTCCAGCCGATGCTTTCCTCGCGCGCCATGGCTCACACCATCAACCGCATCACCGCGGCGCCCGCCAATGCCGACGCCCAGCTGATGATGTACGGGGATCAGGCTGATGGATCTTCGATCCTCTTTTACACGCGCCGGCCCGCATGGCTCGTCCACGGAGCAACGCAGTATTTCTCTCCCGACCCGTCAACCCAGGGCCAGATCTTCGGATCCTCCATGATCTGGGGGGCCGACTATCCCGACGCGCCGCACATTTTCCTGAGTGACGCCGACCTGTTGCGAATGTGGGGCACAGGTCCGCGCAAATTGCTCTTCGTCCCCGGCTACCTCCACGACCACGTCCAGGCGCTTTTGCAGGGACGTCTCTTCCCCGTGCAGGAGCTCTCCGACAAAATCCTGTACACCGACCGCCCGCTCTGATTTTTTCCGCACGCTGAACGTCGAGCGCTGTCTTCACGGCAGCCGTTGCACCGGCGTGCCTTCCGGAACGGTCAGCTGGAACTGCTCGTCGTTGAGCGGCTGGTTCAGAACGACCCTTTGGAACGTGATCAAAATTTGATACTGCTCCAGCGGCCGTTTGATCGTGATCGTCCCGGGAAAATGTTCCGTACCAAATTTCTGTAAGGGGCCATACGACGCCTGCGTCTGGATCTGCCCGTTCTGGTCATAGATGTCTTCCTCGATCGGCCGCAGATCCAGCCGGCTGAAGTGAATCACGCGCTTCGCCAGCAATACATTGCTGTCGCCCTTTCGATTCAGAACCGTCACCTGGTACTCGGGCTGGAACTCCAGCTTCTTCGTCTTCGGATTGACGCCGGTAGGGCTGTCCGTGGTCACCAGCAGCAAATCCTGCGGGCCAATCTTCCGAATCAGCAGCGAATCGGAGAAGATGTAGGGCCGCATGTTCTCGAACGTATTCGTCGAGGGCTTCCTTGGCTCCTCATTCGTCCCTTCAATCACCTTGTTCTTCGGCGGTATCCACAGTCTGAATGTTTCCCCGTCGCTGGCCATGTCAAAGGCGCGGGTATGCACGACCGGCAGCCACCCGATCACGCGGAGCGATTCCGGCTTGCGCAGCAGTATATTTCCACTGAACGACGTATACGTCGTCTCTGTCCCTTTCAGCGATCCACCCTGCGTCGCCGTGAACTCCACCGCCGCCGTCAGTGAGCTGATCGCGTCGTACTGCTTGTTAATGGCCTCGACCAGTTGATCCGGCGGCGCCGACAGCACATTCGCCGGCATCGTCGCCTGCGGCACCCTGCGCGTGTGCCACAGGCACCCGTTCAGCGCCGGCAAAACGAGCAACAGCACGAGAGAGATTCCCGTCCGGGTTCGACGCGTCCACCTGAAAGAAGCCGTGTGCAGAGATCGTCCGCAACCGCCGGAGCTCCCCCTGCCAAGACTCCCTGCTCCGGCGTTCATTGCGGCGTTCCCGCATTACGCACCGCGCGCCGGTACGCTTCCACATCCTTCGCGTGCTCTTCCAGAGTCGCCGAAAACCGCGACTGTCCGGAGGGATCCGCGCTCGCCGCCACAAAATACAAATAATTCGTCTGCGCCGGATGCATCGCCGCCTCGAGCGACTTCAATCCTGGATTGCAGATCGGTCCCGGCGGCAGACCCGCGTGCCGGTAGGTGTTGTAGGCCGATTCCGCCTGCAGATCCGACTGATAAATCGTTCCTCGATAACGTCCCTCCAGCAGTGCCGCATAGATGACCGACGGATCGGTCATCAGAGGCATATCCTTGTCCAGCCGATTCACAAAGACGCTCGCCACCAGCGGGCGCTCCGCATCGAGCGGCGTCTCCTTCTCCACCAGCGAGGCCAGCGTCACCGTCCGGTGATAGTCCGCGTTCAACCCGATCCCCGCGGCTGCCTGGCGAAAACGCTTCACCATCGTCGCCATCATCTCCTGCGGATCGGTGTGCCGCGCCAGGCGATAGGTGTCCGGAAACAAATATCCCTCGAGGCTGGTTGCCGTCGGATCCAGATCGTTGATCAGGGAAGCGTCTTTTCTCGCGGCCGCGATGAACGCCTCCTTCGATCCCAGTCCAGAGGCTTCCACCTTTGCAGCGATGTCGAACAGATTCGAGCCCTCCGGAATCGTCAGCGCGACCGTATAAACATCGCCGCGCCGAATGCGGTCCCACACTTCCTTCATGGGCGCCGGATGGTCGAACCTGTATTCTCCCGCTTTCAGGGTCCCGCCCTTCCATTCGTGCAGGCCCAGAAAAACATACCGGCTGCGGATGATTCCCTCGTTCTTCAGCTGCGTGGCAATCTGCATGCTCGACATCCCGGGCGAGATGTCCACGAAGGTCTCCATTTGCGGACCAACCGGCACCAGCAGCGCGTAGGCAACTACGCCCGCCATCACCACAGCCGTCAGGAGCAGCAGAAGAAAAAAGCGTCGCAGCAAAGAGAGAACCCTGTTCCTTTGAATCGATGTCCGTTTGATTCCCTAACCCATTCTAAGATGCGGCTTTCTCTCTGTCCCCGCGTTACCATCTCTACTGTGCAACCCCGCCTGCTGGGCCTCGATTTCGGAGACCGCCGTATCGGCGTCGCGGTTTCCGATGAGCTCGGCCTGACCGCTCAGCCGGTCCTGACTTTGCCTCGAAAAAACACCAGGCAGGACCTCAAATCCCTCGGCCGCCTGCTTCGAAAATTCGGCTGCACGGCGATCGTGCTGGGCAATCCCCTCTATATGTCCGGCGATGTGAGCCCTCAGGCCACCAAAACGCACGCCTTTGCCGCATCCCTCCGCGAGGCGTTTTCCCTCCCCGTGCACCTCTGGGACGAGCGGCTCAGCTCGGCCGAAGCCCACCGCCATCTCCATGCCGCCGGGCGCCCCCTTTCCGGCCATCGGGAAGTCGTCGACCAGGTCGCTGCCGTGTTGATTTTGCAGAGTTTCCTCGACGCCCACCGCCCCCGCCAGGCGTCGTATAATGAGGTGTGAGGCGTTACCCCAGCCTTCGGACTCTTACTCCTTTTCCAGGGTTCTGACCCATCCTCGCCGCGGATCGGAGATCGTTCTTCCCGTCCGTGCAGCAATCGTTATTGCTCATCGAGCGACCTGGGCAGCCCATGGGGGAAATTGATTCATGACCGAGCACATCAAGAAGAGGCTTCAGGAAGAGATCAGGCATCTTGAGCACGAGCTGGCCCATGAACTCCCAGCCGAAATCAAGAAGGCAGTGGCTATGGGCGACCTGAGCGAAAACGCCGAGTACCACATGGCCAAGCAGCGCCAGGATTTCGTCAATGCCCGCCTTGGCCAGCTCAAAAAACGCATGGCGGAGCTCGCCCTCGTCAACCTGTCGAACATCCCGCGCGATCGCGCCGCCTTTGGGTCCACAGTCCTCGTCTACGACAACTCGAAAGATGAGAAAATCGAGTACAAGCTGGTGACCAGCGAAGAATCGGACGTGAGCAAGGGCTTCATCTCCACTACCTCTCCCATCGGCAAAGCACTGGTGGGCAAACAGGTGGGCGACATGGCGACCGTGGTCACGCCCAGCGGCAAGCGCGAACTCGAAGTGCTCAAGCTGGCCACCATTCATGACGATGCCGAAGCTGCCTTATAAGCTGACACCTGACCGCTTCAACATGACGCTTCAGACCGAAGCAGAAGCCGGAACGTAGTGGAGAAGACTCCTCAAATCACCTGGACCCGGGCGTTTGGTGCCGGCTGTGCGGTTATTCTTCAGGCCATCGTCAACGGGCTCGCTCTTACCCGCATCTCGCCCAACGTCCTCACCTTTCTGGGTCTGGTCATCAATACCGCCGCGGCCATCCTTTTCGGCTTCGGCAATCAGCACAACTATGTCCGCATGTTCGTCTATGCCGGCCTCGTCATTATCGGCGCGGGTATCTTCGACATGGTCGACGGTCGCGTTGCCCGCCAGACGCAGCAGGTCACCGTCTTCGGTGCCTTCTTCGACTCCGTCATCGACCGCTACTCCGACGTTGTCCTCTTCTTCGGACTGCTTGTTTTTTACGCGCGCGGCAATCGCTTGTTCTATGTCTTTCTGGCCGCCTTTGTCATGATCACGTCGCTGATGGTCAGCTACACGCGCGCGCGCGCCGAAGCCCTCATTGGAAAATGCAAAGTTGGGTTTATGGAGCGTCCCGAGCGCGTAGTGCTCATCATCATCGGCGCCCTCTTCGAGCGCTGGGACGCAATGGCGCCCGTCCTGTGGATTCTCGCTGTGATCTCCACCATCACGGTCGTTCACCGGATCCTCTACACCTACCAGCAAACGCGGCACCTTGCGCCTGTCACCGAGGTACGGCATGTCCTCGAGCCAGCCGTACCGATCCAGCCCATCCCGCAACCGGTCGCCCTGCGCGAATCCGATCCTGGCCGCGACCTGCCTGCTCCTAACGCTCCACGAGTCTAGATCTTTACTTCTTAAAAATCCCCTTCGGGCACATCACATGCACCCCCACATTCCCGTCCACCAGCTGCGTGATGTCCACATCCGCCGCCACGCTGGTCAGCATGTACGCGTCATCGCGTGAGAGATGCTTCTCGGTCACCAGAAAGTCGATCATGTTGCGCACCGCCATCTCCGTTGCCGTCTTCAGATCGGGGCTGAAACCCATGCTGATGTAGCTGGTTGGCGTCTCCGCCCGCGGCCACAGCAGATGCTGATCTTTGTGCACGACAAACCGAAACGTTCCCGTCAGGAACGTCTCCATCGCCGTGATGTCGACCTCGCCATTCCCCTGCCCTACGTGGCCGTCGCCCGCCTCAAACAGCGCGCCCTTCACGTGCACCGGGATGAACAGCGTCGTCCCCGCCACCATCTCCTTGTTGTCGATGTTGCCCGCGTGCATCCACGGCGGGGCCGAATCGTACCGTCCGGCCGAGGGCGGCGGCGCATCCCCCATGCTGCCGAAAAATGGATGCAGCGGGATGTCGATCCCCGGCCCAAAATGCCCGATCATCTTCTCCCGATCCAGCGGAATGATCTTCGACCGCCCATAGGGATAATCGTTCGGCAGGAATCCGCGGCCCGCGCCAAATCCATTGCACGCAAACGGCGCGTCGATGTCGATCTTCAGAATCTGCACCTCCAGCACATCGCCCGGCTCTGCTTCCGCAATCTCCACCGGCCCGGTCAGGATGTGGCCGCCCGGCCCCTTGTCCTTCACCTGATCGAAAATCGGCTGGTTGTATGCCGGAATATCCGCCGCCTTCACGCCCTCTTCTTCCAGCCGGTCGTTGGGTCCGCACGTCGAGAGCGTCTGCATCCGCACCGTGTCGCCGGAATGCACCGTCAGTACCGGCTTCGCCTTCGACCAGTAGTAGCCCCACACCACCGTCGTCGGGCTGGCCGGCAGAAACACCGGCGTTCCCTGGGCAACAGCCATGCTCACAACCAACAAAGACACCCCTGCTACGGCAATGGACTTCATCCACTCCTCCCCTCAGTTGTCAGGATTCTGCGGCAGAACACCATCTTAACCGCGAACCTCCGACAAGCAGCGGAGCAGTTTCGCTGCGGCAGGGTCCCAGCGCGCGGAGCGCGCTTTCCGCCTGGACGGTCAGTCCTCAGTTCTCGTGCAGCGCCGTCTTCGGATCCAGTCCCGCCGCTCGCCACGCCGGCAGCCACGATGCCAGAGTTGCAATCGCCAGGAAGACCAGGATCATGCTGGCGTACGTTAAAGGATCGGTCGCCTTCACCCCCACCAGCATGGCCGTCATCACCCGGCCCAGCAACAGCGCCGCCAGGAATCCCAGGAAGATACCGGCCGCACTCAGCCGTAAACCCTGCATCACGACCAGCCTCAGGATGTCGCCGCGCTCCGCGCCCATCGCCATGCGCACGCCGATCTCCGACGTTCGCTGCCGCACCGCCGTCGCCAGCACCCCGTACAGCCCCACCCCCGCCAGCACTCCGGCGACGATGGCAAACAGCGCGATCAACAGCAGCGAAAAGCGCGTGCCGGCCTGTGCTTCGCGCACCACGGTTTCGGCAGGCTCCATTTTGTCGACGAGAAAGCTGCGGCTAAGTCCGGCGATCGCCGCGCGCACCTGCCCTTCGTAGCTCGCCGGATCGCCCCCGGTTCGAATCGCCCACCGCGGCGGCGTAAACCCGCCAAAGTAGGCGTCCGTGAAATAGATCTGTTCCCGGCCCCGCACGGCCAGCGACTCCTCGCGCTGGTGGCCGACCACCCCGATGATTTCGACAAACTCCGCCTGCGGCCCTCGTATCCGTGTCAGGATTCGCTTGCCCACGACCGATTGTCCCGGAAACGCCTTCTTCGCCAGGTCCTCGTCCACCAGGACATAGTTCCGGCCCTGCTGCTCGTCGTCCTCGGTAAACGTCCGCCCGGCCAGCATCGGCGTGTGCATCGTTTCGAAATATCCCGGGATCACAAACTGAAAATCGGTCGCCTGGTAACGGCTCGGATCCGACAGCGCGGCCTCCGTCCCCCATCGGATCGGGCTGAAGCCCCCGGTGAGCGGAAACGGCGCCGACGCGGTCACAGCCTGTACCCCCGGAATCGCCCGCAGCCGGTCCTCGATCTGCCGCCTCCTTGCCTCGCGTTCGGGAAGCGTCTTCCCGCCGGTGCCCGCTGCGCCCAACATCTCGAAGGTCAGAAGGTTGTGCGCGTCGAAGCCGGGATCGATCCGCTGCAGTTCCAGGAAGCTTCGAAACATCAGCCCCGAGCCCACCAGCAGCACGAACGACAGGGCCACCTCCGCCATCACGACGCCATTGCGCAGCACGGCGCCGCTGGCCAGGCCGGAAATGCGGCTCGACCCGCGCAGCACGTTCATCAGTGCCGGCTGCGACGCTCGCCACGCCGGAGCGAGTCCAAACAGCACCGCCGCCACCAACCCCGCCAGCGCCGTGAAGACCAGCACCGGCCCATTGATCCCGATCTCATCCAGCCGCGGCAGATTGGCAGGCGCCAGATGCGGCAGCTCGCCAATCCCTGCCCAGGCCACGCCCAGCCCCACCAGGGTGCCCATGACTCCCAGCAGGCATGCTTCCGTAAAGAGCGGCACGATGAGCTGTCGCCGGTTCGCGCCCATCGCCGCACGCACGGCAAATTCCTGGTCCCGCAGCGATGCCCGCACCAGCAGCAGATTCGCCACGTTCGCGCAGGCAATCAGGAGCAAAAAGATCACCGAGCCCATCAGCGCCAGAATCGCCGGCTTCACCTCCGCCACCAGGTGCTGCCGCATGGGCTCCGTGGTGATCGCATAGCCAACTGAAGCGTCCATCGGAATGGTCCTGCGGCCCTCCGCGGCCACCGAGTCCGCGGCGCTCTGCGCCTGCTGTGCCGTTACTCCTTCCTTCAGCCGCCCCACCGGAAAAATGCTGAAGTTGTTGCGATTGGCCGCGTCGTAGTCCAGCCGGTTCGCCACCCACACATCCGGCGCCGCGTCGACCTGATCCTCCGTCGGAAAGTACAACCGGAACCCCGGCGCCAGCACCCCGACGATCACCGGGTTCTGGTTCGGCCCGCCCGCATTCCCCAGCGTGTGCCCCAGAATCGCCGGGTTGCCCCCGTAGCGCTTCATGAAATACTCGTGGCTCAGGACCGCCATTTGTGGCAACTGTGGCGGGGGTGGTGTCGCGGGAGCCGCGCCCTGCCCCTGTCCGTTCTGCCCCGCCGCCGGTGCCGGCGGCTCCGGAACGCCATCCTGCGCGTCGAAGTCCCTCCCGGCAACGATCCGCGCGCCCATCAGGCCGAAGAAGTTCGTCGTGACCACCGCCTCCGTAATCTGCTCGGGCGTCCCGTCGGTCCGCGCCACAACCTGCTGGAACGTGAACACCCCCGCCATATCGGAGAACTGATTTCGTGTGCCGTTCTTCAGATCGAGGTAGTCGGCGTCGGAGAAAGGCAGCCCATGCACGTTGCGCTTCTGCAGGTCCATCCCGCCAACCACCAGCCGTCCTGGATCCTTATAAGGCAGCGGCCGCAGCAGCACCGCATTCGTCACGCTGAAGATGGCCGTGCTCGCGCCCACCCCCAGCGCAATCGTCAGCACTGCAATCAGCGTGAATCCCGGATTCTTCCTCAGAATTCGCAGGGCCAGCAGAATCGTCCTGAGCACGGTTCACCTCATTCGGATCATTATGCCCGAGGACCGCAACCCGCGTTGACTCCTGTGACGGCTGGTCCGAACGGATCACCCCGGATTCCGGTTCGGCCCCCAAAAACAAAGGGAGCAGCCGCAGCCGCTCTCTTAACCTTCGACCTGGCTTTTGCTTTTGCGCGAAGCGCGTCCGCTGGGGCGGCTAATCCCTACCAGCGTCCCCACGCCCGGCTGACATAATCCGTCATCGTCATCATGATCAGCACACAGAAGGTCAGGAAGCCCGCGGCCACCGTCAACTTCGTCAGGCCCGAGCCGTACTTGACGTGCATGAAGAACAGCACCACCAGCGTCATCTTCGTGCAGGCAATCGCCAGCGCCACCACCGCATTGAACGCGCCCAGGTCAATGTAGGAAACCGCCGTCGTGGTCGCCGTCAGAATCAGCAGTGCTGTGCCAATCAACAGGTAAATCTTCGGGCTGACGATGTGTTCCTCATGATGCGTCGGCTCCGACGGTCCATGCGGCATGTGCAGATGATGTTCCTGATGCTGTCCCTGATGTTGATCCATGCTCAACTCCGGCTCTAACCCTTCATCGCTGACAACTGATTACTGTTCTTCATTGATGTCGACTAATTAGATACAGCAGCGGAAATAAAAAAATCCACACAATGTCGACAAAGTGCCAGTACAACCCGAAATTCTCGATCGGTGCTACGTGCCCCTCGACATACTTTCCGCCGTACGCCTGAATCAGCAGGATGGTCAGCAGCGAAACCCCAATGATCATGTGCAGCGCGTGCATGCCGGTCATCGCAAAATAAAGCGAATAGTAAACCTGCGTCTTCTCCGCCATATCCAACGACAGGACGTCGTCCGGGTAGTCCTTCGTGGGATGTAAGAAACTCACTGGACTAAAGTTCAGACCCGGGACATGGTGCTCCACCCATTCGTCGTGCCACTCGTACGCTTTCACGCACAAAAAGCCGCAGCCCAGGATGATGGTCGCAATCATCCACCCCATCAGCGCCTTGCGCACCCGCGTCTCCGCCGCGTGCACCGCCATCGCCATGGTGAAGCTCGAGATGATCAGCAGTGTTGTGTTCAGCGTGCCTGCCCAGATGTGCAGAGTGTGGCTGCCCGCCACGAACGCCGGATAGTACCAGTTGCGAAAGATCAGATAGGCGCAGAACAACCCGCCAAAGAACATGATTTCCGTCAGCAGGAAAAGCCACATCCCAAACGTGGCTGCCTCCCGCTGCTGCGGAACACTTTCGAAGTGATGGCGCAGAAAGGCCGGATGATCGTGCGTGTGCTCGATGTGGCCCGTCTCCGCCGTCTGCGCGGCAACTGTGTGGCTATCCAACGGTGGGCACCTCGCTCCCTTTTTTACTTTCCAGCCACTCGTAGTCATACGCCTCGTGCGTCACGATCGGCGTCTCGGCAAAGTTCTCCGTCAGCGGCGGCGACTGAATCTGCCACTCCAGGCCGGTTGCCTGCCACGGATTCGCCCCGGCTATCTTGCCGTACTTCAGCGACCAGGTCAGATACAGCAGCGGCAACAAATAGCCTACCCCCAGCACGCTCGCGCCCGCGCTGGAGAACACGTTCAGCACCTGGAACTCAGGCGGATAGGCCGCGTAGCGCCGCGGCATTCCCAGATAGCCAAGGATGAACTGCGGGAAGAAGGTCAGAATGAACCCGACGAACGTGATCACCGCTGCCAGCTTCGAAACGCCTTCCGGATACATGCGCCCGGTCATCTTCGGCCACCAGAAGTGCACCCCGGACAGATACGCCATGAGCATGCCGCCCACCATCACAAAATGGAAGTGCGCCACGATGAAGTACGTCTCCGTCAGGTGGATGTCCATTCCCATCGATCCAAGGAAGACTCCGGTCAGCCCGCCGATCGTAAACAGGCCCAGGAAACCGAACGCATACAGCATCGGTGTTTCGAACGTAATCGATCCCTTATATAAGGTTGCCGACCAGTTGAAGATCTTGATCGCCGAAGGCACCGCCACCAGCATGGTCAGCAGCGAGAACACCAGCGCCGAGTAATTCGAGATCCCCATGACGAACATGTGGTGGGCCCAGACGAAGAACCCGAATACCGCGATCGCCACGGACGAGAACGCAACCGCCGTGTATCCGAACACCCGCTTGCGCGAGAAGGTGCTGATCACTTCCGAGATCACGCCCATCCCCGGCAAAATCATGATGTACACCGCCGGGTGCGAATAGAACCAGAACAGATGCTGGAACAGCAGCGGGTCGCCGCCCTTGGTCGGATCGAAGACGCCGATCCCGATCGTCCGCTCCAGCACCACCAGCACCAGCGTGATGGCCAGCACCGGAGTGCCCAGCACCATCAGAATCGACGCTGCATAATGCGACCAGACAAACAGCGGCAGCCGGAACCACGTCATGCCCGGTGCCCGCATGCGGTGAATCGTCACAATGAAATTCAGTCCGGTGAAGATCGAGCTGAATCCGGCGATAAACACCGCCAGGCCCGCCGTGACCACGTGCGTGCTCAGATAATGCGTGCTCAGTGGCGTCGTGAATGTCCAGCCGGTATCCACGCCCCCCATGGTCAGCACGGCAATCATCATGATTCCGGCCGCGATGTACAGATACCAGCTCAGCAGATTGATCTTCGGAAACGCGAGGTCCTTCGCGCCCACCATGATCGGAATCAGGAAATTTCCGATGGTCGCCGGCACCGACGGCACCAGGAACAGGAAGACCATGATGATGCCGTGCGCCGTAAACACCTTGTTGTAAGTGTCCGCGGCCAGCAGATCGCTGGGTGGCGTGAGCAACTCCAGCCGAATCAAACCCGCCATCGCTCCGCCGATGAAGAAGAAGAACGTGATCGAGATCAGATACAGCATCGCGATCCGTTTGTGGTCGCCCGTCAGCAGCCAGCTCTTCAGCCCATACTCTTTGTTCAGATACGAAACCTTCGGCAGCATCGCTGTCGACTGGTCCGGCAGTGTAACGATTGTGCTCATGGCTTCACCGTCCCTGGTGGAAGCGCCGGAGCCGATGTCCCCGGCGGCGTCGCGCTGGTCTGGATGGGCTGCGCGGCGCTGTTGTCGATCGTCTGTTCGATCCGGTACTGCGAATCCAGCTGCCGGATATACTCCACAAGGTCGATCAGGCCCTCTTCGCTTACCTGCCCCTGGTAAGTTGGCATGATCGGCGCGTACCCAGCCACCTCATGCATGGTTGGGTTCAAAATCGTGTCACGTAAGAATGCATCGTCGACGGTTACAAATTGTCCGCTCTTCAGCTGCAGATGAGATCCATAGATGCTGCCCAGATTCGGTCCATGCGCGTTCGGCCCGCTGTTGTGGCACGAATTGCATCCCAGGCTCGCGAACAGCCGCTCCCCGTTCTGCGCCAGCGAGTTCCCGCTGGTCGCCCCCGCGGCCCACGCCTCGTAATCCTCCGGCGTCATCGCCACCACTTCCCCGATCATCTGCGAGTGCAGCGTTCCGCAGTACTGCGTGCAAAACAGGTGATAGGTCCCTGGCGTCGTCGCTTCAAACCACTCCGTGTTGTACCGGCCTGGAATCGCCTCGCGCTTCACCCGAAACGCCGGAATCGAAAAGCTGTGGAAGACATCCTGCGAGATCAGCGTGATCTGAATCGGCCGGTTGATGGGAATGTGCAGCGCATTGATCTCGTGCTGGCCGCCTGGATGCTCCACCTTCCACATCCACTGCTTGCCGACTACATAGATGTTCATCGCATTGGTCGGCGGGCTGTAAATCCTGAAGTACAGCAGCGCGCCCCACACGAAACAAATCATAAAGAGGATCAGCGGAATGATAGTCCACGTCGCCTCCAGCAACGTCGACCCCTCGATCGGCGTAGCCACCGGATTCATCTCTTTGCGATAGCGAACAGAGAAATAAAAAACCAGAAAGGCAACCGTGCCCAGCCCGATAACCGAGATGAAAACCAGGAAAAAGTAGAGCGCGTCCGCATACGGCGCGATGGTCGACGCTTCCGGCGGGAAGATCGCGAAGTTCGTGAGCCACTTAATTAAAAACTGCCAAAGTACCGGACTGATGAAATGTTGCATCGTCGACCTTTATCCGTTCGCCCATTGTGTTTTCTGTGTCTTCAGTTTCCGCGCTTCCCGTATGTCGCGCCGGAAGTTCACCACCATAAATGTCCCCAGACACAGAACCGTCAGCACCCATCCCGCCTGAAAAATCCGTATGTACATCAGCGTATGCCGGTTCTGCGTCGGGTCGTATTGGTAGCAGTACGTCAGCAGGTCATCCACGATCGACCCAATCTGCCCGTGCGACGCCTCCACCAGCCCCAACTGCAGATCCTTCGGGGAAAACTCCACTCCCAGGTAGTACTGCGCCAGCTTCCCTTCCGGCGTCACGATCTCGACGGCGCTGGCATGCGCAAACTGCGTCATCTTCCCATCCGGCCCCTGCATCGGCACGTAGCCGAATCCTACCGCGCTGGCCAGCGCACGAATCGCCGGCTCCTGCCCAGTCAGGAAATGCCAGCCATTCACGTCCTGCGGCCGCCCGTAGCGCTTCATGTAGAACGCCTTCTCCCGCGCCGCGATCGCTGGCGTCTCCGTCGCGTCGATGCTCACCAGCACTACGCTGAAGTCGCGCCCCGGATTAAACTTCAGCATTTCCAGCGCGCCCGTCAGCCCATCGATCTCTTCCGGACAAAGAATCTTGCACTGGTAATACACCAGCGACAAAAGCACGGGCTTTTTCCCGAAGTAGTCGCCCAGATGAACGGCTTTTCCCGTCTCGTCGCGAAATTCGAGATTGAGCGGAATCTGCGTATTCAGCTTCTGCTGAATACTGATCTTTTTCATGATCAGAGGCTGCTGATCGGCGGGCGTCCCGGGCTTCTGATACCCGAACCACTGGCTCTGCGCGAGCGCCGGCACACCGGAGCACAGCAGCGCCGCAGCCAGCGTCCATCCCGCCGCCCTGGAATGTCTCCGAGTTTTAGCTCCACTCTGCATCGCTCTCTCTGTAGCCGGCCCCGGTAGCGGGTCTTACTGGTTATTCGCCTTGCTGGAAGCCTGCTCTCCCGCTTCCTCCGGGCCGCCGTGCAATTCCTGCTCGTACCCGGTCATCGCAAATCCATTCGTCAGCGGCATCTGTACCTGCGGTTGCGAATCTCCGAACATCAGTCCCTGATGCTGCGCCTGCGGAGCCACCGGCAGTCCGCGCTGCGCGATCAGCTCCATCGCCCGCTCAATCGGAATCCTCACCGCCCCGCCCGGCTTATCAACCCAGCTGTAATTGTTCAGCAGCAGATCTTCGCGTTCGTGCAGATCGGCCAGGTCCTGATTGCCGTCGTCCAGCTCCAGCCGCGGCGTAGGAAACTGCTGCGTCAGCTTCGCCAGCTGCTCCTGCTCCAGCGCCGGGCTCGACTGAATAGCCTTGCGGGGCGCAATCTGATTTGGCGCGTTCCATTTGTTGACCGGCCCATCCGCTTTGTCCATTCCGCTGTTGATAATGATTCCGAACCCATAGCACACCACGAAAAACACGCCCACCGAGATGAATAACCCGACCAGAAACACTGTGATTCCGCCGGTGTTCGCGTCGGTGACTTCGAATCCCTCCCGGACCGACGCCTCGTCGTCGTGCGCCTTCGGATCCAGCTTCGGATCGCGCGGATCATGCGTGGGCATAGTCATGCTCCAGAATCTCCGCCAGGTGCGGATCGTTGGTGGCAATCAGCGGACGCGTCTTCAGTGCCGCAAAGTAGTAAACCAGCCAGAAGCAGAACAATGCGCCCGGCACGAAGATGTATTCCAGAATCCCCCAGCTGAAGTGCAGGTTGCGCGCCGCGTCTTTGAAGTTCGGCTCGATCAGCCAGAACAGATCCCAGAATCCGGCGAAAACCATGATGCAGCAGGCTACCGTCAGCCGGCTCTTGATCCGCTTCAGATCTCGCGAAAGCAAGAGCGTGAAAGGAATTAACCAGTGGAAGATCACATCCAGCGTGACAATCACGCCCCATCCACCCCGAATGCGATCCAGATACCACGGAATCTCCTCCGGCGAATTGCCCGACCAGATGATGATGAAAGCGCCGAACGCAAAATAAATATTCAGCATCACCAGGGCAAAGCACAGCTTGCCCAGGTCGTGCTGCTCAACCAGGCGAAACGTGCTCTTGATCGGCTCGGCCTTCGACAGGCCGATCAGTGTCAGGATCACCAGCGGCAAAACCATGAACGGCTGTCCAACCAGGTACTGAAACCCGTAAATCGTCGAGTACCACGTTGGATCGAGGGACATCACCCAGTAAATCACCAGAATGAACAGCAGCGCCGCATACAGCACCAGGCCAAATCCGCTCAGGTTCTCGAACCTTGTTCGCCAGTACGCCACGTTCGGTTCAGGATCGGCATCCCGCTTCAGCGACCAGCGATTCAGCAGCGTGATGTAGAGCGCGAAGATCGCGAAGCAAACCAGTGACACCACATAGAAACTGGTGGCGTTCAGCATGGGCTGTTTCCAGTGGATCGCATGCGCCTGATCGGTGGTGATCCGGCCATTCTTCAGCGCGCCGGCCCAGTCTGCATACTTCGCCCAGATATACAGCTTGCCGTACGACGCGCCCAGGATGGCGACCGGAATCCACATCATCACCACGATGGGCCACGTCCGCGTCATCGCCTCCAGCGGGCGGCGGACGATCAGCCCCCACTTGCCGCCGGAAAGATGCTGCACCATCAGCAAAGACATGCCGCCGAGACAGAGGCCGAAACATCCGACAAATCCTTCCAGCCATCCACGCAGAAAGTGCTCCCAGCCCAGCGCCGGATGATCGAAGGCCTGCGCCAGCAGCGCAACGCCGACGGCCAGGATCGCGGATACCAGTCCCAACCGCAGCGCGCGCCTCCGCCACAAATCCACGAACGCCGGCGCTCCCAGCGTGGTTGTCAGTCCTTTGCTGAAGGTATCGTTCGCCATTATTGCTGCGCTCCTGAGGGCCGCGCGGGCGGCTTCATCGTTTGGCCCCGAGTCGTGTTCTGCGTCGGTGGAGTGGCCGACTGCGGACCCGACACCTGCGCGGGAGCGCCTGCAACAACTCCGACCTGAGGCTTCGCCGTCACCGCTGTCGACGGCATCGGCCACGGCCCTGCATAGCTCGCCGGCTCACCCATCTTCTCCGCGATCGAACTCAGGCTCTCCACCTGCGTCCCGGCCGGCACATCGGCCAGCGTGGCTTTCTGGCTCAGCTGCAGCGCGCGGATGTATGCTGCAATCGCCCAGCGATCCTCCGGCGCCACCTGCGCCTTGTAATCCGGCATCGCGCCAAATCCGTTCGTCATGACATAGAAGTAGTGGCTCAGCGGCTCCGACAGCCGCTTTGCGTCGTGGAAGTTTCCTGCCGGCTTGTAGCCGCGCTGTACGATCATCCCGGCGCCGTTGCCCACGCGCGAGTGGCAGGGCGTGCAGTACACATTGAACCGCTCCTGTCCCCGATCGAGCACCTGCATCGTCACCGGAAACGGCATCATGTCCGCTTCCTTGCCGTTCATCAATCCCGTGTAAAAATAATCGTTCTCGTAGAGCTGGCCGCGTGCCACCGTATGCTCCACCTGCGGCCGCACCGACCGCCCATCCGCGAACAACGTGGTTCCGCGCTGAGGAAACATCCTCGGCTGGTTCTGCATGTCCTGCCGGCAGCCTGCGGCAAACAGCAGCAGTGCCAGCGAACCCGCCGCACACAGAACCCGCACGCCGTGCCCTGTGCCCTGTGCCCTGTTCCCTGCCGTTCTAATACTCCACCTCCACCACCGATAACGGCTTCTGCGCTTCCAGAAAACTCCGCGTCTCCGCGGTGTCAAACTTCGGATCGGTCGATTCGAGACACAGGAAAAACTTGTCCGTCGTCGCGCCGTTGCGGAAATTGGGCGCGTTGAACACCGGGTGGTACGGCTTCGGCAATCCGCACAACGCCAGCATGCCGAACGCCGCCGAAAGGCCCGACCACAGAATGGTCCACTCGTACGCCGGAACCACAAACGCCGGCCACGAATAAAACGGACGGCCGGCAATGTTGACCGGATAGGCCCAGACCGAAATCCAGGTCTCCAGTCCGAACATCGCTGCCAGTCCCAGCAAACCGCCGATCAGGCACACCAGCGAAACCTCATCGCGATGAAATCCGATCGCCTCTGCCGCTTCCTCCACCGGATACGGCGTATAGCAATCCATGCGCCGGTAGCCGGCTCCATGCGCGGCCTTCGCCGCATGCACCAACTGCGTGGGCGTTTCGAACTCAGCCATCAATCCATACGTTCCTTCAGGGAGTGGCATTAATCACCTGCCTCCGGAAGAGGTTCGCCGTGAACTTCTTTCACCTTTGCCTGCGGCAGCATCATCCGCAGCTCTGACATCGGAATCATGGGCAGGAACCGGACAAAGAGGAAGAACAGAAACGTGAACAGTCCCAGCGTCCCCGCGAACGTCATGTAATCCCACTTCGTCGCGCGATAGGTGCCCCACGACGACGGCAGGTAATCGCGCGTCAAACTCGTCACCACGATCACGAACCGCTCGAACCACATGCCCGTGTTCACAATCAGCGACATCAGGAACATCAGCCCGACATTCGACCGGAACTTGCGAATCCACATCAGCTGCGGCAGCGCGATGTTGCACGTGATCAGCACCCAGTACGACCACCCCATGGGTCCGAACATGCGGTTCCACATCATGAAGTATTCCCAGTGGCTCGCCGAATACCAGCTCATGAATACTTCCGTGGAGTAGCCGTAGGCCACGATCATGCCCGTCGCCAGCATCACCTTACCCATGTTGTCGATGTGCCGGATCGTGATCAGGTCTTCGAGGTGATAAAAGGTGCGGATCGGAATCGCCAGCGTCAGCACCATCGCGAACCCCGAGTAAATCGCACCCGCTACGAAGTACGGCGGGAAAATCGTCGTGTGCCAGCCTGGCATCAGCGCCACCGAGAAGTCGAGGCTGATGACGCTGTGCACGGAAAGCACCAGCGGCGTTGCCAGACCAGCCAGCAGCAGCGATGCTGTCTCATACCGCACCCAGTGCCGCACCGACCCGCGCCATCCAACCGCCAGCAATCCATAGAAGAATTGCCCGACTTTCGATTGCGAGCGATCACGCAGCGTCCCCAGATCGGGGATCATGCCGATGTACCAGAACACCACCGAGATGGTCGCGTACGTCGAAACCGCGAACACGTCCCACAGCAGCGGCGAGCGGAACTGCGGCCAGTAATTCATCGTGCTCGGGTACGGAAACAGCCAGTACCCCAGCCACGGGCGGCCCACGTGAATCAGCGGGAACATGCCGGCGCAGACCACGGCGAAAATCGTCATCGCCTCCGCGAACCGGTTGATCGAGTTGCGCCAGCCCTGCTTGAACAGCAACAGAATCGCCGAGATCAGCGTGCCCGCGTGGCCGATTCCGATCCACCACACGAAATTGATGATCGCGAAGCCCCATGCCACCGGAATCGTGATGGCCCAGATGCCGACGCCCTTCAGAAACAGCCAGGTCAGCGCCGTCAGCAGCATACCCACTACGCCGCCTGCCAGCACGAACCCGAACCACCACCCCAGCGGCGTGTGGCTGGTCAGCACGATCCGCGAGACTTCTTCGGTCACCGACTTGAAGGTGTGCCCCGGCGCGATAACCCGGTACTCTCCGGTGACCGGATCCACCATCGGATTGTTGACGGGTGCGTCTTTCGTCGCCATCGTCTCTTTTGCCTTCGCCCTCGAAAATCTCTGTCCGTTGACCGCTCTGTTGCTGAGTACTGACCGTCAGCTCGTGTACTCGCCCAAATCCTTCGCCAACTCTTCATTGATGTTGATCACGCCGGCCACATACGTGGTGCGCGGCCGCGTGTTGATATCGGCCAGCACTCCATAGGTCCGATCATCGGTCTTGATCTTCGCCACGCGGCTCACCTTATCGTTGATATTCCCGAAGATGATCGCGTCCGTCGGGCACGACTGCTGGCAAGCCGTCCGAATCTCTCCATCGCGAATATCCCGGTTTTCTTTGTCCGCCGCAATCTTCACTTCCTGGATGCGCTGGTTGCAGTAGCTGCACTTTTCCATCACGCCGCGGCTGCGCACGCTCACATCCGGGTTGCGCATCAGCTTCAGACTTTCCGTCTCGTAGTCGGAGTAGAGCAGGAAGTTAAACCGCCGTACCTTGTAAGGACAGTTGTTCGAGCAATAGCGCGTCCCCACGCAGCGGTTGTAGATCATCAGGTTCAGGCCTTCAGGCGAGTGAACGGTCGCGCCCACCGGACAAACCTGTTCGCACGGCGCGTTCTCGCAGTGGTGGCAGGTCATCGGCTGGAAGTGCGCGCGCGGGGCCGCCAGGTCCCCTTCGAAGTATGTATCGATGCGGATCCACTGCATCAGCCGGCCAATCTTCACCTGGTGCCGCCCCACCACCGGAATATTGTTCTCCGCATAGCAGGCCGTGACGCAGGCGTTGCAGCCGATGCACGAGTTCAGATCGATCGACATGCCCCACGCGTTCTTGTCGTATCGATATGCCGGGAACATGCTCTCGTCCGGCTCCGGCGTCCAGCGCGCCACACCCTCGTGCGCAAATTCCGGATTCGCCTTGTACTCCGTCAGCGTCGCGTAGCGGATAATCCCGCGATCCAGCGACTCGTTGCCTTCGATCGAATGCGTTCCCGACCCATCCCCACCATGCGCCACGCTGCGTTGATCGATGTGGTGGCTCTTGGTCACGCAGATGTCGTAAATGTCCCCGGTCTTTCGCAACGATGCGCCCGATTGCATCCACAGCGCGCCCGACTGCTGAATCAGATACGCGTTGTACCCGATACCTCCGGCCACGCGGCCGGTCCTGCGTCCCTGGCCCAGCGTAACCACGACCACATCATCGGGTTGTCCAGGAACCGCCAGCGCTCCCGCGATAATCTTTTTCCCGCCCACGCTGATTTCAACCGCATCGTTTTCCGCGAGCCCGTTCTTCTCCATCGTCGCGAAACTCATCTGCGCGGCGTTGTCCCACGACAGGTTCGTTACCGGCCGCGGAATCTCCTGCATCCATCCCACGTTGGCGTAGCGCCCGTCATACACATTCGCGTCCGGCCGGAATGCGACCTCAACCCCGCCACCGGCGGCCGCGCTCACCGCAACAGCTCCGCCCTTCGGCATGACCGTCTTCGGAGTAAACGCCGTGCCATCGATCCAGCCATCATGCAGGACCTTGCGCCACCTGAACTCCGGGCCCTGGTCCAGGACAGCGCTGGCCTGCGCGGTCTGAGCGTTGCCCCCGGCCTGCGCAGATGGAGCTTTGCCCTTTGCCGCCGCTCCGCCGTTGCCCATCCATGTCCCGCGCACCGCGTCGTAGGCCGAAACATCCGGCTCATCGAGCAGGGACTGCAGAATCTCGTGCGCATTGTGCCCGCCGTACAGCGGATCGATCATCGGCTGCACGATACTGACCGTGCCGTCGTAGGCCCGCGCATCCGACCACATCTCGAGATAGTGCGCATTATTGATGTGCCAGTGTGCCTGCTCGCCGGTCTCGTCCACATGCGAGCCCAGATGCGCAATCGTCCCAACCTTGTTCAGCGCGCTTTCAAAATCCAGATCTGTCGGTGCCGCATAGACCGGGTTGGCATTCAGAATCACCAGCCAGTCCACCTTGCCGGCATTCATGTCCGCAACCAGCGACTTCAAATCGTCCGTCTGGATGGACGGCATCGGATTCACGGGATCGGTATAAACCACCGTCTTGCCGACATTGCCCAGCGCCTGATTCATCGCGAATGCCGCCAGATGCACCTCCGGCGGCGCAAATTCCCCAGGAATGACAACGCATTTCCCGGAGCTCGCCTTCAGATCGGCAGCCACACCCTGTAAATATTTCGACTGGTGATCGCTCCAGTTGCCGCCACTCGCACCGCCGGCTCCAACCGCACTCGCCAGCGCCTGCGCAAACCCCGCAACCTCGCTCGGCTTCACCGCCAGACGATGCTCCGCCTTAAATCCTGTCGTCGTGGTCACGCTCTCGACCACATACAGCCGGTTCATCTGCTGCGTGCCGTCCAGCTTGCGCTTCTGCGCGTAATCGCGCGCCAGCTTGTGGAATCCCGGGAAGATCGCCCCTCCCAGAAAATCCGCATCGAGCGACACAATCACGTCCGCCTGGTCCAGCCGGTACTGCGCATCCACGTAGCTGCCGAACGCCTGCTGCGCCGCCTTGTAGTGGTTATCGCGGTTCACCGGGTCGTACTGCACAAACTTCGCCTGCGGATAATTCTTCTGCCCCTGCTGCCACTGCGCCGCCAGCGTCGGCGAGGTCACCGTCGTGCTCAGGAAATACAACCCCTGACCGCCCGAAGGCTTCTTGTCGGCCAGCACGCCCCGAAACGCCGCCAGAAACGCCGCCCACGTCCGCGTGTCGCCCCGAAACAGCACGTGCTGCGACCGGTCCGGATCGTACAGATCCAGCAGCGTCGCCTGCGTGATCGGATCCGATCCGCCTTTGATGTAAGGATGCTCCGGATTTCCATCGATCTTGATCGGCCGGTACGCATCGCTCTTCACCAGCACCGGAACCGCGCCCGACGCGAACGGAAAAGCGGAGGCAAAATACACCGGCTTGCCGAGAATCAAATCTTCCGGCGCTGTGACATACGGCATGATCGGCTCATCCGGCTGCTTCGTGCACCCGGCGAGCCCGGCCAGCGCCATCGACGCGCCCATTACCTTCAGAAAACTTCGCCGCGATACCGGATCGATCCACTCCGAGGCCTGCGACGGAAACTCTTCGTTCACCAGCTCGGCAAACTCCGGAGAATCCGCCAGCTCGTCCACCGACCGCCAGAATTGTTTGCCCTTTTGATTCGCCAGCTTCGCCCGTACTTCGGCCAGCGTGGGCTTCTTCGCCTCGATTCGCACCAGATTCGTCGCGTTCTCAGTCATCGGTCTTTCTGCACCCTGTACCCTGGGCTCTGTACCCTCTTCTGAACGCTGATCGCTGAACGCTGAAAGCTCGTTTCTGTTCATCGATGACAAACCTCGCAGCTGGTCAGCTCACGCGGATTCCGAATGCCGTAGTGCTGCACCAGGAACTGCCCCAGCGCCTCCTGGCTGGTGAATTTCGTGTAGTGCAGGCCCGCCGGCAACGTCACCGGAGCGGTGTCTTCGGCGCCAATCTGCGTCGCCGCCGTCTGCGCGTGCAGTCCGGCCAGCGGGGAACTCATTGCCGCCATCTGCACCTCGCCGCCCGGAGGCGTCTCCGTGCAGGTCACTCCCCCCGCCGTCGGCGATCCCGTCGGTACATCTTCTGCCGCGCACCACACCGGCTTCAGCTCGGAAGCCCCGGTCCACGCCATGTTGTAAATCTCGCTGGTCGGCCGCAGATTCTTCGCCGGGTTCCGATGGCAGTTCAGGCACCACTCCATCTGCAGCGAGTTCTGCATGTACATGATCGGCATCTCGTCCACCCGTCCGTGGCATGACGAGCATCCGATGCCTTTGTTCACGTGAATTTCATGATTGAAGAAGACGTAGTCCGGCAGATCGTGCACCCGCGTCCACGCAATCGACTCGCCCGTCGCCCAGCTGTGCCGCACCGGCTCCAGCAGTTGCGCATCCGTCCAGATCTGCGCGTGGCAGTTCATGCACGTCTTCGTCGGAGGAATGCCCGCGTAGCTCGACTTCTCGACGGTCGTGTGACAGTACTGGCATTGCAGCCCCAGCCCCTCGACGTGATGCTTGTGACTGAACGGCACCGGCTGATCCGCCCGCTGCCCCTGGCGCGTCACCCACGGCGATCGCTGCAGTTCATCGAGTGTCAGCCCCAGGGCTATTACGATCAGCCCTGTCAGAATCAGGCTCATCCGGGCCAGAGCGTTCGAGCTGCGGTCAAAAATCTGCGCCATGAATGCTTCCTGAATCTCCTGGTGAATCGCAAGGTGAGGGCTTGAGCATGACCGGGATCAGGCCGACGGGTACAACAGCAAACGGCGGCCTCAGAGGTTACGGGCAGTTTTCAAAATCTCTCTGCTTTCCGGCGCGCAGAACCTCACTTGGTAGCAGCCTCCTTGCGCTGGAGTTTGTGCTGGTTGTATTCGGGATCACAGCTGATTGTGATCTGCATCACAATTTCCGAGTAAAGAAAAACTATAGCGGCTGAGAGCCGCGCTCTGCAAGCCGGGCTCCAGGCAAGGAAAAAATTTTGTTCACAGGAATCACTGGCAAGCGCGGCCGAAGAACGCCATTTCACGCCACGCTCGACAGGCGCTCACCGCATCCGAACCGAAGCTCGCGGCATCGGCATCGGAACGCGGGCCCCCACGCGTGCGCCCACGGCAGCAATCTGTAACTGTAGCGGTGCTATTTCAGAGCACGCCTCGAGAGCCCTGCTCCGGCATCCTGCGTCCGCCACGGTGTGGCCTCGGGCCTGCACCCGCGACGCTGTTTTCTGTACCCTGTCGTAATGATGGATGGACGCCGCGCTGTCCGCTACGACGCTGCTCTCGCCTGCACCACCCTCACCGCAGTCGATCCGAAACTCGGCCAGCTCATCCAGCGGGTTCCCTTCACGCTGAAGCTCAAGAGCCAGCACTCGCCCTTCGAGGCCCTGCTCGAGTCCATCATCTATCAGCAGCTGCACGGCAAAGCCGCCGCCGCCATCCTCAGGCGCCTGCTCACCGCGTTCGGCGAACTCCACCCCACACCCCAGCTCCTGATCGAGACCTCCGACGACCGGCTTCGCGCCTGCGGCCTCTCCGCCTCGAAAACCAAAGCCCTCCGGGACCTCGCGGCCAAAACCATCGACGGCACCGTCCCGACCCTAACCGCCATTCGCCGCCTGTCCGACGACGAAATCCTCGAACGCCTGACGCAGGTCCGCGGCATCGGCGTCTGGACTGTCCAGATGCTGCTCATCTTTCGCCTCGGCCGCCCCGACATTCTCCCCGTCACCGACTACGGCGTCCGCAAGGGATTCGCCCTCACCTTCCTCCGCCTGCCCAAATCGAAACCCTTCGACGCCTCCATGCTTGCTACCGCCGACCAGATCGAGCGCCGCGCCGAAAAATGGCGCCCCTGGCGGTCGGTCGCCAGCTGGTACCTGTGGCGCGCCTGCGACCTGGCCGGAAAACCCATGGCTTTGCCCGATTGAAATCGCCACCTGCCCTGTCGCAGTCCGGAGTTCCCCTTCCTCAGATCCGGCGGCCGTCCGCTCTCAAGTCCAATTCCGCCTCGCCGATGATGCCTTTGTGCGGCGTTTTTCCAAACGTCGCAGCCCGGTCATCGATCGGGACCGCAACCAGAGCAGAAAGGCATTCGTCCGTGATCAATATCCACAATCTCCCCCTCGCTAAAAAGTTTGCCCTCGCCTTTGCGCTCGTTTGCGCCTTCTCCATCGGTCTCGGTGTCTACACCACGATTACCCTGCACAAGGTATCCAAAACCTCCGGCGCTATCGCCGATCATGACTTTCCCGCCATCGTTTACCTCGCCGCCGCCCGTACGGATATCAATCAGGTGCGGCGTTCCGATCTGGCGATCCTGCTCTGTCCGTCGCAGGACTGCGTCGCCTCCGAGAAAACCTCCCGTAACAAAGCCGTTGCCGACTTCCGGGCGCAGCTCACCGCTTTTGAACCGTTCGACCTGCAGGCGAGTGAAC
>Ga0210398_10001231_pt1 | contig 27099 bp, 13 predicted proteins | sample IncBWC4OmetaG_FD_161047 | JGI IMG/M metagenome (GOLD analysis project Ga0210398, IMG submission 161047) | Forest soil microbial communities from Barre Woods Harvard Forest LTER site, Petersham, Massachusetts, United States - Inc-BW-C-4-O | ecosystem: Environmental > Terrestrial > Soil >... | reverse complement strand
GGCAAGCTCGATCTCGCCGTCAGCAACAGTGGGTCGAACACAGTCTCCATCCTGCTCGGCAACGGCAACGGCACCTTCCAGACCCACGTGGACTACGCGACCGGCGTCGGTCCCACGGTGATGGCGCTCGGTGATTTCAACGGCGACGGCGCGCTTGACCTGGCCGTGGCCAATTTCAACGCGAATACGGTCTCGATCCTGCTCGGCAACGGCAATGGCACGTTACAGACCCACGTGGACTACGCCGCGGGAGTGGGCGCCGGAGCGCTGACGGCGGGCGATTTCAACGGCGACGGCAAGATCGACCTGGCCTGCGGCAACTTCAGCGCCAACACGGTCTCAGTGCTGCTTGGCAACGGCGACGGCACCTTCCAGACCCACGTGGATTACGGCACAGGCACGGGTCCGTCGGCAGTGGTCACGGCGGACTTGAACGGGGACGGCAAGCTCGACCTGGCGGCTACCAATCTCACCTCCAATACGGTTTCGATCCTGCTCGGCAACGGGAACGGCACCTTCCAGACGCACGTGGACTACGCCACCGGCAGCGGCCCCAATGACGTCGCCCTCGGTGACCTGAACGGCGATGGGATCCTGGACCTGGCGGTGGCCAACAGCAAGGCGAGCACTTTCTCGTGGCTGCTCGGTAACGGCAATGGGAGCTTCCAAACCCACATGGACGTCAGCACCGGTACCGGTCCGAGCTCGGTAGGGGTGGCGGACTTCAACGGCGACGGCCGGCTGGACGTGGGCGTTGCCGACCGGACGGCGAACACGGTTTCGGTCCTGCTGCAGATCGCGGGCGCAACCCTGTTGCCCGCGAGCCTCAGTTTCGGCAATCAGACCTTGGGCACGACGAGCAGCGCGCAGACGGCGACGCTGACCAATACGGGAAGCGCGCCGCTCGCGATCACGAGCATCGGCATCACGGGCGCGGATTCGAGTGATTTCAATCAGACGAACACATGCGGCACGACTCTGGCGGGCGGGGCCAGTTGCAGCATCTCGGTGACGTTCACGCCGCAGGCGCTGGGCGCGCGCAGCGCCGCGTTGAGCGTGTTCGACAACGCCAGTGGCAGCCCGCAGGCGGTGAGCCTGAGCGGCACCGGCGTGGGCATTCCGGTGGTCCAACTTTCGCCGACCAGCCTCACGTTCGCGACTCAACTCATCAATACGTCGAGCGCGGCGCAGAACGTCACCTTGACCAATACCGGCAACGGCACGCTGACGATCACGAGCATCGGCATATCGGGCGGAAACTCGACCGACTTCTCTCAAACCAACAACTGCGGCACGAGTGTGGCGGCCGGGGCGAGTTGCACCATCAGCGTGACTTTCAAGCCCACGGCGAAGGGGTCGCGGAGCTCGTCCGTTTCGATCGTCGACAACGCTTCCAACAGCCCGCAGTCCGTGCCGCTGTCCGGCACCTGCACGCAGGTGCTCCTTTCCACAACTGCTCTCAATTTCGGGGACCAGAGAGTGGGCACAACGAGCGCTGCATTGGCGGTGACGGTGACCAACAAGGGCACAGGCGGAATCAGCATCACGAACATCGGCATCAGCGGCAGAAACGCCGGTGACTTCGCGGAGACCAACACTTGCGGAACGACGCTCGGGGCCGGGCAGGCGTGCACGATTGACGTGACCTTCACACCGCGAGCCCAGGGCAGCCGGACCGCGTCGCTCTCCATCACCGATACGGGAGGCGGCAGCCCGCAGACCGTGAGCCTCTCAGGCACCGGCACCGGCGCCGAATGATCGGCGAGTCGAGCTTTTCGCGGCTGAGCCGTCGACTATCGATTGTGAGTGGGGTGGACCGCTGCGCGGCCCGTTCCGGGATCGAATGCCACGGAGGCGCTACGCCCGCGCCGCCGCCTGGGCCGCGGTCGATTCCTCCGCCGGACGGTTCCAGGCCATCATGGTGCGAAGCTGCTTGCCGACCTGCTCAATGAGCTGGTTGGTGGCCCGGGCGCGCGCCTCGAGGAAATGGGGACGCCCCTGGGCGTTTTCGTCCATCCACTCCTTCGCGAAAGCGCCGCTTTGAATGTCGGCCAGGATTTTCTTCATGTTGTCGCGGACGTGGGCGTCAATCACCGCCGGTCCGCGCGTGTAGTCGCCGTACTCCGCCGTGTCGCTGACCGAGTAGCGCATGTACTTGATGCCGCCCTGGTAGATCAGGTCCACGATCAGCTTGAGCTCGTGCAGGCACTCGAAATAGGCGATCTCGGGCTGGTAACCGGCCGCCACCAGGGTCTCGAACCCGGCGGCGATCAGGGCGGAGACGCCGCCGCACAGCACGCTCTGCTCGCCAAACAGGTCGGTCTCGGTCTCCTCCTTGAAGGTGGTGCCGATCACCCCCGCCTTGAGCGATCCGAGGGCGAGGGCATAGGCAAGTCCTGTAGCCTCTGCGCGCCCGCTCGCGTCCTGCTGCACGGCCAGGAGCGAGGGCACGCCCACGCCCTCGCGGAAGAGCTCGCGCAGGCGATGCCCGGGCGACTTGGGCGCCACCATGATCACATCCACCGCCGCCGGCGGCGTGACGTACTTGAAGTGAACGCTGAACCCGTGGCCGAAAACGAGCGTCTTGCCGGCGCCGAGCGCGGGCGCGAGGTCGCGGCGGTAGACTTCGGGCTGCAGATGGTCGGGAATCAGGAACGAGATCAGGTCGCCGCGGCGGGCCGCGTCCGCGGGCTCGACCACTTCGAGATTCTCCGCCTGGGCCTTGGCGCGGGAGGCGCTCGAAGCCGGCAGCCCGACGATCACGTTCAGGCCGCTGTCGCGCAGATTGAGGGCGTGCGCGTGTCCCTGGCTGCCATAGCCGATCACGGCTATCGTCTTGCCCGCAAGATTTCTGAGATCGCCGTCCTTTTCGTAATAGATCTTTGCCATGGGTTATGTCCTTAGCCTCTGACGACTGGCGCCGCTTCGCTTGACGTTCGAACCAACCGGGACCACGCCTCGGTGACGAGCGCCTTTTTCCCAGGCGACCGACCGGTCGGTAGGTCTTCATCGTATCGCCTCGGTTTGGAGTGTGTCAAGCCACAGCTACACCATTTCGGGGGCCGCAACTCGCGTAGCTCGTCCAAACGGTAGATTTTGCTGCGCCCTGGAGGCTTGTTGAAGCCCTTGCGGTTGTGGCATCCATGGCTCGAACCCATTTGCGATGACTAAGTTAGGCGACACCGTCTCTTTTGTCTACCGGATTTGGCATCGTCGTTGCTTGCAACCGGGCGAGGTGCTTTCATGACACAACGACGAGGTCTGGCAGTTGACAATTTACGAGGCGCCCGACGTCCACGAGTTTCGCGGGGCGTCGTTACGCTCTTCATAACTACATTCTTGCTGGCGTCCGCGATGCTCGCGACGCCGGCTCCTTCCTACGCTCAAGTCGCGATCGGCGTGTCGGTAGGGATCGCGCCTCCGGCACTGCCCGTGTACACCCAACCCCTTTGCCCCGGCCCAGGCTACATTTGGACGCCCGGCTATTGGGCGTACGACCCGGTTGCAGGCTACTACTGGGTTCCGGGCACATGGGTGATGGCCCCCTTCGCGGGCGCGCTCTGGACTCCCGGTTATTGGGGCTGGGGCGGTGGCGGCTTCGCCTGGCACATCGGATTCTGGGGGCCGGTGGTCGGCTTTTACGGCGGCATTAACTACGGGTTCGGCTACGTGGGGGTGGGATACCTCGGAGGATATTGGAACAACGGGGGTTTCTTCTACAACCGGACCGTGAACAACATCAACACCACGAACATCACCAACGTCTACAACAAGACCGTGATTAACAACGTCAGCGTGAACCGCGTCAGCTACAACGGGGGAACAGGCGGAATCACAGCCCAGCCGACGCAGGCCCAACTTGCCGCGGCCAACGCACGCCGCGACCCGCCAACAGCGGCGCAGAGCCAACACGAGCAGGCTGCGCGTGCCAATCGTTCACAATGGGCGGCCGTGAATCACGGCGCTCCGGCGGTGGCGGCGACGTCGAGGCCGGGCGTGTTCAGCGGAAGCGGGGTCGTACGCGCCAGCCGCGCAGGCGCGCCTTACAATCCACCGGCTGCGCGAGCGGCTGCTCCCGGTAACGCCGGAAACCGCGCGACAGCGAGCGCCAGTCGGCCGGCAACGCGAACTCCAAATCCGGCTGGCGGCGGTACGCGCCCGTTGATCACCGCGCATCGCAATGCCGCGGCTCCGGCTCCGCGAGCAAATGTGAGCCCGAGCGCGCCCAAGAGCGTCACACCGAGCCGGCCCGCCGCGTCACGCGCGCCCGCCGCTCGAACGCCGTCACGCTCGAACCCGGTGTCGCGGACCCAGTACACCCCTCCGCGGGCAGCGCCGCGCAGCAGTGCACCCCGGCAGACGATGCCGCGTGCGGCAACGAGGACGCAATCCGCGCCCCAGCGTAGTGCTGGCCGGCCGCAGGTTGCTGCTCCGCGAGCCGCGCCGCAGCGTCAAACCGCTCCACGTGCGCAGGCTGCACCGCGGTCCGTACCAGCCCAGCACAGTGCTGCCCGGCCAGGCGTCGCAGCTCCCCGCGCCGCACCGGCACAGCATAAAGCCGCGCCCCGTCCGGCGCCGGCGCAATCCAAGCGTGAGCCTTCCAAGTAGATGGATAGGTGAAACCGACCAGGTGGGCCAGACGGCAGGAAAGCACCACGGCGAATGGAAGAACTCCATTCGCCGTGGTGCTTCTTGGTCCCTTTAATCAGGAACCGTTATTGAACGGTCATCGTCAGTGAAACCTTCTGACTAAGGGTAGTGGACCCGGAAGTCGCCGTTCCCGTTACAGTCAGCGGATAGGATCCGGCCGGCGAGCCCCCGCTCGTCGTAACCGAGGTGCTGCCGCCGCCCCCGCAAGCTGCCATGGCAAGCATGAGCGCCATGCAGGCAGCCAGGATCGCCACGCGCAGGCGGACCGGCTGGCGCCGCTTGAGCCAGCTCATACCCGCCAGTCCCACGAGTGCGATCAGGACCCATTCACCCCGCCCTCCAGGAAGCCCGGGTCGCGGGAGCGTAATCGGGAGGAGCTGCGAAGCGGCCGTGGTCGTGACCGTCACGGTGACGGTGACAGCGCCGCTCGGGGTCACTTGGCTCGGCGAAAGGGTGCAACTGGCCTCGGCGCTGGAACTGAGGCCGGCGCAACTGAGTGAGACGGCCTGATCGAAGCCGCCCTGCGGAGTCAGTGTCAGGGTGTAGGATGCCGTCTGTCCCGGGGAGACGCTCGCCGAGGACGAGGCCGCGGTGAGCGAGAAGTCCTGGCCGGTGCCAGAAAGGGCGACCGACTGATTTCCGCCGAGCGAACTGTCCGTCAGCGTCAGGGCGCCTGTCCGCGCGCCGCCGGCCGTGGCCGCGAAGGTCACGGAGATGGTGCATGAGGCATTCGCCGCCAAACTTGATCCGCAATTGTTTGTTCCGGCAAAATCGCCGCTCGAGGCAATGCTGGTCACCGTCATGGCGGCGTTTCCAGTGTTGGTCAGAGTGACGGTTTGTGCGGCGCTCGTCGCCCCCGCAAACTCCCCGGCGAATGTGAGGCTCTTGGCGGATAGGCTCGCCTGCGCCCCGAGTCCGGTCCCGCTGAGGGAGACGCTCTGGGTTGAGGGCGAGGCATCGTCGGTTACGGTTACCGCGCCGGTCGACGAACCGATGGCCGTCGGCTTGAACAAGACGTCCACGGTACAGCTTGCGCCGGCGGCCAGCGAACTGCCGCAGAGATTGCCGATCCCGAAGTTACCGCTGACCGTGATGCCGGTCAGGGTTAACGGCGCCGTGCCCGAGTTAGTGATGGTGACCGGTTGGGTCGGGCTGGCCGTACCGACGTTTTCGCTCGGGAAGGTCAGAGAGGAGGCCGACAGCTTCACGGCCGGCGCCGTTCCGGTGCCCGTAAGGGCGACGGCTTGAGTGCTGCCCGCGACGGCGTTGCTGTTGTCGGTGACGGTCAGCGTTCCGCTGCGGGTTCCGATGGCTTCCGGAGCGAATGTGACACTGATCGTGCAGTTCGATCCCGCAGCCACAGACGTGCCGCAGGTACCGGTTTGGGCGAAGTCGGCGCTGTTGGTTCCGCTTAGAGCAATGCTCGTGACGCTCAAAGGCGCGGTGCCGCTATTCGACAGCGTGATGGTCTGGGCGGAACTCTTCGTCCCGACCAACTGGTCGGCAAACGCCGGCAGCGTGGCCGGTGAGAGACCGGCCAGCGGAGCCGTGCCCGAACCGCTGAGCGCCAGCGTCTGCGCGCTGTTCGCTGTGCCGTTCGAATTGTCGGTGACGGTGAGGGTTGCACTCAGCGTCCCGGTGACCGCAGGCGTGAAGGTAACGCTGATGGCGCAGTTCGCGCCCGCCGCGACCGAGGTGCCGCAATTATTCGTCTCAGCGAAATCCGTGCTGTTCGCGCCGCCGATGGCAACGCTCACGATGGACAGCGCCGCCGTGCCCGTGTTCGACAGCGTCACGGTTTGAGCGCTGCTCGTGGTCTTCACCAACTGGCCGGGGAAGGCCGGCAGGCTGGACGGCACGCTCGCCACGGGCGCCACGCCGGTGCCCGTCAGGGATGCGGCCTGGGTGCTGCCCGTGACTCCGTTGGCGTTGTCGGTGACCGTGACGGTCCCGCTCCGCGTGCCGGTCGCCGTGGGCTTGAAGGTTACGGTGATGGAGCAGCTTGCGCCGGCGTTGACCGAGGTGCCGCAAGTGTTGGTCTGGGCAAAGTCACCCCCGTTACTGCCGCCGACCGCGATGCCGGCGATGGTCAGCGCCGCCGTGCCGCTATTGCGGAGCGTGAGGATCTGGGCGGCGCTGGGGGTGCTCACCAGTTGGCTCGTGAACGTGAGGCTGCCAGGAGCGACCGCAGCCGTCGGTCCGACGCCCGTGCCGGTCAGCGTGACGCTCTGGGTGGCGCTCGAACCCCCATTCGAATTGTCGGTCACGGTCAGGGTTCCGTTCACCCCCCCCAAGGTGGAGGGCTTGAAGGTGACTGTGATCGAGCAACTCGCGGCCGTTCCCAGTGAGGAGCCACAGTTGTTGGTCTCGAGATAACCGTTGCTGACGACGATGCCGCTGATGCTCAGGGCCGCGTTCCCGTTATTGGTCAGAGTGGCGGTCTGGGCCGTACTGCTCGTGCCCTCAAACTGGTTGCCGAAACTCAGACTGCCAGGAACAAGGCTGGCCTCAGCCGCGAGACCGACGCCGCCCAGGGGCACGAGTTGCGCGGTGTCGGAAGCGTTGTCCACGATGCTGATGGATCCCGAGAGACTGCCCTCGGCGCTGGGCGTGAACATGACGCTGACCGAGCAGCTCGCTCCCACCCACAAGGTCACCGGCAGGGTGCCGCACGTGTTGGTCTCCGGAAAATCCTTGGGGTCCGTGCTGGAGATTTGGCGAATGATCAGTTGAGCGCTGCCCGTATTGGCGAGGGTGACGGTCATGGGAGCACTCTCGACGCCGACGCCCGTGTTCGGAAACGTCAGCGAAGAGGGGCTCGGATTCAACAGCGCCGTCTGTAACAGCACGGCGATGACGTTGTCCGGCATATTCGTAGTGACGACGTCGTACCTGCCGAGCGCATCCACATCCGCGAGGGCGAGCCCGAACACCGAGGTGGCATTCAGATCGACCATGTAGTTCACATAAGGCTGGAAGGTTCCATCGCCGTTTCCGAAAAGGGACGAGAAAGTGTTCGAAGAGAAGTTCGCCACCGCCAGGTCCGGAACGTTGTCGCCGTTGAGGTCCTCGCTCGACAAGAAATAGCCGCCGCCGCCGGTCGGATACTCGGTGTGCGTTGGAAACGTGCCGTTGCTGTTGAGCAGTACCGAAACCTGCCCCGGCTGCGGAAGGGCGGCATTGTACTCCGTCACGGCCAAGTCCGCCTGGGCGTCGTTGTTGAAATCGTTGGCCACCAGGCTCGCGGGTCCGATTGAAGTGGCATACGCTGTCCCGGAGGAGAACGTGCCGTCAGCACTCCCGTTGAGAATCCAAAGCTCGTTATTGATGAAGTCGCTGACTGCAAGATCGAGGAACCCATCGGCATTGAAGTCGCCGAGGGCCAGCCCTTCGGGCTGTCCGATCGCTCCGTATTGCACGGCTGGCATGAAAGTGCCATCGCCGGCACCAATCAGAATATCAACGAACCCAGGCCCGCCCTGTGGGCCCTGGCAGGCGATTGCCAGGTCCAACTTGCCGTCTTGGTTGAAGTCCGCCGCCGCGATCGCGTACGGCTGGCTTCCGGTCGAGGTCGGTGTCAGTACGGTAAACGTGCCGTTCCCTGCGCCGAGCAGGACGGTGACGCTCGAGTCCCCCATGTTTGCGACCGCCAGGTCCGGAATGCCATCGCCATTGAAGTCTCCGACCACCATGCCCTCGGGATCACAGGGCGACTGGCCGCTCGCGCCGCAGCTCGTCGCCACGGTATAGTTGGTGGCCGCGGAAAAGGACCCGGCCCCGTTGCCGAAAAATACGGATACCTCGCCGGCCCCCGCCTGGTTGTTTGAAACCGCCAGATCCAGAATGCCGTCGCTATTGAAATCGGCGAAAATGGGAACGTTCGGATGGTTTCCAGCCGAGGGAGACTGGCTCGTAAGCCTGAAGACCAGTGACGTGGTCGGCAGCGTAGCGGTGAAATAAACTTCGTTCGAAGCCGCCCCGCTGGGATTTTGCACTGTGATTACGGCCACGCCCGCGCCCGAGATGTCCGACGACGGGACGATGGCAGTCAACTGGTCACCGCTGACGAACGTGGTGACAAGGTGCTGGTTGCCCGTGCGGGTGCCCCACAACACGGTGGAAGCGCCCACAAAGTTGGCGCCGTTGACGGTCAGCGTAAACGAGCCGCCCCCGGGCGCAACGGTAACTGGCGAGATATCTACGATATAGGGCATGCCGGCGCTCACGGCGCGAGCCTGTCGGCTGGCGCCGGCGCAGAGGATCATCAAGCCCAAGGTCGCGAGCCCGCGAACTCCGTACCAGTTCAGTCTTCGTTTCATTTTTCCCCCTGCCCGCGAGTCTCTGACCGAGTACTCCTGTGCGGGCTGTTCAAAATCCCGGCCGTCGAGTAGCAGCGCGCGTAACGATTGCTTGCGATTCTTGGGGAGCTTCAGACTGCTTTGAAGCCCACCATTGCCTTGCCACCAACGCGGTTATGCCTGACAGAATCGTCTATGGCGGTTTCAGTGTCAAGAGAAAATGGATACTATATCTTTAACAGTATCCTATTCAAAATGCATTACCAGGCTTGTAAACACCGGCAGGGCTTACCGTGCGGGACTCTCATCGGTTCGTCCGTTCTGCGATATCGAGAACGCCTTGGAACCCGATCCGGCATCGAGAACCCGAAATAAGTTCTTGACGGATCGCCCCTGCGCCGGACCACGCGGCTGAGTTGGAAATTGAGGTACAATCAGGCGAGCCAGTCATGACATTACTCGACGCCAAGCCCCCAAAACCCGCTCGGCCCATCGGACGCTACATCCTGATCGGCGTGGCCGCCGCCATCGTCATCGGCATCTCGGCTTACCTGCTGTGGGATTACCCCGAGCAACGCGCCGTCACCCATTTCCTGGAGGCGGTCCAGCGCGAAGATTACAAGACGGCGTACCAGATCTGGCAGCCGAGCGCCACCTACACCTACGACGATTTCCTGAAGGCTTGGGGTCCGCAGGGAGACTACGGCAAGATCCGGGATTTCGAGATTCTGGAGGCCGCCTCGGCCGGAACCCAGACGGTCACGGTTCTGGTGGTGATCAACCACGAGGCGCCGACGCTGAAGTTGCTGGTCGATCGCAAGACCAAGGGCCTCGCGTACTCCCCATATTGAGCCCCCGAGACCGTTCGACCCCCAGCACGAGTCGTTCGGTCTGAATCGCCTGAACAAACCCACTGCCAAGAGCGGCTGGGTGATTCCCAAAGACTTACAACGATGACCCGCCCATCAACAGGTCCGGCGTTTGCGGGCCTCTTCAGCCGGTGTGGAACACCTCGTCCATGGGCGCCCACCACTCTCCCGCTTTGGCCGTGGCCACCGGATGCTGCATGGGATCCATGATGGTCCACCATTCCTGTGTCTTGGGATCCGCGGCCATTTTGGCCATGTCCGCTGCGTAATCGTCGCCGGTGTACTCAAAGTAGGCGAATAGCAGGTTGTCGCGAAAAAAGATGGTGTAGTTGCGGATATTGCAATCGTGAATAGTCTTGAGCACCTCGGGCCAGACAGCCACGTGGTATTTGACATATTCCTCGTAGGCTTCGGGCTTAAGCCCGATGATTCGACCGTAGCGCTTCAAGGACGGGGTACCCATGATCCTCTCCTTTTCCTCGGTGTCCCTCCGCGCGCAATGGCGTGAGCCGCAACGTCAGCGGAGGCGATAGATGCGAAGTGCGTTTTCATAGAAAAGCCGCGCCCGGTCCGCCTCGGCCGCGTTCCGGGTCAGCAGCGAAAGCGCTTCCACCCATTGGCGGAAGGTCGCCGAGAGTGTACACACGGGCCAGTCACTGCCGAACATCACGCGTTCCCAGCCAAAGCACGCGATCACGTGTTCGACGTACGGGCGCAGGTCTTCCGGCGTCCAGCGATCCGGATCGGCATAGGCGACGATCCCCGAGACCTTGCAGCAGACGTTGGGAAAGTCCGCGATCCGGCGCAGGTGGTCGCGCCAGGGGTCAAGAATCCTCTCCTTGACCTGCGGAACGCCGCAGTGATCGAGAATGAAGTTGACGTCCGGGCAGCGCTCTACCAGCCGGACGGCAATGGGAAGCTGTCGCGCGAGCACGCAGATGTCGAAAGAGAGGCCGTAGCCGGCCAGGCTGCGGACGTTGTCGCGAAAAATGGCGCTCTGGCCGAGCTCGTCCGGCTGCGTGTGCAGGATGCGGCGAATACCCTTGAGCCGGGGATGCCCGGCAATCCGGTCGAGGGAACGGCGAAAGTCGCTGCTCTCGGGGCGTACGCAGGCGACCACTCCCTCGAGCGGATTGCCGGGCTGATCGGCCAGAGCCAGGATGTACCGGGCTTCGGCCAGCGCGTGAGGCTCGTCGACATCGGCTTCGAGGTGGACCGATTTCTCAACCCGGAGTCCCGCGGTGGCTTCGAGGTAATCCGCCATCCGGAAACTGCGTTTCAGCCCGGGACGCCCGGCCGCGAGGCTTTCTGGCTGCGCCTCGATCCAGGCATAAGAGAACTGCTCCAGGTCCCACAGGTGCTGATGGGTATCGACAATTCGCATCGCTTTCGAGGCTGTTGGAGAAATAACGAGCGGCCAAGCCGCCGACTATATCGACTCTTCGCACCGGCTCTTCGGCGCCGACGTTCCTGCGTCTCCGCAGCGAGTATATCTTGATTGAAGATATTCGGCGAGGAGCGGCGGCTTTGCCGCCCTGCTGTGCGGAAAGGCTGCGCCTTTCCGTCAAGCAGGGCTACAGAAATTGAAGGGTTTGACGGCCTGCCGGAAAGGCAAAGCCTTTCCGCACAGCAGGGCGGCAAAGCCGCTGTTGGAGCGCGGCATCCGTATTCTGCCCGACTTCCTGACTGGGTTGTTTGCAACGCTTCCCTTCAATCAACCTGACCGTGTCCGCGTCAAAGTCTACTGAGCCGTCGGATAGCCGTGGAGTTCGGGGCCGACGACGTTGGAGAAGTTGTAGTTGCCGCGGCGGTCGTCGTCGATGTTCCAGAACATGGCGCCGATCAAACTGGGATAGCCGGTGGGCTCATGCAGCCTGTAATGCGTTCCGGCAGGAGCCTTGCCGGTGATGAGGTAGTTCATTGCCTGACTGACGATCGTAGGCGTTGCGTCTCCGGTGAGGAAGCCGACGGCAACCTTATCAGCCGGGATGGGCGGGAAGAACTGTTTGGGATCGCCCCCAACGTTGAAGCCTCTGAGGAGGAGTTCCGTCATGGCGGCGTGATAGTCGACAGAACCGGGCTGATAGATCTCGCCATCGAGACCTTCAAGGGGCGGCGTGTTGTAGGACTGTACATCGATGAAGGAGAGGATGTCGCGGATGGCGTAGGCGATGGGCAGATAGGAGCCGAACTGCCCTCCATAACTGGGGTAGCCGGAAGGGATCTGCGTACCTTCGGGCACGAGGCTGATCATGAAGCGGGGGCCGAAATGATCGCGCAACTGGCGAAGGGCCGAGATGAGATTCACGATCGATGGCGAACTGGGATGCTTAAAGTCGGTGTCACCAGGATCAAGTGACAGAGAGGGGATCTCGAAGTCGAGGTCGATACCGTCGAATCCGTATTCGCTCACGATGCGGGTGACGGACGAAACAAAGTCCGGAATATGCTGCGGATCGGCGAGCGTGAAGGTCTGGCCGCCACCCCCGAGGGAAATCATAACTTTCTTGCCTTGGCCCTTCAGGTAGGCAATGTCGGCCTTGAACTGCTCGGTATCAAGGCCAGCCGGCGTGCGGAACCGCATGGTCCCCTCTTGGGCGCTGTGGTCCGGTGAAGCGAAGGCAACAATGATCACGTCCCACTGCGGGGAAATCTCGCGGAGCGGCAAGATGGAACCCGCGGCGCCATAGCCGACCCAGTATCCAATGAGCCGATGGCCGTTGGGCGGGCCGCTCACCGGTACCGCGGCGACCGTGGGCTCGGGAGGCGCCGCCGGACCACCACCAGCAGGTCCGCCGCGCGCCGGGCAGGGCTGGGCCGGTTCGGTGAGCGCATGCGCGTCCGGGAAGCTGTAAGCGCGGCCGATTTCTTCCGAGGCGGCCGTGTACCAGGGCAGCAGGGCTACGTTCTGGAGGTGATACATGGTCCCCTGCAGATGGGCGGCAAAGGACTTCGATGAGGGGACATTATTCTTGGGGTTCGTGTCCGTGGGTTCGAGTAGGAAATAGGCGGAGGCGACGGCCGCGCCACCGCAGGCGCCCTCATCGCCCGGACGCATCGTCGGGGGACGCCTCCACCTGGGGAAAGTGTTTCCCGGAGTCTTTGCGTTCCGGCCGCCGTGCAGCAGCGGTTCATGCAAGGGATCATTGACGAACTCTCCCAGCTGCTCGGTGAGCGGCTGCACGTCGCCGTCTTCGACGAATACAGGCGCGTTATGGAGGTATGAGCCGAGCACGAACGAGTCCCCGGTGGCGGAGTCTACGCCGTGCGTTCCCCAAGAGCAACACTCCGTTGCATCGGCATCGGCATAGTACGTGGTGTTACGCGTGATCGCGACGACAAGGTCGCCTTCCTGCTTGCCAAGCTGCTTGAAGAGTTCCTTCTGCAGGAACTCCACGTCGACCACCGCGAATGATCGGCCGGTACTCTTCGAGGTGAGGATGTAGCCGTAGCCGGCGGGAATGGTGATCCCCACGGGTTTCACCTTGGGCTTGCCGAGCAGCGTATGCCACCCTTTAGCCGCTGGGAAGGTGGTGCGCAACATCGCGTCGGCATACTGTGTGTTGCCGCCGGAAGGGAAAGCGTACCTGGAGAAGACCGGCGAGCGAAGGACGCGCGGAATGTCGGGGGCCGCGTCCATGACGAAGGGCTTACCACCGGCCTTCTTCGCGTCAAACGAGAGCCTGAGAGGGACGAGTACCGTAGGAATGGTGGTGACAGCTCCCTCTGCCTGATCGCGTCCGACGAGAGTGTAGGAGCGGTGGCCTATGGTCTGCTGGAATGTGGGCACGGTGCCTTGCGCGAGCACAAATCGCGACGGAAGGACAAGCAGAAGGAACAGACGGTTGAACCTGATTCGCATATCTGGGTTCACGGCCCTTTATTCCCGGGCAAACAAAGTTAGGCCATGGACTCTCGGGCCCCAATCATTTCAGTTTAACCTCCCTGAGGGAGAAGTCGTTGCTCAATTGCTGCGGACAAAAGATCCTTGCTCTCCTCGGCGTGGCCCATCAACTCTTTCAATGTCGCCAGGTCCACACCCGGCATCGCGGACCGTTGGCCGAACGTGATCCGGAGGCCATAGATCCGAATGATCCGAAATGGCGGATCGATTTTCGCCTCCTGCAACGCCTGAAGGTGAGCCTTCTTAACGCTCGCGAGGGGCGTCGGCGGTTCATTTCCGACGCGGGAAGGGATCAGGCCCTTCAAGAGGTGGAAGATTTCGAAGCCGGTATTCAGTACACTTAGAAAACGGTTTGCATAAACGGAAGGAGGACCATGACTCGTCGCCAGTTCGTTTACACCACTGCCGCGGGACTCGCCTGGCTGGCCCGCGCTCGGGCGGAACAAGCCACGGACCAGAAAAAACTACGCGTGGGTCTGATCGGCTGCGGATGGTACGGCAAGACGGACCTGTTCCGGCTGATCCAGGTATCGCCGGTGGAGGTGGTTTCGTTGTGCGACGTGGATTCACAGATGCTCGCCGACGCTGCGGAGTTGACGTCGCAGCGCCAGGCGTCGCACAAGAAGCCGCGCACCTACAGCGACTACCGCAAGATGCTGGCCGAGAAGGATCTGGATATCGTGCTGGTGGGCACGCCGGACCACTGGCATGCGCTCGCGATGATCGAAGCCGTAAAGTCCGGAGCCGATGTGTGGTGCCAGAAGCCGATCAGCGTGGACGTGGTCGAAGGCCAGGCCATGCTCGCTGCCGCGCGCAAACACAATCGCGTGGTGCAGATCGGCTTGCAGCGGCGCAGCACGCCGCACCTGGTGGAGGCGCGTGAAAACGTGGTGCAGGCCGGAAGGCTCGGCAAGGTGGGCTTGGTAGAGATCTACTGCTATTACCACATGCGTGCCACCTCCAATCCGCCGGACACGGCGCCGCCCGCGAACCTGGATTACGAGATGTGGACCGGACCCGCGCCCATGAGGCCTTACAACGCGCTGGTGCACCCCCGAGGCTGGCGCGCCTTCATGGAATACGGCAACGGCATCGTGGGCGATATGTGCGTCCACATGTTCGACATGGTGCGCTGGATGATGAATCTCGGCTGGCCCAAGCGCATCAGTTCGAGCGGCGGCATTCTGGTGGAGCACAGCAAGGCCAATATCACGGACACGCAGCTCGCCACGTTCGATTATGACGACGTGAAAATCGTGTGGCAGCACCGCACCTGGGGCGATCCGCCTGACCCCAAGTACCAATGGGGCGCCACTCTCTACGGTGACAAGGGGACGCTCAAGGCCAGCGTCTATAGCTACGACTTCGTGCCCACGGGCAAGGGCGAGTCGCCGATTCATCGGGACGTAACTTACGAACTCGAGCAGTATCCCGAGGACAAGACCGAGAAGGACCTGGAAACCCAGTGTGCTCCGGCCATCCGGCACCACATGCAGGATTTTCTGGCGGCGATCGCCACGCGCGGCAAGCCGGTGGCCGATATTGAACAGGGCTATATTTCGACCACGAGCTGCATCTTGGCCAACCTTTCGATGAAGACCGGACGGACGATGGCATGGGACCCGCAGGAGGGGCGTGTGATCGGCGACGCCGAAGCCAACCGCCTCTTGGCCCGCCCGTATCGCAGCCCGTGGATGCATCCCACGACGGAGAACGTATAGACCGGGCCACACCTGGCGAACCCGTGCATCACGTCGGCGGCGGACCGCGCAGCCGGCAGCCGCCCACTGAGACTTCAGCGAGTGCATCGTGCTGTTGGTCACTCAAACCGATAGCGAAGAGCTTCTGCTATAGCCCTATACCCAATCCGCCGGTAAATGGAATTGGATGTCGGATTACCCAGGTCAGTGTAGAGAATGCACCGATACCCGGAACCCCGAAGGCGTTCAGACAAAGCATGAACGCAGGCTGCCGCGTAGCCGCGGTTTCGATTCTCGGGTGGCGTGTAGACCCCTGAGAGACGAACCACGCCTTGTGTCGGCTCCCGGCTAACGGCCATCGACACCGTCTCTCCTTGTTTATCCCAAACCCAGAGCTGTCCCGCGGCCAGCCCTCTGTCTACGCGAGTCTCGGTATCACTGGAGGATTCGCCAATTTCATCCTGAAACGCGCGGGCCCAGAGAATCATCAGACCGCGGTCTTCCGGGCCTGCCCGCCGCAGGTGACCCTCCATGTGGGGAAGGTCTCCCACTTCCAGTAGTTCGTAGAGACGCATCCCCTGAAAGGGTTTGGCCGCCGACTTACATCGCTCACTCCATTGCCCGGCGAAGCTGGCCGCCGTTGCGGCGTCTCCATTGACGCCGGCTAGGGTCACGCCCGCGTCCGCAATCGCATCCACCATGGCGCACACTACTCGCGGTTCCATGGGCGTCAGCGTCGCCGGGTATTCGAGCGGTGACTGAACGACCACCCCGACCACGGCCTTCTCCCTGTGAAGGGCGATCCAATATCGACCGGGATCGGCGTGTGCGAGGCGGGCGTGCAGAATCGACAGGATCAGATTATGCAGAACTGCGTTCGACGCAAGAAACTCGTCGGCCTTCTTTAAGACGAATGCGGGATCTTCGCTAAAAAGTACCTTGAGTTCCATTCGGAATAACTACTTGATTTGGATGCGACAGTTGAATGCTCAATAATGAGACGCACCATCGGGAGCGGTTACGGATCCTTCACTGGCGCCCTGCCGGCATCGAGGCTATCGAAGTTCAGGATCGCGTTGAGCACCAGAACGTAGCTGCCCTCCGTTTCGCCGCGATAGATCGGATTCAGGGAAAACAGCACCACGTGCCCGTGCTCCATCGGCACATCGATCACCGCTGCGTGCTGAGCAATCTCATTTCCGCCTTCCAGCAGACCGGAGACCAGCAGATCCTTGGCGTCGGCGTAGCGCAAGATCACCCGCGCCCGAAGAGCCGCCGGAATCACATTGACGGCATTACGGCGCTGTTCCTCGGTGACGGGCAGCGCCTGCCAGGTCTCGGCGTGCGGCTGTTCCGGTGGCTCGGCTGCTACGCGCCCCGGCGTAAAGTCCGCATCGTCGGCAGTTCCGCGGCCCGTGGGCCGCTCTTGTGCCTCAGGGTTTGCCCTCCGCCCGCCCCGGCCCCCCACGAAATTGCTGAGGTTGAAGATCAACGGGCTCGAACAATAGACGGACAGCTTGTCGCCGTAACCATAGGCTATGGGGCTCGCGGCATCCACCAACTCGGTTCGCAGCACGCTGCCGACGATCTTCACCTGGCGGCCCGGCGCGATCGACACGCCCTCGGTCAGGCCGAGCTGCGTGGCGAAGTTGGCGGTATCCTCGGCCGTGACCAGAACGCCGCCCTGCTTTACGAAATCCTGCAGGTGCGTGACGCCGGCCCAGCCGAGACCGGGACGCATGTCGTCGGTGGAATCGATTTTGCCGAGGTTAGGGGTCTCCGGGGTCATTTTCCACGGCAGGGGATTACCCCAATTCATCGGCATGCCGTTGACGATGGGGAGTGGATCGCCGCCGAAGCCGAGGGGCGCGAACAGGATCACGTCGTACTTCGCGCTCAGATCGTCGTTTGCCGCCGCCACCTGCGTGCTGATGTAGTCGTAAGGTATGCCGAGAGAGTCGAGCGCCTGGCGCCACCAGCCTTCGAGCTGGGTGTTCAGCCAGGTGTGCATCAGCGCCACGCGGGCGGCCCGCACCGGATGAGTCTTCACCGCCGGCGCCGTCTCGAGCGAGTAAGCCTGAAGACCCACGCCGGCAGCGACGTGGTCAAGGTCCGATACGCTCACGTTGCGGATGATGAAGGACCCGCGATTGAATTTGCGCCCGGCCGCCTCGAAGCCGTCCTCGGCGGCATCGATGGTGGCATCCTTCATCCTGTAACGGAGCACAGCGAGCGCCGTGTCCGCGTGGTTGTCGATGGCGAAGATCGACCCATGACCTTCCGCGCCGCCAGAGACTTTGATATCGCCGGCGCGCTCCATGGGCGCCTCGAGCACCTTGAGATCGGTCACGCGCACCACCTGCACGTTGAAGAGCTCGCCGAAGGTCCAACCCGTGTCGTCATAGGGAGTCTTCTGGGGATCGTCGGGGCTCCAGTATTGGTAGTCGAGTAGCGCGTCGGCGATGCGCGAGTACGGCTGATCCATGCGCACGACGTAGCTGCCGGCCGGGAATTGCCGTGACGTCGTAGCGGCTGCTTGCTTCCCTTCCGTCTCCTTCCCGGCGGTCTTGGTTGCCTCGTCCGATGTTTGGGATTTTGCCGCCTCGGAATGCTTCGGCGTTTTCTTCCCTGGCAAGGTTACGGTGAAAGAGGCAGTGGCGCGGGAGATTTCGCAGCCTTGCTTCTCGAGAATCTTCAGCAGGTCGCGCTGAGCGCCGGGGCGCGGGTCGTCGGCGGGAAAAACGTAAGCCGCCGGGCCCTCGTCGTGCGGCTTCGTAATCGAGCGCTTGGATTTCAAGTAGAAGTTCTTGAGGAAGAGCTGTCGATTCTCGGCGAAGTAGTGCAGTGACGTCAGCAGACCCGTTTCCTCGTAGTTGTTGTTGTCGCGCTGCGACCAGAGGACCTTGGGCAGCGGCGGATCCTGTTTGTACCAGGTGCGGGCGTACTCCTCGGGCTGCAGCGTACGTTCTTCGGTGTCGGCGCCCCCATTGCCGAAGGTCTCGTAAAGCCGGCTGATGCCGTTATGCATGGCGGCGATGAACATGAGGTAGCCCGGCGACCACGTGTCGAAATCGCCGTGAGTGAAGACCCCCGGCATGCCGAACCCGGTCATGTCGGCCACGTTGCGCCAGCCCATCATCTCCCACTCATTGGTAAGGATGGGATCCACCCAGGCGTTGAAAGGGCCGTCCCCCGCCGTGTTGTCGTACAGGTAGGGTACAGACTCGTGCAGGTCGTGCAGCACCTGGGCCTTCCACCCGACAAACGTGTTCAGCACGTTCTCGGTCAGCTTCAGCGTCACGGCCATGGCGTCACGATTGTTGTCGTGTGCCACGTAATGGCCCCAGTAGATCAGGTGCGGGTAAAACTCCTTCGGATGGGCGAGGTGCCAACGGTAGAGGTCCACCATGCGATCGCGGCCGTCCACTTCGACAATGGGAGTGATGAGAGTGATCACGTGATTGCGAACTTCCTCAATGTAGGGGCTCTGGTCCACCGCCAGCCGGTACGCCAACTCCATCAGCGCGGTCGGCGCCCCAGTCTCGGTGGAGTGGATGGTGCCGGTGATGTAATAGACGGGAACCGCCGCGTCCACCAGGCGGTCGGCCTCTACATCGTCGAGATGAATGAGGCGCGGATCGGCCAACCTGGTCAGGCGTTGCCGGTTCTCATCGAGGCTGGCGAGGTTCGATTCCGACGATATCGCCACCGCGATCATTTCGCGACCCTCTTCGGTCCAGCCGATCGACACCACCTTCACGCGCGGGCTCGCTTTCTCCAGCATCCGCATGTAGTCGTAGACCTGCTGGGAATAGGGCAGGATGCCGGGCGCGCCGGCGATGTCACCGAGCACCGCCTTCGGCGTCGGCACCGTCGCGGACGCGGGGAGATAGTCCACCAGCGGCGAAGTGAAATCAGGCTGCGTAGTATAGTCGTGGATCTTCTTCGTGTAGCTCTCGTTCACCGGCTGATTCGGGTCGCGGCCCGGCGCGTCCACCGCGGCCCGCAAGCACGAACTCAGGGCTACCAGGAACCCCATAAGCAGCAGTCCGCCTTCGAGCCGCGCACGCTTGAATGAATGTCTCGACATCGATGACCCTCCGCGATAATCGGGTGTGTCCGTCATGCCCGCGCCAACTTTTCCACAGGGAAAGGCATTGAAAACATTCGATCAAATAACCTGAAACCTGGAACCTGCCCTTGGCTCGGCGCACTAAATCTGCTTGACCATGCGCACGATTGGCAGCGACTCGCCCTTTGCGAGCGGCGCGTCAACTCTTTCGAGCGCGGTGTATCCCTTTGCGCGGTAGAATGGGACGCCGCTAAGGGTCGCGCCCATCTCAAGGCGCTTGAAGCCCGCCGCTCTGGCTGCTGCCTCGCACACATCGAGTATCATCGTGCCGATTCCCCGCCGTGCCCACTCCGGGAGGATGAAGAATGCGCGAATCTTCGCGGGATCGCGCCTCGGATCGAGCAGATCATCCTGACGGGCGCGCCACTGGTCGCCGCCGAAAAGTGTCCGCCGCCTACTCCACCCGCCGCACCCGACGATCTGGGCTGGCGTGCCCTCTGATGCGGCCTCTGCGGCAAAGTAGGTGCCGTCAGCGATCAGTTGCGTATCGACGCCATACAGAGTCTCGAGCGCGAGCTCGATCTGCCGGCGTGAGTAGTCCTCGGCCTGCAACCCGCGCACAGACGCCTCAATCACCTGCCGCAGCACCGGGATGTCAGGCGTACACGCTCTTCGTATGCGAATGTCCATCGCGTTACCGGACAAGGCTCGTCCCTTTCCCGAGAGCGTACTTCAAAATGGCGCCGCACCCAGCATTCTCGCACGATCTTGCGCTTCAATTATGAGAGCTGCTGCCCCGGACAAGCGAATAGGGCGAGACCTGGGGATGACAGAAAGTCATTTCCGGCTGGCAGGGACGACAGGGGCGTCCGTGGCCACGGGCGGGGACTGAGCGCGGAACCGGGCCGCTTGCTCGGGCTCGCGCAAGGCGTCGAGCTCCGCAGCCAGGTCTGTGCGAGCGACCTGAAGCCAAGTCACCGACGGGCTGGTTTGTTTCGCCAGGATGTCGTAGCCGGCGCGGCTCTCGGATTCTGCTTCAGCGTACTTGCGCTCGCCGAGAAGCACGTTGCCGAGTCTGATTCGGGCCACCGCCACATTGATATGATCGGCCGGCAGCGTCCGCGCGTAGCGCGCCAGGGCCTCGCGGAACAACTGCTCGGCGCGGGCGTACTGCTTGCGCTTTGCATAAACACCGGCCAGATTAGACTGCGCGATGCTGATCACGGAGTGATCGTCGCCGTAAACAGACCGGTCGCTGGCGATCTCGCGGGTGAAATAGGCCTCAGCCTCGTTGAGCTTCCCCTGCCGGACTGCCACGTTGCCCAGCTCGTTCAGCGCGAAAGCCACCCGGGGATGGACGGGCCCGTAGGCGCGCTCCAGAATGGCGAGCGACTGTCGCAACAGAGCGTCCGCTTCGGCGTAACGCTGTTGGTAGGTGAGCGACTGCGCGACGATGGTCATGGTATCTGCGGTCTCGGGGTGGTCCTTGCCGTACCACGATTGCACGATGTCGAGCGCCTGGCGGCTGTAGCGCTCATCCTCCGTGTAGTGGCCTCGCTGGAACTCGATGCTGCTGAGATTGAGCAGTGTATCCGCCACCAGCGGGTGGCGTTCGCCATAAAGTTCGCGGTGCATGCTTAGCACGCGCTGGTTGAGAGCCTCGGAAATATCGAGCTGGCCTGCGTAGAAGTGCGAATTGGCCAATTCTGAGAGGCTCGCGGCGAGCTCCGGCGAAGACGCAGTGGAACCGGACTGAAGCCGCACTGCGTCCTCGAGCACCAGGATGGCTTTGCTGTAGGCACCCCGGTCTTCCAGCACCTGCCCTAGGGCAGCCGTCGCCTTCGCCACGGCGGGGTCGCGCGCAGGGAGGGTTCGCCGGTCGATGGCGAGGCCTTCGCTTACCAGGTGTTCGGCCTCTTCCAATCGGCCCTGGTCCGCTCGAAGCATCCCGACGGCCACCAGTGTCTCCGCCACCTCGGGATGGGTGGCGCCGTGGATCTGCTTGCGGCGCTCGAGGGCGGACTGCAGGAGCGAATCCGCCTGGTCGAGCTTGCCGAGTTTTTCATAGATGCCGCCGAGCGTCTGGTAGAGCTCGGCTTGAACCTCGGGCTCATTCCCCAAACTTTGAGCCTCCTGAACACCGCGGTCAAGCAGGGCCACTACGCGCAGGCTGTCGGCGGGCCCGGCGCTCTGATCGCCCCCCTGGAACAGATTCAACATGAAAGCCTGAATACGCTCCGCCCGCGCCGCCTCCGCCTGTGCCGCGTTGCGCGCGATCGCCAGCCGCACGGTGTAAAACACCACCAAGCCCGCGACCACCGTAAGAATGGCCGCTGCCATGGCGACAGCGCGACGATTCCGCCGCACGAACTTGCCGAAGCGGTAGCGCACGGTGTCGGGCCGCGCCTCCAGGGGCTTGCCGTTCAGAAAGTGATCGACGTCCCGGATCAGGGCTTCCACCGACGGGTACCGGCGCTCCACATCCTTGTGCATCGCCGTGAGGCAAAGGATGTCGAGATCGGCCCAAGCCGCCTTGCTTACTGATGCGTCTCGAACCTCAGTAGCGGCCCCTTCGCCGAGCGACGGGTGAGCCGCCGATGGTTTTTCGGGCGAGCTCTCGACGAGGATCGTCTCAGCTTCGGCCGGAGTCCTGTTGGACAAGTCGAAGGGAAGGCGCCCGGCGAGCAACTCATAAAGGATGACGCCGAGCGAGTAGACGTCAGTGTGGATGCCCACCTGGCCCCTGCGAATCTGCTCGGGCGCAGCATAGGCGGGGGTCATGAGCCGCAATCCGGTACGCGTCTGATCCGTCGAAGCGTCCAGGCCTTCGAGCTGCTTGGCGATGCCGAAGTCGAGCAGCCTGATGCTCCCGTCACGCTTGACAAGAATGTTGGAGGGTTTCAGGTCGCGGTGAATCACGGCGCGCTGATGGGCGTATTGCACCGCCTCGCAGACGGAGCGAAACAACAACACACGCTCTTCGATCGCGCAATGGTGCTGCCGGGTGTATTCGGTAAGCGGCAGGCCCTCGACGTATTCCATGACGAAATACGGCGTGCCGTCGGCGAGCGCGTCCGCATCGTAGAGCCGCGCGATCGAGGGATGGTTGAGTTGCGCCAGCGTTCGCTGCTCGCTCAAGAAGCGCTCGAGGCGGGCGGGTGAGAGCCACGCATCGCGCAAGATTTTGATGGCGACAAGGCTCCGCAGGTCGATGCGCTCGGCCAAGTACACGAGGCCCATGCCGCCCTCGCCGAGCATCTCGCGGATGCGGTATGGGCCGAATTCGCGGGAGGCGTGCGAAGATTGCGATCCGTCGAGTATCTGGTGGGCTACTTCGGCCAGGTCACGATCGAGCACCGAGGAGCCGTCGGCGTCTTCGGCGAGCAGGGCCAGCACGTCGGCGGCAAGGCTGTCGTCACCGCCGCAGGCGACCGCGAGGAAGGCGCGCCGCTCGGATTCCGGCAAGTCTGCCGCCCCGTGAAACAGGACCTGAATTTGCTCCCAGCGCGCGCTCTCCATCTTCCTTCAGCCCCGTGAAGGGGCAGGGCAAAGCCGTCACCCCGCCCGGCGAAGCTCGTGGGCGAGCCACGCTTTCGCCGCCCGCCAATCGCGGAGAATCGTAGCCTCGGAAACGCCCAGAAGCTCTGCGGTTTCAGCCACGTCCAGGCCTCCAAAGAACCGGCCTTCGACCATGACGGCCTGACGCGGATTCATCTGCGCGAGCTCATCGAGAGCGGTGTTTAAGGCCAGCAGATTGTCGCCGAACCACGCCGCCTGTTCCAGGGAATCCTCAAAGGCGACCAGGGACGCTTCGGGTCCGCCGCGCTTCTGGGCCTTCCGCCGCCGCGCGGCCTCGATCAGCACCTGGCGCATGGCCCGGGCGGCGATCCGCTTGAAGTGCAGGCGAGAGATCGATGCAAAGGGCGGCGAGTTTGCCAGCTTGAGCCAAGCCTCGTTGACGAGAGTGGTGGGGCTGAGGGTCGCCGCCGGATCACCCCGCCGGACGCTCGAAGCCAGGCGGCGCAGTTCTTCGTAGGTCACGCTAAAGAGATGGTCCAGCGCGCGCCTCTCGCCGAGCGTTGGCTCCCACTCGTGGCCGGACCCGATCCCCTGCGTCATGACCGGACCTCGAAACTGCATGACGGTTTCTGCTCTTGTTTTGCGCAATGCATAGTGAAGCCCGAATCCGGAGGTCCGCCAACGAGCGGCTGGGGCTCTTCCCGCAGGCGAAATGCTACCAGCTATGGCCGCCTGCACACAATTATTGAGTGAGTCAACACCAGCGGGCGTAACTGCCGTCGAAAACACGAGTTGCCCGCGCGGTTGGCTTTGCTATTATAGCGGTCGCAAGAGTTATCGAAGTCAGGTCGAACAGGGGGATAACGATGCAGTCTCTGGGAGCGAAAGCATTCTTAACGAGGATTCTGTTGGTGATGGTGGCTATGTCGACCACCCTGGCATTGTTTGGGGGTCGGTGCCAGGCGAAAGAGAGAAACCAGCCTCGCCCAGCCGATGAGTTGCGACTCGCTCAGGTCTCGAGCCCTTATGGGATCGCCGTCTTCGGCCACCGAACCGATTGGCTCCTGAACTTGCCTCTCGTCGACTCGCCGAAAGGCCGCCGCCCGCTTCTGTTCAATGCCGCGCCTGCGAGGGTCATCGACCGTCGCTCGGCGGCGCTTCTGACGACGACAGGCCAGCCGCCGAGTTCAAGTTCAAGCCGCCGCACGCCTCCTCCTGACACCAATGACACCTTCACGAACGACGGCGGCACCGGGCTGTGGAGTACAACGACCAACTGGTCTGCCGGAACGCCTGGCGGCAGCAGTTGTCCCGCTCCTTGCGACGTCCTGATCACCGGCACGGGCAGCGCTTCGGCCGTCACAGAAGACGTCTCCGCCACCATCAACAACATGACCCTGAACTCCGCCAACGCCTGGAACCTCAACAATAACGAGGACTTGACCGTTGACGGCTCGGCGATCAGCAACGCAGGCCAGATGACGATGAACTCGACCGGGAACTTAACCGATTTGATCATTGGAAGCACAGCGGTCACATTGGGGGGCGGCGGCACTCTGACGATGGGGAACAATGCCAACAACCTCATCTTCGGGAGTGCAACCGGTGACACGCTGACCAATCAGGAGACCATCCAGGGATCGGGCAATATCGGCGACAACCGCATGACACTGGTGAACTCCGGCACCATTAACGCTAATCAACCGACCCCGCTGACGATCCAGGCCAACGGCGGCGTGACCAACACCGGCACCATGGAGGCTACCAATGGCATCCTGGTGTTCAACGGCGACACCGTTACCAACACCAGCGGAACGATCTCGGCAAACAACAGCACGCTGCAGGTGGTCAGCTCGACGATCAACGGCGGAACGGTCACGCTTACGGGAGCCGCGGCGCTGCAGTTGAGCAATGGTACGGTGCAGAGCGGCACAATCACGAACAGTTCCACCGGCGTGATCGAGTCTCTGAGCAACACGAACAACACACTGGGCGGCACCATTACGAATCCCACAGGCGGCGTCATCCAGATCGATAACAATTCCACCCTGAACCTGCTGAGCGGAACCTACTCCGCCCTGGGCACGATCCAACTGAACTCGACCAACAACAACACGATTCTGAAGGTCGACGGGTCCAGCGTCACGCTGAGCGGCGGCAGCGTGACCATGACGAACTACCCGTACAACTACATTCTAGGCGCAGCCGGCGGCGACGTTCTGACCAACCAGGAGACGATCACAGGTTCGGGCAACATCGGTGACAACCAACTGACGCTGGTGAACTCCGGCACGATCAATGCCAACGGGTCTAACGGCATGACGATCCAGGCCAACGGCGGTACGACCAACACCGGCACCATCGAGGCCACCAACGGCGCGCTACTGACTTTCAATGGGGCTACCATCACCAACACCAGCGGTACGATTTCCACGAGCAGCAACGGCCAGCTGGCGGTGGTGAACTCGACGGTCAACGGCGGAGCGGTGAACCTGACCGGGACCTCGAACCTGTATCTCTACAACGGCACGGTGCAAAGCGGCACCATCACGAACACCGGCACCGGTTTCATCGAGTCGGAGAGCAACACCAACAACACCCTGGGTGGGACGATCACCAATCCCAGCAACGGGACGGTTCTGGTTGACAATAATTCCACCCTGAACCTGCTGAGTGGGACCTATTCGACCTTGGGCACGATCAAAATAAACTCGACCAGCAACAACACGGTTCTGAAGGTCGACGGCGCTAACGTCACCCTGAGCGGCGGCAGCGTGACCATGACGAACTACCCGTACAACTTCATTGTAGGCGCAGCCGGCGGCGACGTTCTGACCAACGAGGAGACGATCTCTGGGTCGGGCAACATCGGCGACAACCAACTGACGCTGGTGAACTCCGGGACCATCAATGCCAACGGGTCCAACGGCATGACGATCCAGGCCAACGGCGGTACAACCAACACCGGCACCATCGAGGCCACCAACGGCGCGCTCTTGATCTTCAATGGCGCCACCGTGACCAACACCAGCGGTACGATTTCCGCCAGCGGCAACGGCCAGTTGGGGGTGGTGAACTCGACGGTCAACGGGGGAGCGGTGAACCTGACCGGGACCTCGAACCTGTATCTGTACAATGGCACGGTGGAAAACGGCACCATCACCAACACCGGCACCGGTTTCATCGAGTCGGAGAGCAACACCACCAACACCCTGGGTGGGACAATCACCAATCCCAGCAACGGGACGATTCTGGTTGACAACAATTCCACCCTGAATCTGCTGAGCGGAACCTATTCCACCTTGGGCACGATCAAACTGAACTCGACCAGCAACAACACGTTTCTGCAGGTCGACGGGTCGAACGTCACGCTGAGCGGCGGCAACGTGGCCATGACCAACTACCCTTACAACTACATTATCGGCGCCTCGGGAGGCGACGTTCTGACGAACCAGGAGACGATCACAGGTTCGGGCAACATCGGCGACGACCGCCTGACGCTGGTCAACTCGGGTACGATCAATGCCAACGGGTCCAACGGCATGACGATTGAGACCAGCGGAGGCACAACCAATACGGGGACCATCGAGGCCACCAACGGCGCGCCGCTGACGTTTTACGTGACCACCGTAACCAACACCGGAGGAACGATCTCGGCCAACGGCAGCAGCAGTCTGCTTGTGAACAGCTCTACGCTTAACGGTGGGACGGTCACGTTGACGGGGACCTCGAACCTGTATCTGTACAACGGCACGGTGCAAAGCGGCACCATCACCAACACCGGCACCGGTTTCATCGAGTCGGAGAGCAACACCACCAATACTCTGGGTGGAACGATCACCAATCCCAGCAACGGGATGATTCTGGTTGACAACAATTCCACCCTGAATCTGCTGAGCGGAACCTACTCCACCTTGGGCACGATCAAACTGAACTCGACCAGCAACAACACGTTTCTGGAGGTCGACGGGTCGAACGTCACGCTGAGCGGCGGCAACGTGGCCATGACCAACTACCCTTACAACTACATTATCGGCGCCTCGGGAGGCGACGTTCTGACGAACCAGGAGACGATCACAGGTTCGGG
>Ga0210398_10001229_pt1 | contig 27107 bp, 27 predicted proteins | sample IncBWC4OmetaG_FD_161047 | JGI IMG/M metagenome (GOLD analysis project Ga0210398, IMG submission 161047) | Forest soil microbial communities from Barre Woods Harvard Forest LTER site, Petersham, Massachusetts, United States - Inc-BW-C-4-O | ecosystem: Environmental > Terrestrial > Soil >... | reverse complement strand
CCGGCTGGGCCGACCTGCCACGGAAATCTTTTGCCGCCTACATCGCTTATTTCGTCATTGCGTTCGTGTCCGACTGGATGCCGGCGCTCGGCGAGCGCAACGTCTTGCAATATTCCATGCTGGCGATCCCGGTGGCGGCGCTCGGCTGCGCGCTCGCCGGCATCGCGCTGTCGCTGCGCCGGCTGTGGTACCGCCACGAAACCGCACTCGACGTCGTCGTGATCGCCGGAACCGTGGCACTCGTCGCGACCTTTGCGATCCATGTCACCTACAGCTACGGCCGGCATGTTGCGACCGGATGGCTGATGGACGCCTATCCGCGCTATTACCTGCCGCTCGCCGCCATCGTGCCGCTGGCCGGGCTGTCGCTGCTCGCCGCCGTCGAAGCACCGCGGTGGCGCGCCGCGCTGCTGGCGTTTTTGATCGCCGGCCCGGCGATCTTCCGCATGTTCGGCGCGCCGCTCGGATAGGGTCAGCATCGCGCATTTGAGGCAATCGCGTCATAAAGCGGAAACCAAACGTTGCAACTTCGGCGGGCCGCCGCGATCGCAGTCACGCGTATTTTAACACCCCCGCGCGTAAAAGCTTCCCCGACAAGGGGAAGTGCGCCATGGATAGCATTCGCTTTTATGCCCTCGCGGTCGGCCTGTTCCTTGCCGTCTTTCTCGGCGGCAGATGGCTGCTCATCCCGACCGTGGTGCCGCTGAAGCCCGATGCGCGGCTGCCGACTTTTCAGCGCGTCGATCCTGACGATCCGCGCACCAAGCTCGAGCAGACTTCGGTCAGCGACGACGACGCGACACGCGACCGCTTGCGCAACGAGGTGCTCGATTACGCCAAGGCCGTCCATGACGACCCATGCAACGAGGTCCTGAAGAAGAACTACATCAAGGCCGTGGTTGCCTACGCGCGGGCCTGGATCAGCATCGTGCCCTGCATCGGCACACAGACTTGCCATGGCTGGGATTCGGCGGCGCTGGATCGCGCCGCCCAGGCCTTCGGCACGCCGCTCGATCATCGGGTGCGCGATGCGATGCGGGCCGCTCACGCCAGAGCGATGTTCGGCAGCGGCGACTTTCCGAAAGACACCGTCCATCTTGTGGCAGATCTGGCCGCCGACAGCTCCCTGAACTCGGCGCATGAAACGCGGGAGTTCCGGCACGTCAGCGCTCTATTGGACGATGCCAGCATGCATCAGGATTGCGGGCGCTGATGATCGCTGCCGCCGCCCGAACGGTGGGCGTGATCGCGCTGGCTGCGGTCGCATTTGTCTACGTGTTCGAACCCGGCGGTACGCATCGGGTGCTCGATCCGAACGATCCGATTGCCGCCGACGGCTCGCTGGTCGCCGGCCGCGCGCACACCATCTTCGATACCAACCCGGCCTACGGCGCCTTCCGGCCGCCGGCGCGCTCCGATTCCGACGATCCGGCCGACTTCGAGCCGGCGATCAAGCGCGACAGAGGCTGGGCCGAGTCGGATCGCGCGCTGTTCAAGCCGCTGCTCGGGCGGCTGGACTGGTCGCTCTGCAAGGGCAGCGACCATGCCCTGCTGATGATGGCGGTGCGCAATTATTACGGCACCCGCGGTCGCGAGAAACACAATTTTTCGCTGCGCGGCCCGCGCGCTACCGCGGCCGTCGAGCAGGAATGGTCGACGCCGCTCGACCGGCAGATCGACGATTATGTGCGCCATGCGCTGCACTACGGCATCGTGCACAAGAGCGATTTTCCGGCGAAGTCCTATCCGGAATTCGCTCATGTGTTCGCCGATACCGAGGAATTCGGCGTCGGTTGCGGCGGCACTGACATGCGATAGCGCGCCGCCCCGGTGCCGTTCGCGCGCCCGCGGCGGCGCCATCCATGTTAGGCTCGCAGTCCCATTGCAGGAACGAGCCAAAACCATGATCACCGAAATCGCCCAGATCGACGTCAAGCCCGGCATGGAAGCCGAATTCGAGACCGGCGTGAAAAACGCCGCACCGGTATTCCAGCGCGCCAAGGGCTGCCAGGGCCTGGAATTGCAGCGCTCGATCGAGAAGCCGTCGCGCTACCGGCTGTTCGTCAAATGGCAGACGGTCGAGAACCACACCGTTGATTTTCGCGGCTCCGCCGATTTTCAGGAATGGCGCAAGCACGTCGCCCACTGTTTCGCTTCGCCGCCCGAAGTGGAGCATGTCAATCAGGTGCTGAAAGCATTTTGATTTCGCGCGTCATTCCCGCGAAAGCGGGAATCCATATGCACGGTCGGGGCAATTCTTGCGCGGACTGTGAGTATGGGTCCCCGCTTTCGCGGGGACGACCTCACGCCCGCACCCGTTCCACGTTGGCGATCCGGTTCGGCACGCCGAATTCGCGGCGGCAGACTTCGGCCAGCGCGGCGACGCCGGCGCGGATCGCTTCGTGGGAGGGATTGGCGAAGCACAATCGCGTGCGGCTCTTGCCGTAGGCCTTGTCGGTGGTCCATTCCGGGCCGGGATTGATGGCGACGCCGGCGGCCAGCGCCGGCTGATAGAGCTTCAGCGTATCGACCTCGTCCGGCAGCTTGACCCAGAGGAAAATGCCGCCCTTCGGATCTTCGAATTCGGCCGCGGTGCCGAACTGCTCGTTGAGCGCGTCCATCAAAGTTTCGAGCTTCTTGCGCAGGCCGCGCGTCAATGCCGGCACATGGTCGTCGAAATGCGCCGGACAGAATTCGCCCAAAACCATCTGCTCCAGCGCTCCGGAGCCGGCATCGGTCTTGATCGCCAGCATCCGCGAAATGAGGCTCCAGTCGGCGACGATGTAACCGACGCGCAGCGCCGGCGCGATCGATTTCGAAAACGAGCCGATATGGATGACGCCGCCGTGCTTGCTCAGCGCATGCAGCGCCGGCGGCCGCTGGCCGTTCCAGATCAGGTCGGAATAGCAGTCGTCCTCGAAGATCGGCACGCCGTGCTGTTCGGCGAGCCGCAGCATGTCGTGCCGCCGCGCTTCGCTCAAGATCGTGCCGGTCGGATTCTGCACGGTCGGGACCGTATAGATGTATTTCGGCCGGATGCCGCGGCGCTTGAGATCGTCGAGGGCGGCAGCCAGCGCGTCCATGCGCATGCCGTCGCCGTCGAGCGGAATGCCGACGGCGTTGACGCCGCGCCGGGTCCAGCGATTGAGCGCGCCCTGATAGGTCTCGGCCTCGGTAATGATCGTGTCGCCGCGCGCGAGAAGAATACCGTTGACCAGATCGAGCGCCTGCAGCGAGCCCGAGGTGATCAGGATCTCGCCGGCATCGCAGGTGATGCCCGCGGTGCGCTTGAGCTTTTGCGCCAAAAATTCGCGTAAGCGCCGGTAGCCCTGCGGGCCGCTTTCGAGACCGTAGGTCGCCAACGTCCTGCCCTCGCGCGTCAGCACATCGTTGGCCGCCTTGACGATCGCTTCGAGCGGGATCTGCTCGCCATCGTTGTGGCCGCCGGTAAAATTGTATTTCGGGAAGCCGTTGAATTTGGCGGCCGGCGGCGGCAGTCCGGGCACCAGCAGCGGCGCGAAGTCGAGCGCGGTCATGGACGTAATCTCCCTGTGCGGCTGTACCGCCGTCTTGGGCAAGCTTGTCGCACTTGCTATTGTGATTGCAATCGCTTTGTCACCGAGCCGCGGAATTCACCATATGCGCCGCCTGCAACTCGCCATTCTGCTGTTCGTCTGCGTCTTCGCGACCGGCGCCGCGGCGGAATATCCCGAACGGCCGATCCATCTCATCGTGCCGCAGGCCGCCGGCAGCGCCACCGACACGGTGGCGCGCATCCTCGGCGCCGCTTTGGCCGAGCAGATCGGCCAACAAATCATCGTCGACGACCGGCCGGGCGGCGCGCTCACTGTCGGGCTCGACCTTACCGCGAAGGCGGCGCCCGACGGCTACACGCTGGGCATGGGCCCGATCGGCGCATTGGCGATCACGCGTCACCTGGTGGCGAACCTGCCCTATGTCATCGAGCGCGATTTTCAGCCGATCGTGGTCGTGGCCAAGGGCCACCTGCTGCTGGCGGTGTCGCCGACGACACCGTTCCAGACCGTCACGGAGCTGGTCGCCTACGCCAAGCAGAATCCGGGAAAACTCTCGAATGCGTCGTCGAGCAACGGCTCGCCCGGCCATGTCGGCGGCGAGCTGTTCAAGTTCATGACCGGAACCGAGATCGTGCACGTGCCCTACAAGGGCGGCGCGCCGGCGATCAACGACCTGATCGCCGGGCGCGTGCAGCTGATGTTCGAGAGTCTCAACTCGATTGCGCCGTTTGCGCGCTCGGGCGCGGTGCGCGCCTTGGCGGTGAGCGGCGATCGCCGCTCGCCGGCGTTTCCCGGCCTGCCGACCATCGCCGAGGCCGGCGTGCCGGGCTATTCGGCGCCGACCTGGAGCGGCGTCATCGCGCCCGCCGGCGTGCCGCGGCCGATCGTCGACAAGCTCAACGCGGCGATCAACAGGGCGATCCTGTCGGCGGCCTTCAAGGAACACTTCGCCTCGATCGGCGACGAGCCGGCCGGTGGCACGCCGGAAGAATTCGCCGCGCTGATCGCCACGGATTCGGCCAAATGGGGCGAAGTGATCAAGCGCGCCGGCATCAAGTTCGAGTGACGGCCCGTTGACCGCGTTTGCGGCGTGCGGGTAACTTTCCCGTCCACAACTTCTCATGGGGAGGGCGATGTGAGAGGGAGCAAACCGGTTTGGCTGGTGCTCGTTGTCGCGGCGATCAGCTTGCCGCTGTCGGCAGCCCATGGGCTGGAGCGTAAGGGCGTGATCCGCACCTTCGTCAGCGGCCTCGGCAATGACGCCAACACCGCGACGTTCTGTTCGCGGCAAAAACCCTGCCGCACCCTCGCTGCCGCCTACACCGTCACCGAGGTCGGCGGCGAGATCGTTGCGCTCGATCCCGGCGAATTTGGGCCGATCACCATCGCCGGCCGGCTCTCGATCTTCGGCACGCAAAACGCTCTGATCGGCGTCGCCACCGGCGGCACCGGCGTCACCATCAATGCCGGTGCCGGCGACCGAGTCATCATCAAGGACCTCATCATCAGCGGCGCCGGCGGCAGCAATACCAAGGGCATCCAGCTCAACAGCGGCCAATTGGCGCTGTCGCATTCGGCCCTGAAGCAATTGTCGACTGGCCTGAACGTGGTGAACGCCAAGGCGGATGTGGTCGATACCGACGTCATCGAGAATGACACCGGCATCACCACCACTGGCACCGGCGTCGATACCAACGTCTTTCCCCTCAACGGGCCGACACAGGTCCGCATCGCCTGGGGCAATGCCATCGGCAATAACAAAGCCTACGTGATGAACAACCCCGGCACAGGCTCAGGCGGCAACAAGATTACGATCTTCGAATTTCTGACCAGCAATACCACCGCCGCTTACTCGACCAATATGACGGGCAACGCGACACTGGTTTCCGGGACTGGAGCTTCCTGCGGCGGAACCAATTGTCAGAGTCTCGGATACTATAGCAGTTACACCAACCTGAACTGACAAGCGCCAAATGGGGCGAGGTGCGAATGGGGCGAGCTCATCGGCGCGCCGATATTCGAATCGACTGACGGGCCCGCACTTTCCTCGACCCCGGACTCGACCCATATTGGGGCCATGGCGAAACGCCCCGACCGCGACCCGGCCAAGCATTCGAAAAAGGACCCGGCCAAGCCGACCCGCGCCAAGGCGGCGCGGCCGGATGTGCCTGCGCTCGACCCCTCTCTGGCGGAACTCCTCAATCCAGCAATCGGCGAAGGCCGCGCGGGCATGGGCTCGCAGACCGGCCTGCAGCAGCCGCCGGACAATTCATTCGACCGCCGCGCCGATTTCTCCGCAGCTCATAGGGCGCGTAAGTCGACGCAAGGGTTGGACGAGCGGCCGCAATCCGGCTACGGCGCCAAAGGGCCTACAGGGATCGATCCGGAACTCGCCGATGCGCTCGGCTATGGCGACAGCGATCCGACCAAGCCGCTGACCGGCGAGGCGCCGGCCGAGCGCGACGAGCTTGCCGACATTTTCCAGTCGCAACGCGAGAAGCGGCACCGGCCGATGCCGCAGCCGATGACGCTCGGCGTCACCGCCTCGATGCAGGCGCTGGAGCAATTGCTGCGCGAAGGCCGCGAGGAATTCCGTGCCCGCGACGGCGCCACCCAAATCTGGACGCCGCACCGGCCGCCGCGGCCGGACAAATCCGAAGGCGGGCGGCGGTTCATCATCAAGGCAGATTTCGAAGCCAAGGGCGACCAACCGACGGCGATCGCCGATCTGGTCGAAGGCGTGCGGCGCAACGACCGCACCCAGGTGCTGCTCGGCGTCACCGGCTCCGGCAAGACCTTTACGGTCGCCAAGGTGATCGAAGCGACACAGCGGCCGGCGCTGATCCTGGCGCCGAACAAGACGCTGGCGGCGCAGCTTTACGGCGAGTTCAGGTCGTTCTTTCCCGATAACGCCGTCGAATATTTCGTGTCGTATTACGACTACTACCAGCCGGAAGCCTATATCCCGCGCACCGACACCTATATCGAGAAGGACTCGTCGATCAACGAGCAGATCGACCGCATGCGGCACTCGGCGACGCGGGCGCTGCTCGAGCGCGACGACGTCATCATCGTGGCGTCCGTGTCCTGCATTTACGGCATCGGATCGGTCGAGACCTATTCGGCGATGACGTTCTCGATCAAGCGCGGCGCGAAGCTCAACCAACGCCAGCTGCTCGCCGACCTGGTCGCGCTGCAATACAAGCGCACCGCCGGCGATTTCTATCGCGGCTCGTTCCGCGTGCGTGGCGACGCCATCGAGATTTTTCCGGCGCACTATGAGGATCGCGCCTGGCGGGTGTCGCTGTTCGGCGACGAGGTCGAGGCGATCCACGAATTCGACCCGCTCACCGGGCAAAAGACCGACGAGCTGGAATTCGTCAAAATCTACGCCAATTCGCACTACGTGACGCCGCGGCCGACGCTGCTGCAGGCGCTGTCCGGCATCAAGCTCGAATTGCGTGAGCGGCTGAACCAGCTCCATGCCGCCGGGCGGCTCCTCGAAGCACAGCGGCTCGAGCAGCGCACGCTGTACGATCTGGAAATGATGGAGGCGACCGGCGCCTGCGCCGGCATCGAGAACTATTCGCGCTATCTCACCGGGCGAAAACCCGGCGAGCCGCCGCCGACGCTGTTCGAGTATGTGCCCGACAATGCGCTGGTGTTCGTCGACGAGAGCCACGTCACCGTGCCGCAGCTCGGCGGCATGTATCGCGGCGACTTTCGCCGCAAGGCGACGCTCGCCGAATACGGCTTCCGCCTGCCGTCGTGCATGGACAACCGGCCGCTGCGCTTTGAGGAATGGGACGCGATGCGGCCGCAGACCACCGCCGTGTCGGCGACGCCGGGGCCGTGGGAGCTCAACGAATCCGGCGGCGTGTTCGCCGAGCAGGTGATCCGCCCGACCGGCCTGATCGATCCGCCGGTCGACGTGCGCCCGGCGCGCATGCAGGTCGACGACCTGGTCGGCGAGGTGCGCGCGGTGGCGCAGCAGGGCTATCGCGCGCTGATCACCGTGCTGACCAAGCGCATGGCCGAGGATTTGACCGAATATCTGCACGAGCAGGGCATTCGCGTGCGCTACATGCATTCCGACATCGACACCATCGAGCGCATCGAGATTATTCGCGACCTCCGCCTGGGCGCGTTCGACGCACTGGTCGGCATCAACCTGTTGCGCGAGGGCCTCGATATTCCGGAATGCGCGCTGGTCGCGATCCTCGACGCCGACAAGGAGGGATTTTTGCGCAGCGAGACCTCGCTGGTGCAGACCATCGGCCGCGCCGCGCGCAACATCGACGGCCGCGTCATCCTCTACGCCGACACCATTACGGGCTCGATGGAGCGCGCCATGGCCGAGACCTCGCGCCGGCGCGAAAAGCAGACCGCCTACAACACCGCAAACGGCATCACCCCGGAAAGCGTGCGCAAGGGGATCTCCGACATTCTCGACAGCGTCTACGAGCGCGACCACGTGCTGATCGGTACCGGCACCGGCGCGGGCGCCGAGGGCGAGTTCGCCGACGCCGCCACCATCGGCCACAATTTCGAAGCGGTGATCGGCGATCTCGAAACCCGCATGCGCACCGCCGCCGCCGACCTCGATTTTGAGGAAGCCGCGCGCCTGCGCGACGAGATCAAGCGTTTACGCGCGACAGAGTTGGCGGTGACCGACGACCCGACGGCCAAACTCCTGCCGTCCCTTGCAGGAGGAGGGTCGGCGCGCAACGCGCGCCGGGGCGGCGCCGCGCGCCCGCACAAGCCAGCGCTCAACGAAATGGGCATCGCGCTGCACCACGAAGTCGCCCCGCACCGCGCCGGCGCGCAACGCAACGCGCCGCGCAAGCCGAACCTCGACGAAATGGGGCCGGGCGTGGAGTCGATTCCCGGCAAACGCGACCCTTCCGGCCCGCGCTCGACGCTGGGAAAACCCGGCATGCACGGCGGCTTCAAGCCGCGAAGGCGCTAATCTTCTGATCTTCTCCCTCCCCCTTGTGGGGAGGGCGGGGTGGGGGTCGGGAGGGAAAGTCGCAAGCGTCGACAAATGCGCGTCACCTCCCGACCCCCACCCCTAACCCCTCCCCACAAGGGCCACAAGGGGGAGGGGAACAAGCCCGGCGAATGCGCTACATTGCGCCGATCGCTTTCGAATCATCCAACCCGGAGGACGCCATGGCGAAAGGCCAGATGCGCAGCAACAAGGAAAAGAAGAAGCCCAAGCAAGACAAGAACAAGCAAAAAGGCGCCCCCGCCCCCTCCCCGTTCGCCGGCATGCACAGCCAGGCGAACCCGAACGCGTACGGCAAGAAGTCTTAAGCCGGCACGGCGCGCAGCGGCAAACACCCTCCCCTGCAGGGGGAGGGTCGACGCGCGAAGCGCATCGGGTGGGGTTGTGCGATATCGGCCCTATTTTTTGGTTGCTCGACATTGTCGTGATCGCTTTGGCCTTCGGCTCGCCACGCCTTCCTAAGCGCGGCGCGTGGAAGCCGAAGCGGCAGTGGATCCTTGGCGAGACCTCTGCTATGATCCGGCGACAGGGGAATGAATCTGACTCATGCTGTATCGGCTCCCAAAACAGGCCAAACAAGAACCCAAGAGACGGCGAAGAAACGTTTCGGTACGTCTGGAAGTTCAGGATGCTTTTAAATTTCTGGCAAAGCTCAAGCCGGGTTCGGTCGACCTCATCGTTTCATCGCCGCCGTATTGCATGGGCAAGGAATACGACACATCGATTAGCGTCGACGATTTTATTGCAGACCACAAGAAACTCGCGCCACTACTCGTACGCGCGCTGAAAGATGGAGGAAGCTTGTGCTGGCAAGTTGGACATCACGTTAATAGTGGAGTTGTTATTCCACTGGATGCGCTCGTCTATCAAATTTTTTCTGAACAAAAGGTGCTCTTCCTAAGAAACAGAATTGTCTGGTCGTTTGGCCATGGTGTGCACGCGAGCCGCCGATTTAGTGGCCGTCACGAGACTATTCTCTGGTTCACGAAGGGGCATAAGTACGAATTTAATCTGGATACGGTGCGCGTACCTCAAAAGTACCCGGGCAAACGACATTATAAAGGCCCCAAAAAGGGTGAATGGAGTGGAAATCCATTGGGGAAGAACCCGTCCGACGTCTGGGAAATCCCAAATGTGAAGTCACGGCATATCGAAAAAACCAGCCATCCGTGCCAATTCCCAGTTGCATTGGTCCAGCGGCTTATACGAGCATTGACTAGACCGGAGGCGTTTGTAGTCGATCCGTTCATGGGCTCGGGAACGTCCGCTGCCGCAGCAGCTATTGAAGGACGACAGTTCGGGGGGTGTGATATAAATAAAGCTTACGTCGGAATCGCACGAGGCCGCGTGGCGAAGGCGACGAAGAACCGGTTGAAGTATCGACCCCTGGATCGGCCGATTTATGAGCCTAAGGGAAACGAGGCCGTCGCCAAAAGGCCTCCTCACTTTCAATTGTTGGACACTAACACGGGCGCGACAAGCAATGGCAAACAATATCGGTAAGAACAAAGCCAAGAGTATTCGCATTCCGGCTTTTCCAGTTACCCAAAACGACCAAACATTTTATCTATTTTCGATGCGGGCATCCCAACTCTGGGAGCTGGTGCAAATTAATAGACGATCTGAAGATAAGAAAGCAGGCTACCAACGCGCGCTCTCGCCAAGCCGCGTCCGCAACATTGCGAGATTTATAGCAGCGAAAGGCCTCATACCCGGAAGTATCATTGTCTCGTTTGATCGCGGAAAGTTTCTGGAAACGTCTGGCACTTTGCGCTTACCAAATAAGAAAAATATTGGATGGGTCATCGACGGCCAGCATCGTCTCGCTGGCGCGTTTGAGGCTCGGGAGCAAGGAGTTGATCCAGAATTGCCAGTCGTCGCATTTCTGAATCTAAAACTCGACAAACAGATATCTCTTTTTGTCACCATAAACAAAGAAGCTCGAAGTGTTCCCGCATCGCTCTACATTGATTTGCTCAAGCATCTGCCGCACAAGAAGTCCGACAAAGAAATTACGGATGAGCGAATTGCTGACATCACTCGAAACCTCGACGCGGACGAGCAATCCCCATTCCATCAGCGCATAGTTTTCACAACGCAAGCCGGTAAGGGCGAGGTTTCTCTAGTCAATTTTGCTCGGATACTGCGGCCGCACCTTTCGCGGCAAAGCGGTACGCTAGGTTTGTACACTGAAATCGAACAGGAAGGCGTCATCAACAACTACTATCAAGCACTTCAAGTCGCGTATCCGGAGCTTTTCAAAAAGGAACCACCCATCTTTTTCAAGACGATTGGGTTTGGCGCAGTTTGGCGTGCATTTCCCTTTGCGTTCAATTTAGCGAACACAAAATTTAAATCAGTATCGGTAGCGTCGTTCACAAAGGTCTTTTCCGCGATCAAGGGCTTCAACTTTGAGTCCTGGGACCAACTTGGGACCGGCACTGCGGCTGAAGTTCAGGCTGGCGATGATTTGGTCGCAGAGCTGCAAGAGGCATTTACTGAGGACGGACAGAAGCCTGTCGCACTGAAGCTAATAGATACGCCCTAAATGGCGTCGCCATTCAAAAAGCTCTCGCCCCGAAATTGGACCAGGATTCGCGATCATTGGCTTGGCCATTTGCCGCCGATCGATTTCGACGCGGCATATCCGCATCCGACTCTCTGGGAATTGCCAGACTTCGAGCAGACGCTGGGAGCAACGAAGAAAGAAGAAATTATTGGATATATTCCAGGAGTTCGGGAGGCAATACTTCGCGAGGCCGTAATTCTTGCAAGGAAACTTGCCTATTGTTGGTCTATTGCACAAATGTCCGCCGGCAGCGGTCGGCAGACCTGGACAGCTATAGCTGCGTACGAAGCGTCTTTTTACGGCGCAAAGTCATTTTGCTACATGCTTGGATTTGCGAGTCTCGGGCGCGACAGTAGATTTTATTTAGATGCTTTTCACGAGTCCACTGTCAAGATAAAGAAACAAAATGTTACTCGGCTTGACTTGAAAATTCACGATCTACATTCTCGTCTTGAGCATTCGACTTTGTGGGCAATTAACGAACGACTATTTAATACAACAACCTTCGCAGCGAACTTTGCCCAGACGCACCAAGCGCTTCGAGCAATAGACTGGTCATCATTCTCTGCTTTCAGAAATCGCGTCATGTACGTTGGTTCGTTTTGGCCCTTTTCAGGGGAGCAGGGTTCTTACGACCTTACGAGAGAATTTTGTCACCCTGAAATACTTGCCGCGCTTGATCCACTACAGAGCGTAGTAGCTCCATTTGCAGCTCATTATTTTGCAGTTGGTAAGCTGTTTCGATCGATTTTGCACTTAATGTTCGCTGACATTGCGGCTCTTGCCCCTGCGTATTCGTCGGAAGCTATGGCACTTCAAGCCTAAGGCCGCGAGTCCGCTGGTTCCCACCACATTCGGCACCGCTGCCCGCGCTCATCAACGTCGGGCAGGTCTTCGTCGCTAGCGCCATCGTAATCGCACACGCGAATCGGGAACGGATTACCCAACGTCCACTGTACCTGCCCGCCGTGAACACCGACCGTAATGTCGGGATGGGGCGCGCTGTGAACGAGTTTGATCGTGAGCGTATCGATGTTACTCGCATCATCCGCACGCAGGCGGCGCAGCATGATGAGGGCATCGAGCAGAAGCGTGCGCTCGCGCGCGTTCAAACCAACCCAGGCAGATTCGCTCATGTCGCAATTCCTCGATTCGGATTGGCTAATCTTACCTCGTTGTCCTAGATTTGAATCCCAATTTCTCACCTCTCACCTCCCCCGTTTCAACTTCGCCGTAAAACTCATCCCGCCGGCTCCGCAACACGGGCAGCTCATGGCGATGAGGATGCTTTGCTTTTGCTCGTCGTCGAGGTCGGCGCGGTCGAGCATGGCGGTGGTTTGTTGCTGGAACAGCTCGTGGAGCGTCAGGTTGCTGGCGATGACGCGATCGTCGGGGGCGAGCGCGGCGTCCCCGTCCGGCGGGACGGCGGGTTTTTGTGGCGGCTTTTTTCGTTTCGCGGGTTTCGACATTACGCGGTTCGCAAATCATCCGGGCGGGGTCGTTCTTCTCCCTCTCCCCAGCGGGGAGAGGGAGGGGTGAGGGGCGCGGGCCTCTCGGTCGGAGCCCCCTCACCCCGACCCTCTCCCCTGTGGGGAGAGGGAGTTCGCCTGCGCAAGCCCGCATGCGGAAATACTCTCACTTCGCCACCTTCTTCATATAGCCGGTGATAAAACTGCGCATCTCGGGCGCGATCGTCAGGCGGTCGCGCACGGTCTGGTCGAGATCGGCGCTGACTTCGTAGTGCGGCACGAACTGCATCGCGGTCATGGCGTCGGTGGCGTAGTCGGCGTCGTCGTTGAGGGCGACGAGCGCCTGGCGCAGCGCCGCGACCGCGGCCGGCGGCGAGTCCGGCGGCATGGCGACCAGGCGGAGCATCTGCGCGTCGACGGCGAGATTGGTCTTGTAGGCTTCCCACAATTCGCCCGACGGCGTGCCCCCTTTGACCGCCTTGTAGAACTCGGGGAACGTCATGATGCCCTTCCCCGCCATCGCCGGCAGCGGCGCAAAGCCTTTGCCGTTGTAAGTGGCGTCGTACCACAGCGGCGTCACCTTGCCGGTCTTCACCAGGCTCGGCTCGACGACGCCAAAATAGCCCGGCGTCGATTCCGAATGCACGTTGATCTCGCCGTTCTGCAACGCGAGCCGCGCGGTGTTGCTGGAGCGGTAGCCGGTGACGTAGCGATATTGCAGGCCGAGCATGTCGAAGGTCAGGCGCTCCAACAAATCCTTCGAGGAATCGGCGCCGAGCCCGCCGACCACAAGACCTTCCGCTTGCATCAGGTCGGCCGGCGTCTTGATGCCGGGCGGCGTGTCGGCGCGCATGTAATAGACCGCGTTGCCGGGCTGCGCGCCGACGAACGCGTAGCTCGCGAACGGCACGCGGAACGCGGCCGGATCGATCACCGAGTTCCACGCCGTGCCGGTGAGATAGCCGAACATGGTGCCGTCCTTGGGCCCGATCTCGCCCAGATAGGTGGCGCCGACCATGCCGCTGGCGCCGTCCTTGTTCTGCACCACGATCAGCGGATTGCCGGCGATATGCTTGGCGATGTGCTTGGCCAACAGCCGGCCTTCGACGTCGGTCGGGCCGCCAGGCGCGAAGTTGATCAGAAGCGTCAGCCGCTTGCCCTGGTAGAACGGCTCCTCGGCGCGCGCCGCGGTGGCGGCGAACGCGACGAAGAAAGCGACAACGAAGAAGAAAGTACGCGGCATGCCGGTTTTCCTACCTCTCCCCGCGTGCGGGGAGAGGTCGAGCGAAGCGAGGGTGAGGGGGCCTCTCCGCGATTCTGAGCGCCGCAGTTCTGCGCCCAGCGGAGAGGCCCCCTCACCCCACCCTCTCCCCGCACGCGGGGAGAGGGAGTAATCATCCGCCTTCGCCGATGACGAAGCAATCGACCCTGTTCGCGCTGTTCGCCTGCTGGTTGGCATGGCTTGGCCTGTCGCCGGCGGCGGCCGATTCGATCGCCGATTTCTACGGCGGCCGCACGGTGACGCTGATCGTTTCCACCAGCTCGGCCGGCGGTTACGACACTTTGGCGCGGGCGATCGCCCGACATATCGGCAAGCACATTGCCGGCCATCCGACCGTCATCGTGCGCAATATGCCGGGCGCCGGCGGCCTCACCGCGACCAATTATCTCTATGCCGTCGCCGAGCGCGACGGCTCGGTGATCGGCCTCATCCAGAACAATCCGCCGTTCGAGCCGCTGTTCGGCACGCCAGAGGCGCGGTTCGATCCGCGGCAGTTCAACTGGCTCGGCACGCCGAGCGTCGAGACCGCGATGGTGCTGGTCGGGAAAGCCGTGCCGGTTTTCACCGTCGACGATCTGCGCACGCGCGAGACCATCATGGGCGCGTCCGGCGCCAACTCGACGCCGGCGTTTTTCGCCCGCCTGTTCAACGCCACGCTGGGCACCAAGATGAAAGTCATTGCCGGCTATCCCGGCCAGAACGACGCGCTGGTCGCCATGGAGCGCGGCGAGCTCGACGGCTATCCGAGCGTGTTCTACAGCGCGCTGTCGTCGACGCGGCCGACTTGGCTTGCGGACGGTACCGCGCGCGCGATCGTGCAATACGGTCCCGGCAAGCTGGCGCAACTCGGTGGCGTGCCGTTCGTGCCCGATCTGGTGAGCGGCGCCGACAAGCTGCTCCTGGAAGCGGCGTTCGCGCCGCTGTCGATCGGCCGGCCGCTGCTCATGCCGCCGGGCGTGCCCGCCGAGCGCGTCGCGGCGCTGCGCCAGGCGCTGGCCGAAACTTTCACCGATCCGGAATTTCTGGCCGAGGGCGACAAGATCGGCTTGTCGCTGAACGATCCGCGCAGCGGCGAAGAATTGCTGCGCGTCATCGAACGCGCTTACGCCATGCCGCCGGACATCGTCGATCGGCTGCGCAAGCTCAACAGGGTTCAGTGATCAGCGATCCCTGTCACCTGGCCAGCGCGTCGGCGCCCGCCTTGGCGACTTGGGCGTCCTGCGACGACAAGGAGCCCGACACGCCGATGGCGCCGATGATCTTGCCGTCGACGATGACCGGGATGCCGCCTTCGATCGGCGTGATGGCTTTCAGCGCCAACAGCCGCATGCCGGCGCCGCCGGCGGCGATGGCGTCGTCGAGCGCCTTGCTCGGGCGCTTGAATTCGAGCGCGGTGCGCGCCTTACCCTCAGACACGGTGGTCGCCGACAGCTGCGCGTTGTCGACCCTGTGGAACATGATCATGTTGCCGCCGCTGTCGAGGATGGTGATGGCGACCTGCCAGGAGTTCTTGGCCGCCTCGAGCTCCGCCGCCGCCATGGCGCGCTTGGCCTGGTCGAGCGTGATCGGCGGCCCGTAAGGCGGGCTCGCCGCCGACGGCGCCGCGGGCGCCTGGGCCAAAGCCGATCCGGCCGAGAGCGCCAAAGCGCAGGCCAGCGCGAACATTTGAAACATCTGGAAAGCCTCCTCAAACGGCGCCCCGCCGCGACGCGCGAGCAGCAGAATAAGCGGCAAAGCCTGAAGGGGGAAGCCGTTGTCCCGGTGGCGCACATTTTCCCCTCCCCCCACCCGGGCCGCGCTTGCGCGCGCCCGAGTGCAGGCTTGTCGGGGAGGGGTAGGGGTCGAGAGGTCATGCGCAAACGTCGACAATCGCGACAACCCTCCCGACCCCCCCACCCTACCCTCCCCCACAAGGGGGGAGGGTTTGATAACGTGATCGCCCCGCCCGTGCGTCGTGGCCGAGCAACGCTTATATTTGCCGCACCAATCAGGAGGCGCCGCATGTTTTCACTCCGCAAGAAGCTCGAAATTCCGTCTGCCGATGAAGCTTTGCCGGGGCGCTCGACCGCGATCCCCACGGCGCGAACCCATTTCGTCAACGGCCATGCGCTCAAGGGGCCCTATCCCGACGGGCTCGCCATGGCGATGTTCGGGCTCGGCTGTTTTTGGGGCGCCGAGCGCAAGTTCTGGGAGCTCGGCGATGCGGTTTACGTCACCGCGGCCGGCTATGCCGGCGGCCCGACGCCGAACCCGACCTATGAGGAAGTTTGCAGCGGCCGCACCGGGCACAACGAAGTCGTGCTCGTGGTCTATGACCCGAAGAAGATTTCCTACGATCAGTTGCTCAAGACATTCTGGGAAAGCCACGACCCGACCCAGGGCATGCGCCAGGGCAACGACGTCGGCACCCAATACCGCTCCGGCGTCTATGTGTTCACGCCGGAGCAGCGCGCCGCCGCCGAAGCCTCGAAGGCGGCTTACGCCAAGGCGCTCGGCGCCGAACGGCTGGGGCCGATCACCACCGAGATCGTCGATGCTCCGCCGTTCTATTTCGCCGAGGATTATCACCAGCAATATCTGGCCAAGAATCCCCGCGGCTATTGCGGCCTCGGCGGCACCGGCGTGAGTTGCCCGATCGGCACGGGGGTGGCTGCTTAAGAATGCGAATAGTGCTTGGCGAACAGCGAATGGGTTAGAGTAGCATTTGCTGTTCGCCGCTCGCCTGTCCGCGGGCGGCTCCCCCCGGAGATCGCAAGCCATGCGTTGGCCGAACGGACGCTATGTCCAGGCGTCGATTTTTTTCAGCCGCTGGCTGCTGGCGCCGTTCCTGCTCGGCCTGCTGCTGTGCCTGTTCCTGCTGATCTACCGTTTCTTCGGCGATCTGTTCTTGCTCGTTCTGGAAGTTCGGCAAATCAACTGGCACGATCTCGTCACCAATGTGCTCAACCTGGTCGATCTGGCGCTGACCGCCAATCTGATCCTCATCGTCATTTTCTCCTCATACGAAAACTTCATCCGCCGCATCGATCCCGCCGATCATCCGGACTGGCCCGACGGCTTGACGCAAGTCGATTTCGGCGAGCTCAAGCAGAAGCTGCTCGGCTCCATCGTCGGCATCGCCGCGGTCGATGCGCTGGCCTGGTATTTCGATCTGGAAAAAGAGCCCGATACGACGAAGCTGATCTGGGTGCTGGCGTTTCCGCTCACTTTCGCCGCCTGCATGCTGATCCTCGCCATCGCCGAACGGCTCGGACGGCGGCCGGACAAGAGCGGCGGGTGAGCCGAAGCTGTCGCATTTCAGCCGCGGCCCACGACAAATTCCCAAGCCTTTCCGGCCGGTTAGGGATTATTAACCTTAACCGGCGTTAATCGACGGCAACGTTCGCTCGAACGGGGTCGGAATTTAAGCGTATGCGGGTGATCCGCTCTTCCCTGCTGTTACTGGCCGTGGCGCTTGGCGCTGCGGGCTGCGCATCGCAGCCGGTCGCCTATGTGCAGATGCCGCCGCCCGGCCAGATGCAGCCCAGCATCGACTCGGTGACCTATGGCGCGCCCGCGGCCTATCAGCCCGGCTACGCTTATCAGCCTGGCTACGGCGCGCCGAGGGCGGCGACCTACGCTTATCCTGCCAGCACGACATGCACCGGTCTGCTGACTTGTTTTGGTCCCGGCGCGCCCAGCGCCTATCCGGCTGGCCCCGGCTACGCGTATCAAGCCGCGCCTCGCTACGCTTATCCCGCCGCCGCTGCCCCCGTTGCCAGCCCAGCGCCGCTCTATAGCTCCGCGGCGGCGCCCGTGCCGGCGCCCGCGATCTCCGCGCAGTCGCCCTACACGCTCGATTCGGGCGACCGCTTGCGCATCGTCGTATTCGGCCAGGACGGGCTGACCAATTCCTATCTGGTCGACGCCAGCGGCCACATCGCCATGCCGCTGATCGGCTCGGTGATGGCGAAAGGCGAAACCACCGACCAGCTGTCGGCGCGAATCGCCGAAAAACTGCGCGACGGCTATATCCGCGAGCCGCATGTGGCGGTCGAGGTCGAAGCCTACCGGCCGTTCTTCATCCTCGGCGAAGTCACCGCGCCGGGCCAATATCCCTACATCGCCAACATGACGGCTGAGACCGCGGTGGCGATCGCCGGCGGCTTCGCGCCGCGCGCGGTCCGCCAATCGGTGGTCCTGATCCGCACCTATAACGGCCAGCAGATGCGCATGACCGTTCCGCTCGGCTATCAGCTGCGGCCGGGCGACACGATCAACGTGCAGGAGCGGTGGTTTTAGCAGACGACGGACGTCAGACGACGGATTAAGGTAAGGATTGTTTTCTATCTTGATCCGTCCTCTGTCCTCTGTCCTCTATTCTCCGGCGAAATACCGCTCTCGATAGGTGTGTTCCTCGACGCCGCCGGCCAGCGCCCAGTTCGCCAGTTCCTCGTGGCGCGCGAACCAGACGTCCGGCGACTTGGCCATGTACTGCAAGATTTCCTGCAGCACCGCGGTCATCAGCGGGCGGCCGCCGAACTGGCAGTGGATGACCAGCACCAGAAGCGACATCGGCTCGTTCGAGGCGAGATAATCGAACGTGCCCATGTGCGCGTCGTAGAGATCGCGCGGGCTCGCGCGCATGACGCGGTTGTCGGAAAAATCCGTCGTCGGCACGCCGGCGATGGTGCCGTGCGGCGTCTTGATCAGGATCGGCAGGTCCGCATAGGTGACGTCGCAGGTCCATTTCAGGCCGGCTTGCGCCAGAAAACCCGCAGTCTCCGGCGTGAACGCGACCACGGGGCTGCCCCAGCCGGTGACCTTCTTGCCGCCGCAAGATTCCAGCAGATCGATGCTCTTGCGGATCGTCTTCTGCTGATCCTCGAGCGACATGTAGGCGAGCAGCTGATCCTGCGCATAGGAATGCGCGGCAATGTCATGGCCTGATTTCACGATCTGCTTGACCGCGTCGGGATAGTCCTCGGTGCAGCGGCCGCTGGTGAAAAACGTGCCGGGGATCTGTAGACGGTCGAGCATGCGGATCAGCCGCCAGACGCCGACCCGGCCGCCATAAGTCGACCACGCCTTGCTGGCGTGATCGACGGTGCCGGATTTCAGATGCGTGGTCTGCACCGAGTAAGTGGGCGCCGCGTTCTCGGTCCAGGTCTCGAACATCACCGTGACCGAGACCGCGATCTTCTTGCCGTTCGGCCAAGTCTTTTTTGCTGTCACAACGTCGCTCCTTTACTCGATCGGCGGAATGCCCATCGCCGGAATCAATTGCCGCCATTTCGCCAAGTCGTCGGCGATGAAGGCTGCGAATGCGGCGTGCGGCAGGTAGGCCGGCGCGCAGCCGATCTTGGCCAGATTGTCGCGAAAACTTTGCTGCTGCTCGACCTCGGCGGTGGCGCGATCGAGCCGCTCGACGATTGCGGCCGGCGTATTCGGCGGCGCGATCAGGCCGAACCAGGTGTCCATGCGGACCTCGGGCAAGCCGTATTCGGCCGTGGTCGGCACGTCGGGAAACAGCGGATGCCGGCTCGGCCCGGTCTGCGCCAGGATCAAAAGCTTGCCGCCCTCGGCGACACGCGCGCTGGCAAGACCGAGCGAGACCATGTCGATCTGCCCCGCCATGGCGTCGGTCGCGGCTTGGCCGCCGCCGCGATAGGGCACGTGGACGAGATCGATCCCGGTCTTGAGCTTGAGCTCCTCGACGGCGATGTGCAGCGCGCCGCCGACGCCGCCGGAGCCGTAGCGCAATTTTCCGGGATTGGCTTTGGCGTAAGCGATGAATTCCGGCAGCGTTTTGACCGGCAGGCCCGGGTAGATCGCGAACACCGTCCAGGACGAGGTGACCAGCGCGACCGGCGTGTAATCCTTGCCCGGCTCGTAGTGATAGTCCTTCTTCAGGAACGGCAGCATGGTCAGCTCGGACGGGCCGATCATCAGCGTGTAGCCGTCCGGGTCGGCATGGCTGAGCACATCGGTGCCGAGCATCGTCATGCCGCCGGAACGGTTGTCGACCACGATCGGCTGGCCGAGCCGCGCGCTCATCGCTTCGGCATAAAGGCGGCCGAGCACATCGACCAGCGACCCCGCCGGCGTGGTGATGATCAGATGGATCGGCCGCGACGGATAGTCGTCGGCGCGAGAGCCTGGCGGAGCGAACAGCACGAAGGCTGCTATGCAGAGAGTCGCGATCAACGAACGTCGCGGCATGCTGCTCCCCGAACTGCATCCGGAATACGCCGGAATCAGCGATGGCTGATGCGGCTCCCTCGCCTCGGAGGGGAGAGGGTGGGGGTGAGGGGGTTCGGAATAGCCGGGAGAGTCTCCGATAGGCCGAGCCCCCCCTCACCCCGCTGGGGAGAGGGAGAAGAACGCGGCCGCGGCTATTCCTCGCGAAGCCGCATCTCCTATTTGCTTACGACTTCACGTTCTTCGCCAGGAACGCCATCGAGCGTTGCCAGGCGAGGTCGGCGGCGGCTTTCTGATAGCTGCCGCGCTCGTCGCAATGGAAGCCGTGCTGGGCGTCGGGATAGACGTAGATTTCGCAATCGCCGCCGCGCTTGCTTTTGATCAGATCGACGTCGCTCATCGGGATCGAGGCATCCTTCTCGCCGAAGTGCATCTGCGTCGGGATTTTCGGCTTCTCATCGGCGTTCTTGGCGATCTGGCCGCCGTAGTAGCAGACCGCGGCCTTGAGCCCATTGAGCTTGCAGGCGGACAGGAACGAGATCGTGCCGCCCATGCAGAAGCCCATGATGCCGACCGGGCCGCCCTTCTTGAGCTCGTCGATGGACGCCTGCACGTCGCGCAGCATCGCGCCCCAATCGGGATTGGCGACGAACTTGCGCGCATTGGCGATCTCGTCCGGGGTGTAGCCGCATTCGAAGTCCGGCTGCTGGCGGTCGAACACCGCCGGCGCCAGCGCGGCGTAGCCCTCGCCGGCCAAGCGGTCGCACACCGCGCGGATGTGATGATTGACGCCGAAGATTTCCTGAATGAGGACGATGCCGCCCTTTGATGGCCCGGTCGGGTCGGCCCGATAGGCGCCGAGCTTGAAGCTGTCCGAAGATACCAGCGAAAAATGCTTACCCAAGACGATCCTCCATTGACTGATAACGCGTGAATTCGAGCGGCCAGCTTAGCGGTCGCCGGCCGAACATACACCGTCAGCACTGTCGGTTGAATGGCAACCCGGGAGGGTCCGCCGCAGGGCAGATCAGCGCGTGACGACGATGAAATCGGTGCCTTCGCCGGTCTCTTCGCCAAGACCCTGGTCGGAAACGACCAAGGAGGACCCCGGCACGATCATAGCGGAGATCCGGTCGATGGCGTCCTGGGGAATGTCGATGCGGGCGAGCGCTTCCGCCGGCGTTTGCGGCGGCGGCAGCTCGCCGACCGGCTTGACTTCGGGCTCTTCGCGCCGGCCGTTCCGCGCGATACGCCGGCCATTATCGGTGTCACGCTTTGCCTTCGGCCGCTCGCCGGGCAGCGACACCACGTTCCAGCGCAAGGTCGCGCCGTCGTCCAGATAGGCCATCGCGGTGAAGACGTGGGTGCCGAACGCCTGCTCGGGATGCTCGATGGTCACCGGCGCGTAGAACAGCGGGCTGAAATTTTGCCGCACGTAAATCTTCTTTTCCTTGCGGCTGACGAAGATCGAAATCGGCCCTTGGGTCGTGGCGTGGCCGGTGTCGACAAGCGTGGTCGGCTTGGCGGCCGGCGCCGGAGCCGGCGCGGCCTCCGCCGGATTTTCGAGGGCGACTGCCGGCGTGGCCACGGTGCCGCGCAGCTTATCGGTCGCGGCGGGCGGGGACGGCGATGTGGGCGGCGCTGCGACCAACTTGGCAAGACCATCCTGCTGCGACGCCGGCGCTGCCGCTTTGGCTTCGGCAGTTGCCAAAGGCTGGAGTTTTGGTTGCTCGTCGCCGGCCTGCGCGGCGGTGTCCGTCGCGGCGGGTGCGGCGGTCGCCGTAGCTTCGGGCTTGGGCGGTTCGGCGGCGGGCATTTCAGATTTCGGCAGGGCGACGGCATCGGTCTTTTTATTGTCGTCGTCGGCTTGCGCCGTCCTGGTGGCTTCCGGCGCTGCGGGAGCCGCCGCGGCCGGAGCGGGCGCCGGCGTCGCCTTGTGCACGAACAGATGCGCATCCGCGAACGGCACGGGCTTTAATTCGTTGCGCGCGATGATGACGCGAACGCCGACCTTGGTGACGCTGAACAGCTTCATGGCAAATTCGCGCGGCATGCGGATGCAGCCGTGCGACGCCGGATGACCGATATTCTCGCCCTCGTGCAAGGCGACGCCGGACCAGGTGATGCGCTGCATGAACGGCATGGGCGCGCCGCTGTAGATATTGGAGCGGTGGAATTTCTCTTTGCCGATGACGCTGAAGACGCCGGTTGGCGTCGGCAGCGTGGGCACGCCGGTAGCGACCAGCGTGTCGGCGACCTCCTTGCCGTCGGCGTAGAGGTGGAGCTTCTGCTGATTGATGGAAATGACGATCTGCATCGGACCTTTCGGCAGAGTGCCGAACGGTTCCTTGCTGACGTGCTCGATTTCCTTGGGGTCGGGCTTGTGCCGGACCTTGGCCGATGCCGGCGCCGCCAGCGTCAGCGCGACGGCAAACCCGAGCGCGTAAACGCTACCGGTCAAGGCAAGCCGGCGAGACCGCAAAACGTCGCGCTTGTACTCAGTGTGCACTGTCAGCCCCGGCCAAAGGAACCCACGATTCGAGCAGCAAAATCTTACAGAACACTGAAGCCCCGCACCACTACGCTCTACCCGTTACCGTTGAAATTAATCCAATATGGTTCATAGAAGACACAGCCGTGACGCCGGTTGAAGTTCACGATTGCGGCACCAGCGCAAAGGCCTTGGCCAACAGCTCGTAGGAGTGCTTGCGCGCCGCGTGGTCGTAAACCATTGTGGTAATCATTAATTCGTCGGCGCGCGTCGCTTCGATCAGCGCCTGCAACCGGCCCACCACCTTCCCGATACTGCCGACCACGAGCCGGGCGCGCTGACGTGCCATGCGTTCGCGGTCGGCCGGCGTATAGGCGTAAGCCGCGGCCTCCTCGGGCGAGGCCAGCGGCAGATATTCGCCTTTGGCGCGGCGCACATAATGCAGGTCGGCGCTCAACGCGATGCGCTCGGCCTCGGCGTCGCTGTCGGCCGCGATCACCGCGGTACCGAGGATGGCGTAGGGTTCCTTGAGCGTGGCCGACGGCTTGAAGTGGTCGCGATAGCTCAGCATCGCGCTCGCCGCGTCGTAATCGGCGAAGTGAAAGGCGAAGGAAAATCCCATGCCGACGGCGGCGGCGAGCTCGGCGCTGTAGCCGCTGGAACCCAGAAGCCAGATCGGCGGCAGCGCGACGTCGGATGGCACCGCGTGCACGGTGCGGAACGGATGGCCTTCCGGGAACCCGCCGCGCTCGAGCAGCAGCAGTTCCTGGAACCGCTCGAGAAAATCGTCGCCCTGGCGCGGGTCCTGCCGGGCACGCAGCGCATAGGAGGTGACCTGATCGGTGCCCGGCGCGCGGCCGAGCCCGAGATCGATGCGCCCGGGGAACAGCGCCTCCAACACCTTGAAGCGCTCGGCCACCATCAGCGGCGCGTGGTTCGACAGCATCACGCCGCCCGAGCCGATGCGCACGTGCGACGTAATCGCGGCGATCTGGCCGATCATGATGTCGGGCGCGGAACTGGCGATGTTCGCCAGATTGTGGTGCTCGGCGACCCAATAGCGCTTGTAGCCGAGCCGGTCGGCGAGCCGGGCCAGATCGAGCGAGTTGTGCAGCGCCACCGAGCCGGGCGTGGCCGTGGTGACGGGCGACAGATCGAGGACGGAAAGCGGGACCACGCGGAAATGTTCTGTTCTTGCGATTATGCCGGGCGCGCGACTTTATGCGGTCTCGGCGCGCGCCGCCATCAACCCCCGTCGGAAATTTGGCCGGCGCTCAGTGGGTCGCGGGTGGCACGAATGGGCCATTGAAACCCGACGGCTGGCTGACCGGCTGGACCGTCGCACGGGCGGGGCGGGGGCGTGGCGGCTTGGCGACAAGGCGGCTGGGTGGCGGCACGAACGGGCCGCCGATTCCGGCTGGCTGACTGACGGTTGGGGCGATCGCGCGGGCTTGGCGTGCACGTTGCGCTTTGGCGGCAACCCGGTGCCGGTGGGCGGCCTTCTTGTGAGGGGCCTCCGCAGGCGGCGGCTCGGCCGTGGTCGTTGTGGCGGTGTGGGTATGGGCCGGAGGGTTTGATTCCTGAGTGGCTTGTTCCGTGGCCGCGGTTTGCGCGGCGGGCGCTGGCTGTTCTGGTGGCAGTTCGGTCGCCGCAGTGTCCGTCGCGGGGGCTGGCACTTCGATCGGCGCGGTTGCGGCAGTGTCCGTCGTGGCGGGCAGCGCTTCAATCGGCGCGGCCGGTTCACTTGGTGTGGTCGCGGCCACTTCGCTCGGCGTTGCGTCGGGCTCGGGTGTTTGCGCGACCGGCTCGGTTGCGGGTGCTTGCGCCACCGGCGCGGGCGGCGCGGGTTCTGTGGGCTCGGCGGGCTCGGCCTCGCGCGCGGTTGTTGTGATGGTGGCGGTGGTGGCGACTGCGCTCGGCGTTGCGACGCTGTCGTCGCCTTCGGGCGGTGGTGGCGCTACCTGGGCGGAAGCGCCCGGGGCGCCACCATTATTATTATTCGGCGGGAAACGGTTGCCGAACGAATCTGCGGGCGCGGGTATTGCGGCGGGCGGCATCGGATTGCCGGCGGCGAGTTGCAACGGCGCGGCGCCGGCCGCCAGCCGGCTCAACGGCTCGTGGTTGACGCGGAACACGGCGAACACGGCGAAGCCGCAACTCAGCGCAACGACCGAGGCGACCACAGCCGCGATCAAAAGACGGACATTGGGAAACATTCGACCTCGCATTACAGCCGCGCGCGATCTCGGGCGAAGCACGCGTCACTAGGATGCAGATCATCGCGAGGGCAGATGGCGCCGCATCGACACTGGCCTACAGGCCGGCGTCCAACGGGCGCGACACTAACTGAGTCGGCGGAAATGCAATGCAAAAAAAGCAAAGAAAAATCCGGCCGGCGCGGTGGCGCCGACCGGATGATCCGAACCGATGCCGCTAGCGCGTGACGGTGTTTTGCACCGAGGCCGAAGCCGGCGCCGAGCCAGGCAACACGACGACGCGGGTGCCCACGGTGACCCGGCTGTACAGGTCGGCGACGTCGTCGTTGGTCAGCCGGATGCAGCCCGAGGACACGAAGGTGCCGATGGTCGACGGCTGGTTGGTGCCGTGGATGCGATAGACCGTATTGCCGAGATACATGGCGCGCGCGCCGAGCGGATTGGTGTCGCCGCCGGCCATGAAGCGCGGCAGGTAGGGCTGGCGCTCGATCATCTCCTTCGGCGGGAACCAGTCCGGCCATTCCTTCATGCGGGTGACGCGCTCGGCACCGGCCCAGGTAAAGCCCTCGCGGCCGACGCCGACGCCATAGCGCATCGCCTGGTTGTTGCCGAGCACGAGGTAAAGGTAAGTGTGCGGCGTATCGATGATGATGGTGCCGGCCGGCTCCTTGGTGACGTAATCCACGACCTGGCGGCGGAACTGCGGCGGCAATTCCTTGCGCGGCCCGGTCTCGGGCTGCTCGTCCGGCGGCAGTGCGGCAATGACCGCATCGCGATTTTGCCCGGCCGCGGGCGGCGGCGCATAGGTCGGCGCGCGCACGGTGCCGGTGACATCTTCGGATCCGGGACCGCCCGAAATATCGGCTGGCGGCCGCTGGAAGCCTTCGATGGCCGGCGCCGGCTGCGGCGGCAATCCATCGTACGAACCGGGATAGACGCGGGCGGCCGGCGGCGGCGGGTATGGCACATAAGGGCCGCCGACCGGAGGGCCGTTGCCGTCGTCGCGCGGATCGTAGATGGCGCCGGGCGGCGGCAACGGCGGGGCCGCATAGCCTGGCTGCGCATAGGGCGGCGGGTAACCCGGAGGCGGCGGCGGATAATACTGTGCCGCGGCGCCGCCGATGGAACCGGCCAGTGCAAACGTTACGACGACAACGCTAAGGCTTGAACGCAAGGCAGATCCCCCAAAGGCAAGTCCCAAAGGCAAGTCCCAAAGCCAAAGTCCCGAAGCCAAGTCCCGAAAACGACACCCGCTTTTCTAGCGGCAACCTTGGCAGAAGATGGGGCAGGAAAAAGGCAATAAAGCAGCAGACGACGCGGTGCGGCCGCGGCCAGGTGGCGCAACGGCGATTTCACGCCGATAGCGTGAATCAAACACTAACGATTTGGGTCCCACAGCAAGGCTGCACCATGCTAATGAGCGCCGAGAATCAGGCTTGCGACCAGAGTTCTTGGAGACATTGACGTGAAGCGGTTTGCCTGCGGCGCCATGGCCCGATGCCTGATGCCTGCTTGCCTGATCTTTGCTTGCCTTGCTGCTTCGGCCCCGGTGCGGGCGCAAAATCAGGCCGTCGACGACATCAAGGGCAAGATTTTCGATGCGCGCATGGCGAAGCAGACCTTCGCCGGCGGGTTGAAATTCTGCAACGAGCTCGACGGCAAGCATTTTTATTTCCAGGCGCGCGATCGCGTCCTCGATCTGGAGGAGTATCACCGCTCGCTGGAAAATCTCGCCAAGCAACAGGTCTTCAATCCGGAGAAGCGCCGGCCATGGACCGAGAAGGACGCCACCGAGCGCTGGGAGCAGGTGCAGAAACAGGCGGTCAGCGACCAGGCCAATTGCCAACTGGTGGCGAGCCTGCCGGCGCTCGAGAAGCAGCTCGATGAGCTGGAAAAAAAGCCCTAAAGCATGATCCGGAAAAGTGGAAGCCGGTTTTCCGAAAAGATCATGCGCCACCAAAATGCTAGAGCGAAATCGCTTCAATCTGAAGCGATTTCGCTCTAGGCGCCCGAGAAGAAAAACTGACCCGGCTGCGCTCGCTTCGCGAGCACCGGCGCGGTAAACTTGCGGATGTTGCAGGCGCGCTTTCTCGGCTAAAAGGAAGCGAGCGATTTCGTGCCGCAGGCAAGGGAATACCAGATGCCATCCTTAAGCGACTGGAAGGTGCCGGCCGCCGCGCAACCGAAGCCGGAAGATTACGGCTATGACCTCGAACGGGCTTTCAATGCCGTGGTGGGGCTGCGCGCCATCATTCCGGGCGACGCCTACACCGCGGAGACACTCGGCACCGAACGCGCCGGCAATGGCGTGCTCATTCGCGGCAACGGCCTGGTGCTGACCCTCGGCTACCTGATC
>Ga0210398_10001228_pt1 | contig 27114 bp, 18 predicted proteins | sample IncBWC4OmetaG_FD_161047 | JGI IMG/M metagenome (GOLD analysis project Ga0210398, IMG submission 161047) | Forest soil microbial communities from Barre Woods Harvard Forest LTER site, Petersham, Massachusetts, United States - Inc-BW-C-4-O | ecosystem: Environmental > Terrestrial > Soil >... | reverse complement strand
CGTTCCTTCCCCGACTATCCGGGCGGCACTTCTCTCGAGCGCTGGCATCGCGACCTGCTTCGCCGCGCCATGGAATCCGCGGGCTTCACCGTCTACGAGCACGAATGGTGGCACTTCGATTACAAGGACTGGCGCGCATACCCAATTTTGAACATCAAGTTTGAAGAATTGCATTCCGGCCAAGGACTCCCGAGCGCCCAATAGCGCCGACAGGTCCTGGCCGATTTTTCGGGAGGGTTTTACCTTGCTCAGCAAAAGCCGTTCTTTCCATCTCGTGGCCGCACTCTGTTTCGCCATCGCACTCTTTCTAGCGCATCCAGATCTCCGTGCCCAATCGACCGCTTCTCTCGCCGACCGCATTCAAAAAGTAATGGACCGACCCGAATTCGTCCACGCCAACTTCGGCATCGAGTTTTATTCACTGGACACCGGCCGAGTGGTCTACTCTCGCAACGCCAACAAACTATTTGTCCCGGCCTCGACGACGAAAACTCTCACCGAAGGCACCGTCCTCGCAAAGCTTGGCGCCAACTACCGCTTCCACACGGTCATCTATTGCACCGGCCCCCTCGACAAAAAAGGAACTCTAAAGGGCGACCTAGTTCTGGTCGCCAGCGGCGACCCCAATCTCTCGAATCGCATCCAGCCCGACGGCACGCTCTCTTTCGTTGATGAAGACCACGCCTACGGCGGTCCCGCGGTTGCCGGTGATCCCCTCGCCGTCATCAAAGAGCTAGCCAAAGCCGTCGCCGCCAAAGGCATTCACAAAATCGAAGGCCGCGTCCTCGTCGACGCCAGTCTCTTTCCGGACGGCGGCCGCGAAGGCGGCACCGGCGTGGTCGTCTCGAGCATGGTGGTCAACGACAATGTGATTGATCTAGTCGCCACGCCCGGTGCGAAAGCAGGCGATCCCGTTACTCTCGACGTCTCACCAAAAACGCGCTACGCAAGTTTCGTCAACCACCTCACCACATCCCCCACCGGCGGTTCGCCCGCTCTCGAGGACCCGGCGACGGTCACAAACGTCGACGGCACTGTTACTGTCACGCTAACCGGCACTCTTCCACTCGGCGCACACCCCTTGACTGCGCCCTACGCAGTCCCCTCCCCTACGAAGTTTGCGGAAATCGTTCTAGCCGAGTCCCTCCTCTCCGCAGGAATCCAGATCAAAACCCCATCTAAAACTCGACCGCCAGACTTCAAGGCGCTTTCTCGGGTCTACACCAGCGAGCACCAAATCGCCGAGCACGTTTCGCTTCCCCTCGCCGAAGAGGTCAAAGTGACCCTCAAAGTAAGCCAGAATCTCCACGCCGGCATGGGTCCCTCGCTTCTCGGAACGCTCGTCGCAAAAGATCTCCGCGATCCTGTCCACGCAGGCTTTAAAGTCGAGCGCGCCTTTCTGGAGGAAGCCAAGCTCGACCTCTCAGGCATCTCGCAAGGCGACGGCGAAGGCGGCGATTGGGCCGACCTCTTTAGCCCAGACTTCATCGCCCACTACATGGCCTATTGGAGCACACGCCCCGATTTTCCCGTCTTCTTCAAAGCGCTTCCCATTCTCGGCAAGGACGGCACGCTGGCCAAAATCCAGGTCGACAATCCCGGCGCCGGCCACGTCTTCGCAAAAACCGGCACCTTTGGCTCCGAAGACAAGCTCAACGGCAAAATGATGCTCAACGGCAAAGGCCTCGCGGGCTTTGTCATCACCCGAAGCGGCCAGAAACTCGCCTTCGCCGCCTACGTCAATCACGTCGCCCTCCCGCCCGATCCTGATGCCGCGCAATCCGTCGGCGGTCAAGCCCTCGGCGAAATCGCTGCCGCCGCTTACGACGCCCCGCTCGATACCCCTTCAACTTCTGCCGCCGACTCCTCCGCCCCCGGAACCTACGACATCATCATTCGGCACGGGCACGTCGTCGACGGCGCCGGCAACCCCTGGTACGCCGCCGACGTCGCTATCCAGGGCGAGCGCATCGCCGCCATCGGCAACCTCGGCGACCGACACGCCAAGCGTGAAATCGATGCCAAAGGTCAAATTGTCTCCCCGGGGTTCATCGACATGCTCGGCCAGTCGGAATCCGCTCTGCTTCTCGACAATCGCTCCCTCAGCAAACTCTCCCAGGGAATCACTTCCGAAATTACCGGCGAAGGTGGCTCCATCGCCCCGCAAAACGAAAAAACTCTCGCGCCGCTCAAACCCTTCCTGGACCAATTCAAATTCACCGTTGACTGGACCACCCTCGACGGCTATTTCCGCCGTCTCGAAAAACAAGGCACTCCCATCAACATCGGCACCTACGTCGGCTCCGCACAAGTCCGCCAAGCCGTTATCGGCGACGACGACCGCGCCCCCACTACCGCCGAACTGACCCAAATGGAATCTCTCGTCGAGCAAGCCATGAAAGACGGTGCCCTCGGTGTCTCCAGCGCCCTGATCTATCCGCCAAATATCTACGCGAAAACCGACGAACTCATCGCCCTAGCCAAAGTCGCCGCAAAATACGGCGGCCTCTATGCCACGCACATGCGCAGTGAAGGCGCCTCGGAGACCGAAGCGCTCGCCGAAGCCATCCGCATCGGCCGCGAAGCCAATCTCCCCGTCGAAGTCTTCCATCTCAAAGTCAGCGGCAAAGCGCGCTGGGGCAACATGAAAATCGTAGTCGCAACGATCGAGGCGGCACGCGATTCCGGCCTGGACATCGCCGCCAGTATGTATCCATATCCGGCCGGTGGTACGGCGCTGGCCTCCGCCCTTCCGCCCTGGGCCGCGGATGGCGGTGTCCAAAAACTTCTGGCGCGTCTCGAAGATCCTGAAGTTCGCGCCCGCATCAAAAAAGAATTGGCCGGCGACCATCCCGACTGGGAAAACCTCTATTATGATTGCGGCGGCGCCCGAGGCGTTCTACTCGCGTCGGTTGGAAAGCCCGAACTAAAGCAATTCGAAGGCAAAACCGTTGAAGATGTCGCCAAAGCGTGGAAAAAATCCCCCGAAGACGCGCTGATGGATTTCGTGATCGCGGATTCCGCGCAAACCGGCGCCCTCTATTTCATGGCCAGCGAAGAAGACATCAAAACCGGCCTCGAACAACGCTGGACCAGCATCGGCCTGGACGCTAATGAAATGTCTCTCGACGGCCCCATCTTCGAAGCGCATACCCATCCCCGCGCCTTCGGCTCCATGCCCCGCTTCCTAGGCCATTACGTTCGCGACGAACAGCTCATGCCTCTAGAAGCGGCCATCCGCAAAATCACTTCCTGGCCCGCTCAGCGCGAACACCTCGAAAACCGCGGCCTCCTCAAACCCGGCTATTTCGCCGACGTAACCATCTTCGATCCCACGACCATCATCGATCGCGCAACTTTCGTCAGTCCAGCGCAGCTCTCCGAAGGTATCGCCTACACCATCGTCAACGGTCAAATCGAATACGATCACGGCAAACTCACCGGCGCCACAGCCGGCAAAGTGCTCCGCGGCCGCGGCTGGCACTCCGACACATATTGATGATTCCAACTCACCCAGATTTGAGCGCATGCTTTCGAGGCGCAAACACTCTCCTGGGCGCGGCTTATCCGTCCGCTGTAGCTCAAAGATCACGAATATTTTTAGTTATGGCGTCCGAATCGGCGGGAAGCCTACTAGGAAAAAACACTCGGCGCAGAAGCTGCTCCCGCGCCGATCTCTACTCACTCTTCACTGCGCACTATTCGCTACCCACTCGCTCAGCCCAACGATGTCTTCCCCATCTCCGCCACCCGCCGCTCATAGGTCATCTCTGCCCAACCATGCCGCCCGTAATACCGCAGGACAATCTTATGCCCCTTCACAATCTTCGCCCGGGCCTTCGTCAAAGAATCCGACAGTGTCACCCACTGCCCATCCACCAGGTAGCTACCTTCCCAACCCCGCAACTCAAATCGTCCGTCATTCTTAAGGATCAAGGGCGCCGCCGTGCAAGGCTTGACCTTGCCCTGCACTTTCGACTGCGTGCACTGGTAACTCCCAGAAACATCCACATCCTGCGCTTTGGCGGAAGGATTTAACGCGAAACACAACGCCGAGAACGCCACGTACCGCAAGAAGCTTTGTGCAACCCGTTCGAGTCCCATGGGCTCTCCATCGCCGAGGAGGGTAGCTGCGGGGCTCCGTCCCTGGCCATTGGTACAGGTGCAACTCACCAGCCAAGCCTTGGCCTTCTAATCCACTCATAACAAACAATTTAGAAAATTGCCGGACCTGTACTTCAGGGCTCGCTGGGAAGATTCCTTCCCATTTGTCACCGTAGGTAGGACTTGATTCCTGGCCGCGAGCTACCCGCTCGGGGCCCAGTGGTTCACGGAGCTGGCAACTCCACCGCCGCCTGCCCGTCCTTACGCGGGTCCGACGCCCCGTAGTTCACTCCCGTCGCAAAATCCCGCAAAACCACTTGCCCACCCCCCACCCTGCTCGAAAAAGTCCCCAGAACCTTGATCTGGTGTCCCTTGGCCGTCAATTCGTCTCGTACTTTTCCGCTGAAGCGGTTCTCCATTTCCACATCGCAGCCGGTAAACGTATATTTCGTGAACCGCGCCGCCTCCATCGCAGCCTGAATGTTCATCTTAAAATCCGCAATATTCGCCATGAACTGCGCGTGCGCCTGCGCCTGATTCCACCCTCCCATAATGCCAAATGCCATGCGCGTATCGCCCTTCTCGGCAAACCCCGGAATAATCGTGTGTCGCGGCCGCTTGTGTCCCGCCAGCGCATTCGGCGAGGAAGGATCCAGCGTGAACAATCCGCCACGATTGTGCATCACAAATCCCGCCCTTGCCGGAACAATCCCCGATCCAAACGCCGCGTAATTGCTCTGGATCAAGGACACCATGTTCCCGTCTCGGTCCACCACACTCAAGTAAGTCGTATCGCTACCGCCGGCAATCTCTCCCGCTGCGATTTCGCAGGCCGCCTTCTCCGGATCAATCAATTTCGCGCGCTCCACCGCCCATGGTTTCGAAACCAGCGTGGCCACTGGAATCTTCTGTCCCCGGGGATCAGCCAAATACCTTGCCACATCCGCGTAAGCCAATTTCTTAGCCTCAATCATGGTGTGCAGCGCCTTCGTCGAACCAAACCCAGTATCTTTCTGCCCCAAAGAAACCGTCTCCATAATATTCAGCATCTCAAGCGCGGCCATCCCTTGCCCATTCGGGGGCATCTCGTACACCGTCCAATCACGATACGTCGTCGAAATCGGCTCGACCCACTCGCTCGAATACTCCGCCAAATCCTTGTCTGTCATCGTCCCGTTGTGCCGCTTCATCGCGTCCAAAATCTTTTTCGAAATCTCTCCCTTATAAAACGCGTCCCTTCCCCGCTCGGCGATCTGCCCCAAGGACGCCGCCAAGTCCGGATTCCGAAACACTTCCCCAACCTTCGGCGCATGATCCCCCGGCAAATAAAGACTCGTCGCCGCATCATCGGTGCGCAAGAGATCCACTTCTGTCGCCCAATACGCCGCATCCCACTCCGGCACAGGGAAGCCATCTTGCGCCGTCCGAATCGCCGCCGCCAAATCTTCTTTCAATTTCCTTCTTCCAAACCTGTCTGCCAATTTCTGCCATCCGTCCACTACGCCCGGCACGGTAATCGAATGCACCCCCGTCTGCGGCATATCTCTCAGTCCCTGCTTGTGCAAAAACTCGATCGTCAACCCCTTAGGCGCCCACCCGCTAGCGTTCAACCCATAAAGCTTGTTGGCCTTGGCGTCGTACACAATCACAAACAAATCCCCGCCGATCCCGTTCATCATCGGCTCAACCACGCCCATCATCGCGTTCGCAGCAATCGCCGCGTCCACCGCGTTCCCGCCATTTTCCAAAATTCGCACGCCCGCCTGCGACGCCAGCGGCGACTCCGAAGCCACAATTCCGCCCTTCGAAATCACCATCGAGCGCGTTTGCCCGCGGTCCTGCCCTTCGGCACCCACCGTCAGCATCAATGTCGCCACCGCAAGCAACAAAAATCGAGCAGCATTCAGGAGCACCCCGCAAACCGACTGCTTCTGGTCAACTTTCGCCATTCGCTCCAACTCCTCCACTGAACTCGCAGTGCGCCACGCATCTTACGTTAGTTTCGCTCATTGGCGTTACTCGGAAAGTTCCAGCGATGGCTCCACATCTCTCGGCAATCTCCGCCAAAACAAAAAACCTCCTCGGGCCGGGCGGCTCGAGGAGGTCTTCGCACTTATGTGCTTTGTTGGTTTTAGAAGCCGTCGTCACTCTTCGGTGCAAACGCTATTCCGCGGAACACCTCTCCCGCACGCGCAGAACGCACGGTCTGGAAAGTTCCCAGCCACCCTCCGGCGGACGGCAGCGTGGTTGCGGAGATTAGGTCGGTCACCTTCACCAGCTTGTTCGGATCGGCCCCATTGTCGCCGTTGGCGCTGACAGTCGACGTGATGGCCCAAATCGTCGCTGTGCCGTCGCCATTTACCCGTCCCGCGATATTCCGGCAACCGCCCGTCGCCGGATCAATCGAAGCTGGGTAGTGGTCCACACTGTATTGCACACCGATGTTCAGGCCATTCTGCAGTACATAGATCATGGTCCAGACACCATTCTGCAACACCCATTTCTGCAAGCCCGCGGTCGCCTGCGACTGCGGGTCCGCGACATTGCCGTTCACTGGCGGTGTCACAAACGTCCCGTCGCCCTCATCGCACACGTACAACGTGTTCGCATTGGCAAAGAACATCCCGAATGGAAAATTCGTGCCCGTGCTTGCTTCCGTGTTCGGGAAGCCGGGTAGAATCGTCAGCGGTACATTTGCCAACTCCGCTGCCGTGCCCGTCGGCAGGGTGCCTTGCGTTCCCTCCTGGAACACGGAGTTGATTCCGTTGCCTCCACTGCCTTTGCTGACGTACACGGTGTTGTCAAAAATGGTTATGCCGCGGAAATTTGTGTCCTTGCCCGGCTTGTCACTGGATAGGAACTCCAACCTTCCAATCATGCCAATGTTCGGGGGCACAGGCGGTGTGAGGCCGGGAATCAACAGTTCTGCGCCCGTCGCGTTAATTAGTTCAAATCCCGCGACAGTAAGTGAAAGCTGCTTCTTCCCGATATTCCCGCTGTTGTCGTTGCCCACCATGTAGTAGATGCCGTTACTGGCCTTGATCGCGGCACGCCCGTTGTCCCCGCTGTACGCATTTCCGTCGGTGATGCTGAGGCGGCCGTCGGCATCCACTTCCGCCACCGCTCGATAGTAAGATGTGGGGATATTCGGCGTACTTTGCAAGCTCGAGGTAACCGGATTTGTCGGATCGCATATCGCCGGGGTATTGGAAGCCGAAACGTCAATCAGATTTGGCGCCGTCGGAGAAACGTCACTCCCGCCGCATCCCACTCCGCCGTGATAGCCCATAAATGTCAGGGACTTGCCATCCGCAGAGCGGTTCAGCGCCAGCTCTGACTTCGAGCTGAAGCTCGTCACCATCCTGTCGCTTGGGATCGGCAACGTGCCCAGCATCCAGCCATCCTCAGTAATGTTGTCTAGAAAAATCGGTGAAGTGATTCCAAAGCTGCCATCGGAGCCGGCGTTATTCCAGACGTTGTGCGAGTCCTGATCGTTGGGAAATTCGCCGTTATCGCTGGCGAACCCACACGGAACCGCCACGCCCACCGTCCCTCCCGCTATTAATGGCACTTGGACTGTCAATCCGGTTGCTCCCCCCATGCATCCCGGTGGCAAAGCCTCGCCTGCGATCACCGTCGAAGCATTTCCCACATACACGCTTTTGCTCAGCACCAAACTATCCGGTGCAAACCGAAAATGGTTCGAGTGATGATCGTCGTCATCCGCAGCCATCTTGTTGACAAACGCTCCTCCCGCCAACGCGAACGCTGTTGCCGCTGTCAAAACTGCCAATGTACGCCGTTTTTTCACGAATGTTGCCCTCCAAGGCGCACAGATCCTCCCACACGCAAACAACTGCAGCTTTGCTGCTTTGTTAAGAATCCGTGAACCCTGAGTTGCAGCCAGCGCCCTTCCTCTTTTCTAATCGTCAGCTCCGGCGAAAGAAAGGTTCAAATCACGGATACAGCCTTGGACAATTCGCCCCTCTAAAAATGGTATACTCCGCCCGCTTTTAACCCGCGTGGAGTCGAGACCACGTCCTCCTGGAGATCGTGTACGTGGCGGCCCCGATACAGCCGACTGGTTCGCGCACCATTTTCCGCTTCAAACACTATTTGTTCCTAGTCTTCGGCTGCATGACCCTCTTCGTCTTCTACCACACCGACCGCTTTCTGCTGCTTCACCACATGAAAGACTGGGGCTACTACTTCAGTGTTCGGTGGTGGATCGTCATCCACGCTTCGGCGGGTGCCCTGGCGCTTGTTCTGGGTCCGCTGCAATTTTCCTCGACTCTTCGCCGCAAAAGGCCTGCGACTCACCGGCTGATTGGCAGGATGTATCTCGGCAGCATAGCGATAGCTGCCCCCATTGCCGTCTTTCTCGGCTTCACCCACGCTACACCGTCGATGGCCCTCCCCACTCTCGTCCAGTCCATTCTCTGGGTCGTCACTGGCTCTGCTGCACTGCTCGCCGCCCGCAATCGAAATTTTGAACTTCACCGGCAATGGGTCGTCCGCAGCTACGCCATCACTTCTATTTTCATCATCACTCGCGTCCTCATGGCCATTCCCGCCCTCGCGCGCCACGGCTTCGCAGCCTTGGTCCCTTTGCTTTGGATTCTCAACATTGCCGCCTTGCTCGTCACGCAACTCGGAATAAACTGGCTCGCGCTTTTTGCAAGATGCCGCGAGCCTGGCTCCTAAAGCAGTCCGCGTTTTTCGCAGTTCCGAACTTCGGCGCGGGTAGGGCAGCTTCGTGACGCGAATGTCTAAGTAAAGTTGTCGAAGTGCTTATGCCCCATTGCCACCTGGAATCACGCCATCACAATACGGGAAATAGCGAGTGCCCCACGTTTCCTCAACCGGCTGTGAATGATGACAATGGCATCCTCTTGGCGTTCCGAATCGTCATGGGGACTCTCTCAGGCCGCAATCGGTTCCGACGGCACACGTCTCGCCCCCGCACCCTATACTTTTGAGAAATATGAAAACCGGGACGATTGCCCAGGAATGCCCCCTCAAAATCTGGGAAGTGACCACGAGACGCGAGTAACCGCCGGAACAGGGGCGCGTGGTAGCGATTGCGCAGGTCGGCGGATTACATCACCGATATCAGCGACGCGCCGCTTAGCCGGACCAAGCCAGTTGCATCGATGTTTGCCTTCCTGGAGCGGAAATGGCGCTTCTCCATGATCACCCGACCAAACTGTTGTTGATCCAAAACCGCATTCTTTCGCGACAAGGACTCGCAGCACTTCGATGCACTCGACGCCTGGACGAGGCAGAGACTGCCAGTCTTTAGACTCCGATGTGCTTGCCAACAAGGAAACGTGCATCGGTGGAGTCGAGGTGTGACGCGGTGGTTTAGGTTCAGCCTATCCGTTGCCGACCCTTTCGTCTGTCGGTGCCTCACGAGCTGGACCATGCTTCCGTCTTCACACCCCGCTCATCGAACCGGATGTGCGGATTTGCGAACCAGTTCCCGGGCGGGTATACCCCCGCTGTGGACCAACGCCTTTTCACGGCGCACACGAGATCTGCGATTAGCGTGCCACAAGGATGCTGGTTGATACGGACGGAATTCTCGGTAGGCACAGCATTCGGTGGCTGAGACGGCAATAGAGGAATTTATAGACCCTGCCGCTCCCCCCTTGAGCCAGACCACCCGAAGAAAAAACCCACGCCGAAAAGGAAGAATGGGCTTCCTCAACTAATGCTGAACCCAGCTACCGGGAGCACCGGCGTTTAATGCGAGGGCATTTCCCGATGAGATTGGGCAAAGCGGCCCATTGTAAACATCCAAGGGATAATCCGAGATGTCGTTCGTCCTACATCCTGCAAACCCTTGGTCTTGCGGCGCCGGACAAAATCCCACTGACCCGCAATAGGACACTCCAGTCCCTGCGTATCCGGTAGCTACACTCGCGTTAAATGACGCTTCAGCGCAACCAATTCCAGTGTTTCCGCCACAATTCGATGGGGCCGGGTTTCCGAGATACAATCCGTCGGCGATGGGATACGCGCTCGCGCTAATGGACCACCCTAGAATGTTTGATTGGGAGTCAGTGGATACATAAGCCGAGCACAGTGTTTGCCCGGAGGAGCAGTTTGTAAATGCACTATATCCGTCTGTAAAACTAAAATATAAAATTAAATCCGTTATGTTAGTTAACTGCATATTAGGGGGTAGAGGTTGGGAGACTGTGAAGGAACCTGAAACACTCGAGAGCCCAGTACTTTGCCCAGATCCTAAAAAGGTTGTGAAAGGGTTCCCGGTGTAGGTGTATGTGACCCCGCCGGCAGAGAAGTTTGCGGTGACCTGATAGCCATTCATTAAATCAACGTCATCGTCTTCAACGGTGATTACGCATGTCAAAGCAGATCCGGTGCAAGCCCCATTCCACCCCGTAAAAGTGAAGCCGGTGGCGGCAGTCGCGGTAAGGGTTACCGAGGTTCCACTTGCGAATAACCCTGTGCAATTCTGACCACAGTTGATGCCCGGAGGTTCACAAGACGGGCCGCAGTCAATCCCTAAGGGAGCGGAGATAACCGTTCCTGCTGGTCCTGCTACTGTGCCGCTGGCCAAGGTTACATTGATGGCGGGCTCACACCCGAGATACTCGCAAATCTCATCCCACAGAGGATGAGTGGTGTCATCAATCGCTGCCATCGCAATGTTGTTGTTGAATACTGTGCCGCACGTCAAGGTTAAGAGCGCCGCGGAATGACAAAGGCCATTTTGGGCTTTGACGTTGGGGTTTTTCTCCGTTAGGACACCCCCTGTCAGCCCAGAACATACATCCAAAGGATTTACGATCGATCCCCCACACAATTGGTTCCCGGCAGTAGTGATCAACCCGTCGTCAGACTGCGGCGAACACAATACTCCCGCGGTACAGGAGCCCATTCTTTGCCCAATGATCACGTCGTACTGCGGAGTCAAAGAAGTTTGCAAAGCTGGAATTCCAACAGAGTTAAGCGTGCGCAAGGTATTTCCCGTTCCCGGTGCAACAGGCACTCCTGCCGTGTCTGCTTCATAACAGGTGTACGGTTCAAGAACGATAGTCGCGACGTTGGCACAGGCGTTTGCTAAGACGGTCGTAAAATCAGCAAGCGGGCCGGCGCCGATGCCTTGGTGGGGTGTTCCTAGCGTCATAACCCTGTTGACATCGTTTCGGTAGGGAATACCGAGAAGGCTCCCCACACTCCCTTCACCGTCCAGAATGCCAAGCAGGCCGGGGTTCGCCTGACCTTCCAGATATTCTCGAACCAGAATTCCGCCAAATGAGTGCGCCACCAAATTCACTAAATGCGGTTCCGGGCTGGCTTGCATCGATTCCACGTAGGCTAAGGCGGCGCTGAGATTTGCAGCAGATCTTTCAAATGACGTGTAGGAAGAATCCCAATCAAATCTCCAGGCGTCGATGCGGCCCGGTAGCCCTGAGTCAAGTTGGCTAAGCAATGTCCGAAGATTTCCCCAAGTGGCCTCATTCCCCAAGGTCTGGTACGGATAGCCCGCTTGGAACCCATGCACCAACACGACCGGGAAAAGCAGCGAGGGCGGCGTGGTAGAACTCTCAATCGTTGGGCAGTCCGGTGGCGCTCCCGTGGGAGAACAGAGCCTGCTAATGTTGGTTGGAACGTAACCGGAGAAGTGGGAAACGGTGCCCGTGAGTACGTGGGTGGTCTTGTTGACAGTGAAACTATTTAATAATTCTGGGTTGCCGGTAGACGCCTGTATAAAATACACCCCCAAGAAATCTTCTAAGCGGACCCCTTCGGTGGTTGAAAACTGACTTACGTTATAGGGAAGCGTAACGGTTGCGGGTACGGCGAGCAAAGTCCCGTCCGGATCAACCTCAAACCCCGCCATAAAGAAGCGGGCCACACCGCCGAAAGTGGGGGGAGAAACGAGTTGAGAAACAGTAAGGGTGGTGTTGGCTGAGAGGGCCCCGGCCGGGATATTAATCGAAAGGCCGTTGATCGGGGAACCGGGAGCACTCACGGTGATCAGGCCACCGCTCGCGGCGGTGATCAGGGCCGATGCCACAGGGCTGATTCCAAAGCATGAGAGAGTAAAGCTCTGGCTGGTTTGGCCTCCCGAGTCCTGGGCTACGATAGTGACCTGCTGATCTCCTGCTTCGGTGGCGGTGGGCGTCCATTGCACCAGGCCAGTGGTCGCGTTGATGGTCATACCGGTGGGCGAACTAGAAAGCGAAAACGCAAGAGTGGTGGGGTTACTTGAGGAAGCTATGAGCTGATATTTTAGAAGCTTGCCCACTATAGCCGCCGTCGGCGGCATCGATGTGATTAGGGGGCTGGACACGCCCTCAGGCAAGGGTTCCGGCAAAATCTCAACTGTGCTAACCGAAAGAGCAAAAGTAAAAGCCACGCGACTTGGGTTGTTGAATTTCAAAAGGATATTAGAGATGCTGTTCCCCGTAGGAAGGCTCCCCTCTGGGACTAAGACATAAACGTACGGACTGCCCGATAGATCTGTTCCCGATTGATTCGCTACCGTCACAGTCGTTGGTGACAGATTGGAGATAACTAGCAATAGTGGCCCGTTTAAATCGCTGGCCGAGCTGTTGGTTAAGGTAACCACGCTGTTAAATGTGTTCGTCGCCCGATTCAACACCAGGCCGGACTTCGTGATCGTGACCTGAGAACTCATGTCCACAAATGTCTGCGCAGCGCAGGTTGGCGGGGTGGCGAGGCTCGCAATGAAAAGGCAAAGGCCCGCAATCAGCAATCCCCGGGTTCGCAGAGTCGCTCTTTTAATCACGGTTTTCTCCTCTACCGACCACGCAAGAATCCCCAAATGAGCAACGTTAGACCACTAAACAGCAGGATTCCGGTGGGAGGTTCTGGAACGGGCGTCCCAGCGATAGCTGTGGCCGACACGGTTGAGGTATACACGCCCAGGTTGCCCGCCGAGGTGCCATCGATGTTTAGGGCGAAGAGCGAATCGGAGAACGAAGGATCGCTAGTCGAAAACAACGGCAAGCCCGTGCTCGGGTCCAGGAGAAAGACAGACAAGGCATCGGGGAGGGAGCTCGGGTCAGGACCGTTTGTGGTGGCGTCGAGCACGAAGGAAAAGGCCGTGCCAAGTGTCAGGTCTGTCAGATACTCATTGAAAAATGACGATGGTGAATCCATCAAGGTGACAGTCCCGGGCAGCGTTCCGGTCACTTCCCCGGTGGGGAAGACGGCGCCCAACGTCCCATTAGTGGAAAAATCGGAGATGGTAACCGTATTGGACGCCGATCCGCCATTCAGCAAATCGAAGGCAAGCTGTGCCGAAGTGCCTGTTAAACCGGAAGTACTAACAGTTATCGAGTACATTGAATCCGCCCGCAAGCTCACGGGAATCAACAAAATGGTCAGGTTCAATAGGACGACGAAGACAAAGCTCTCTAACCAAGGTAGCGTCCTACACTTTTTGACTGTATCCAATGTCCTCAAGCACTTTGCGTTCATGGGTCCCTCCAGAGACGCCGACACGCCGCAAGAAAAGTCGATTCCTGAGCGGACCTTACTGCGATTTCTTCCTCGGCTCGCGCCAGTTGCCCCTGCGTCGAATTTCAGTTAGAATCCCGACACTTACCGGTTCCGGAAGCCGGCGCTGCTAGCCCTTAGCTCCCCGCAAAGTAAGCAAAGTGCAGTGCGGATGTCCTGCGGTAACACTGAAACTTTTCTCAAAGCGTTCTCAAAGCTACTATGTCAGAGAGAACAAAGGTGGTTCTTGAATTCGGTCGCTTCCGACTGGATCCTGTTGAGCGAGTTCTGCTAGCAGATGGGCATCCCGTAGCGCTTACGCCAAAGGCTTTTGAGACCTTGCTCGCACTCACGGAAGACTCTGGGCATCTTCTAGAGAAGGACAAACTCCTCGCGCGCATTTGGCCGGACTCCTTCGTGGAAGAAGGCACCCTCGTCCAAAACATATCCACTTTGCGAAAAGTTCTCGGTGACGCCTCGGATGGAACCGCCTACATCGAAACCGTCCCACGTCGTGGCTACCGTTTTACACAAGACGTGCGGCAAGTCCATGAAAACCGCCCCGAAGAGCAGGTTGTAGCGTCGCCCGTTGTGCAAGTCACCGCGTCCGGAGCGGAGAACGCCGCTGCCCAGCCTCGCCGGATGATGACTGTTACTCTCGCTGCCGTGCTGGTCGCTACCGCCGTCGTTATTTACTTGGCCCGCAACCGAATCTGGGCCCCTTCCACCCCAAACACAGGCAAGGTCATGCTGGCTGTCCTTCCCTTCGAAAATCTAAGTGGCGATGCGCAACAGGAATACCTCAGCAGCGGCTTGACGGAGGAATTGATCACTCAACTGGGTAGTCTTGAGCCGGCCCGCCTGGGAGTGATTGCGCGCACTTCTGCGACGCAATACAAGGATTCCCACAAGGATGTCCGGCAGATCTCAAAAGAGCTCGGTGTGGATTATGTTTTGGAGGGCAGCGTGCGCCGCGAAGGGGATCGTGTACGGGTCACCGCGCAACTGATTCAGGCGAGAGATCAAACACATCTATGGGCTAAAGAGTACGACCGCAACTTGAGCGGCATTTTAGTGCTCCAGAGTGATGTAGCCGGGGCCGTCGCGCGAGAAATCCAGCTCCGGCTCACACCGGAGCAAAGTGCACAGTTGGCCGTGGCTCACCCCGTCGATCCGGACGCCTACGAGCTCTACCTGAAAGGCCGCTATTTCTGGAACAAGCGCACCGTCGCTACGTACCTAAAAGCCATCGACTACTTTAATCAGGCCATCGCACGCGACCCGCAGTATGCGCACGCCTACAGCGGGCTCGCGGATGCCTATGCGCTGCTCGGTTCCCGGCCCAACACCGAAATTTCGCGCCGTGAAGCGATGACGCGTGCGAAAGAGGCCGCGCTTACGGCCTTGAAACTAGATGATTCGCTCGCCGAAGCGTACGCCTCGCTCGCCTTTGTTGAAATGCATTACGAATGGAACTGGGCCACATCCGAACAGGAATTCCGCCGCGCCATCAAGTTGAATCCAAACTACGCAACGGCCCATCAGTGGTTTGCTTACTGGCTGATGGCCCAGGGACACCCGAACGAATCGATTTCAGAGAACGATCTTGCACGAAAAGCCGATCCGCTTTCAATCATCATCCGGACGGACGCCGTGGACCTGCTCTGCGCCGCGGGGAGGTTCGACGAAGCCATCGAAAAGGCACGCGAAGCAATGGATCTCGACCCGGATTTCCACCTGGCCCATTATTTTCTAGGGGAGGCGTACATCGCCAAACAAATGTATCCGCAAGCTCTCGCTGAGTACCAAAAAGGTCTGGCTGTTGATAGCCACGATGAATGGGCGCGCCTTGGCCTCGGTCGCGTCTATGCCTTGACGGACGATCGCGCGAATGCTGAGAAAACCATAACGCAACTGTTGCAGGATTCACGGAAACGCAGCGATGTGGCCTTTGGAATCGCCTTGATCTATTCTGCACTCGGCGAGAAAAACCAGGCCTTCGCCTTGCTCGACAAGGCATACCAAGATCGCGAGGGTGGTCTGCTGTTGCTCAACGCACCTCTATACTTTCAAGCGCTTCGTTCTGATCCGCGATTCGCGGAACTGGTGCGCAAAGTGGGGTTGCCGCAGCAAAACTAAAACTTAGCCTCACAACCCCAACATACTTCCGTAACTTCTAGTCCGAAGTTCCGCGAGGTCCGAGAAAGTATCCTCCTGATTCCCGAAGGGATAGCACAAAATTCACCTCGCGGTTACTGGGAACATCCGGACCAATTCGTAGGCCCGGGCTTGGACCGGCGTCGGCTCCGGCACCTGCTGGAATGTTGGGTTCGTTTTCTCCTCCGCGTTCTGCGGAACAGCGGCGCCCAAGCTCGCAGATGCCATTCCACATAGTAGGCCAACACGCACAGAAAAATGTGCGCCGGCACTCGATCCTCACTGCGATGCCGAATCGGCCGCACCAACAGATCGCTCCCTTTCAGACGCCCAAAAGCCCCCTCCGGGTATCTGACAGAAGTGGCAGAAGTCCGCGAAATGCTTGATGGCCGCTACGATGACATTAAGAGCGGTCGAGTGAAGCCTATCGACGGCGAGGCTTTCCTTGTCGCTAAGTTCAGCACGAGAACGATGCCGCCAGGCTCTTGTAGCTCCGCACCGTATCTTCTACTGAAAACCTCCCTGTCCCTGCTGAAAATCTTATCCGGCGCGAACACCCTTAAAATCAACGACATGCAAGAACATGAAACTGGGACTCGCCAAGGCAGGAGATCGCAATGTTACATTGCGTAGAAAACTTGCCACCATTATCAATTCGCCAGGGACAGCCACTTTCTGATGACCAACGCCTTTCCTTGTAACCCGGCCAAAGCACGTTTCACTTTTTCTGCGAGCATCTTTCGCGGGTCGACGAATCAGCCTGCAATCCCAAACCGAAGAGCTTGCGCCAAGCAGAACGAAATCCCTTTCATGGGCATCTTCCACGAGGTCGTCGGTCGCGCGGCCACTCTTGGAGGCGAGCTCCGTCAGACGCGACTCTGTCTCAGGCTTAATGTGCACTTCCATGACTGTCAGTTCAGGGACGTGGATTGGTTCTGTCAAAGCAATAGCCGCGAGCGGAGAGGCCACCCGTTGTTTAGGAGGACGGCTTTTTTCCAACCCACAACCCAACCCACAGAGTGCGATGTCTTGTACGACTTACGCGTAGTTTGGCAGTCCCCGCGTGTCTTGTAAGTCGTTGTAAAACCTAATGACGCTATACTGTCACTGCAACATTCTCGCATCAACTCAGCACGACCTCCGCACCCTTACCTAGTAGAGCACGCAAAAACTCACGAATGTTTCCCGCCGGTGCGCGTACGCTGGCGTTTCCACGCATCACTAGCTATGCTAGCAACACAGAACGGTGTCCCGAGTGGGGTCTCTGGAGGCGTATGATAAGCGTGGCGAAAGTGCCAGATTTTGACCCTTTGTGACTGCCATGCCGACTAATCCGATGGAATATATCTGGCCCGGCATTATTGTCGGACAGGCGATTCATGCCGCAGTGAAACTGCGGATTCCCGACCTGCTTGCCGGCGGCCCTAAAACGATCGCTGAACTCGCCTCCGAGTGCGGCGCGCACCCACCCACTCTCGAACGTCTGTTGCGCGCACTAAGCACTGTGGAAATGTTCGCGCCCACAGACGACGGTCGTTTCCGCAACACGCCGCTGACCGAAGTGCTTCGCAGCGATCATCCGCAATCGCAGCGCACTGCAGCTCTGTTTTTGCCTGCATCTTTTCTTTGGCGCCCGCTCGGAGAGCTTTACGAATCCGTCCGCAGCGGCGAACCTGCGTTCCAACGAATCTTCGGGCAACCTTTCTTCGATTACCTGGCCGCCCATTCAGCCGACGCGGCGGTCTTCAATGCCACCATGACCCAGGGCAGCGCATGGACGGCCTCCGAGCTACTGGCTTCCTACGACTTCTCCCGCTTCGAGCGACTCGTGGACATAGGAGGCGGTGAGGGTGCGCTGCTGCGGGCCGTTCTTGATGCCACGCCAAGACTTCACGGTATCCTGTTCGATCTGCCGCAAGTGGTGAACGGCGCGTCCGAGATTTTGAGCGGCGAAATCGCGTCCCGGTGTCAAGTTGTGGGCGGTAATTTCTTTGACTCCGTACCCCAAGGTGCGGACGCCTACCTGATGAAGGGCGTGATTCACGACTGGCCAGACATCGATGCCGCGAGAATTCTTCGCAACACCCGCAGCGTCATGCGTCCTGACGCAACCCTCCTTCTCATGGAAAGAATCGCTGATTCGGCCGCCCACCCCTCCGGCCTAATGGAACTGCTGATGTTGGTGATCGGCGGTTGCGAGCGTACTGAAGCGCATTTCCGCTCGCTTCTGGCGGATTCCGGTTTCTCGCTCACCCGAATAATCTCGACAAAGGCATCTACGCTGATCGAATGCCATCCTGTGTAGTGTAGGCCAGCCCTCAGGCGGTCCCGATGAGTGAGCTCGCGCACCCCGGCCGAAAACACACAGTTGAGTGGAGCACCCTTTGGAGTTCTATTTTAACGGGTGCAGCTTTTGACTTTGAATTTTTCGCTCGCCACGCGTACTCGCGCGCCGCGATGACGCCCCTTCGTCTCTTGAATTAAAGCTCGCAATGCGGTGTTAACGGATTGCTCGTCAGGAAAATATTCGGCGGCGTCTGGCGAGAGGAGCACCACTCGTTCCCGATCGATAGCGCGCAACATATTTGCCGCGGATACCAGGGGTGTACTCCCCTGCTCTCCCCGCTCTCCTTCGCCCTTTTTGTTTTTTGCACTCTTCAAATCAATGGCGTTTCACAACTTCCGTGGAATCAATGGCTTCCGCACATTCTTCGAGAATCTACGGATGCAATCCCCTCTCCTCATTAAGACCTTGCCGTCCCTTGCTCCTCCAATCACAACCCGTGCCTCAGCTTCCATCCCGACCTACCCACTACTCACTACCCACTACTCAATCCTCCTTGTACACTGTACCCCGCCTCCGTCACCAGCTTCATGGAACCGCTGCGGAGCAGAACCCCATGCCTGAAGAGAAAAAGCCAGCGTCCTCTCCGCTCGCAAGCGCCGCTGCACCAGCTAAAGACGCACACCTGGAAGCTCAAATAGACACATTGCTCGCCGGCCGCCATGCCGATCCATTCGCCCTGCTCGGTCCGCATCCCACGAGTCACGGTTGGGTCGTTCGCTTCTTCCGCCCCGGTGCCGCGGACGCCGGCCTGCTCCTCCAAGGCGTTCCCGAGGCCATCCCGGCGCGCAAGCTGCGTGCTGTAGGTTTCTTTGAAGCCACTCTTCCGGATTCTCATCAAGGCGCGCCCGCTCCTGCCCACTACCGCATTCGCTTCCGTACCGGCTACGGCGAAACCGTCGAAACTTTTGATACCTATGCCTTTCCCTATCTTCTCAGCGAGTTCGATCTCCACCTCATGGGAGAAGGCCGCCACTACGACACCTACGAAAAACTCGGTGCCCATCTCAAAACACTCGAAGGCGTCCGCGGCGTCCATTTTGCCGTCTGGGCGCCCAGCGCGCGCCGCGTCAGCCTCGTCGGCGATTTCAACCGCTGGGATGGCCGCGTGAATCCCATGCGGGCCCGCGGTTCCTCAGGAATCTGGGAGCTCTTCGTACCCGAGCTAGGCGAAGGCGCCATCTACAAGTACGAAATCATCGGCGCCCAAGGCGCGATGCTTCCCCTCAAAGCGGATCCCTACGCATTCCGCGCCGAGTTGCGTCCCAACACAGGCTCAGTTGTCGTTAACCTCGACTCTTACCAATGGACTGATACCGACTGGATTAACCAGCGCTCGCAAAAAAATTGGCTTGCATCGCCAATCTCCGTCTACGAAGTCCACCTCGGCTCCTGGCGTCGCGTCCCCGAAGACCACGACCGCTGGCTCACCTATCGCGAGCTTGGCGATCAGCTCATTCCCTACGTCAAGGATCTGGGCTACACCCACATCGAGCTGCTTCCCATTATGGAACACCCGTTCGACGGTTCCTGGGGCTACCAAACGATTGGCTACTTCGCCGCTACCAGCCGCTACGGCACTCCCGCTGAGTTCATGGAGTTTATCGACCGCTGCCATCACGCCGGCATCGGCGTTTTTCTGGACTGGACTCCCGCGCATTTCCCCCGCGACACCTTCGGCCTCGCTCAATTCGATGGCACGCATCTCTACGAACATGCCGACCCGCGCCAAGGCACGCATCCCGATTGGGGCACGCTCGTCTACAACTACGGCCGCAACGAAGTCCAGAACTACCTCATTTCCAACGCTCTATTCTGGCTCGACAAATATCACATCGACGGCCTTCGCGTGGACGCCGTCGCCTCCATGCTCTATCTCGACTACTCTCGCAAAGCCGGCGAGTGGATCCCCAACGAATTCGGCGGCCGCGAGAATCTTCACGCCATCGCCTTCCTCAAGCGCATGAATGAAGTCGCGTACGGCCGCTTCCCCGGCATTCTCACCATCGCCGAAGAATCCACCTCCTGGCCCAGTGTAACGAGACCCACCTACTTGGGCGGCCTGGGCTTCAGTCTGAAATGGAACATGGGCTGGATGAACGACACTCTTAAATACTTCTCGGCGAATCCTGTCCACCGAAAATATGAACACAACAAACTGACTTTCTCGATGCTCTATGCCTTCTCCGAGAATTTCATGCTTCCCTTTTCCCACGACGAAGTCGTTCACGGAAAAAATTCCCTCCTCCACAAAATGCCCGGCGACTTGTGGCAGCAATTTGCAAATCTCCGCCTCCTGCTCGCCTATCAGTGCGCCCACCCCGGAAAGAAACTCCTGTTCATGGGCCAGGAACTCGCGCAGCGCAGCGAGTGGAGCGAAGCGCACAGCCTAGACTGGCATCTTCTGCAATACGATTCGCACAAAGGCATCCAAAGCCTCATCCGCGATCTAAACAAGCTGCTCGCCGTGCAGCCATCTCTTCACGAAGTCGATTTCAATTGGCAAGGTTTCGAGTGGATCGACGCCAACGACGCCGACAACAGCGTCTTCGCCTTTGCCCGCCACGGAAAAAAGCCAGAGGATCTGCTGATCGTAATTCTCAATGCCACTCCGGTAGTCCGCGAGGGCTATCGCATCGGCGTCCCCCAGCCGGGCTTTTACTCAGAAATCATGAACACAGACGCTGCCAGCTATGGCGGCTCAAACATAGGCAATCTAGGCGGTCAAACCGCCTCAAACCAACCCTCCCAGGGCCGCGCGAACTCCCTCTGCCTCACCCTTCCGCCCCTGGCCGCCGTCTTCCTCAAGTGGAGACCGCAATGAGCCCAGCACAGCGTCTGTGTCTTTTTCCCTTGTAGCGGCGCAGCATGCGCTCCCGGGTCGAGCAGGGCGCTAGCCCCGGCCATCCGTGTCGTTCCCGCATAGGTCACTCGAATCCCGTTCTCGGAAAGCTTCCGCCACACCGTTTGGGAGCAGATCGAAAGACAGGAAACTTTTCCGAACGGTCCTTCGTATCTCTCTGCAAATGCCCAAGGAGGCATCCCCTTATGACCACCCGGACTAGGCACCTACTCCCCTTGATCGCCTTTCTGGCGGCCTCTTTCCTGTACGCCCCCCTCGGTACGCAAGCGCAAACAAGTTCAACACAATCAGGCACATCCACCTACGGGGAGCGCTGGCTGCACGTGCGCGTCATTAGCACCAATTCCCGAGGCGAGACCGTCCGCGTCAATGTTCCGCTGGAGCTGGCGGAAAAGGTTCTTCCAGCCATCGACCACGACCGCCTGCACAAGGGCAAAGTACGCATCGGCTGCATGGATTGCGATGGCGTAGACGTTCGGACGATCTTTGAAGCGGTTCGCAATTCCAAAGACGGCGAATTCGTGACCGTCCAGAGCAACGATGCGGACGTCAGCGTCACAAAGAAGGATGGACAGCTGCTCGTTCACGTGCACGACAAGAACAAACCGAAGCATTCGCAAGTCGAGGTCAAAGTTCCCATGAAGGTTGTCGAAGCGCTGCTCTCGGGCTCAAAAGACGAGCTGGACCTCGCAGCCGGGCTGCATGCGCTTCGAGGGCAAGGCGATGTAGAACTGGTTTCGGTGAAGGATGACGATAACACCATTCGCGTCTGGCTGGATTCCAAGAACATGACGACGGACTAAGCGGAAAATATCGTAATCTCATGCTCCGGGAGATCTCGCGCAGGAAGCGCGGGACCTGAAAGGATCAGAAAATGGTACTGCTGGGGAAAATCGCTCTGGGTTTTGGGGCCACAGTGGTATTGGCGGGGGCTTATACGTTTCGCGAAGGTCTGCTCCGCGTTGATGTCGACGAAACCCGCGGCGAGACGCATCACGTCCATGTCTGGGTGCCTGCGGCAGTGGTTCCGATGGCGATGCATTTCCTTCCCCGGGACAGGATGCGCGAAGCTGGAGAAAGAGCTGGAGAGTTCATGCCCCTGGTGCACGCCGTGGCGAAAGAGCTGCAGAAATATCCGGAGGCCGAACTGGTTGAGGTCCACGACGGACTCCAGTACGTACGCGTCCGAACGCATAATGGCAATTTGCTGATCGATGCGGAGGAGCCTGGCCAGACGGTGCATGTATCGTGCCCGCTGGCCACTATCGACGATGTTTCCCGCGAGCTTCAGACGTTCGCGCCGGCATCCTGAAACGGATTCACCCTAGAAACACGCTGTTAGCAGGCATTCACCTAGCCTTCGACGCTCTCTTTGACTTCAGTGTGTCCTGAGCTTTTGCCGCCGGGCTTTCGGCTTCACTGCGGATTCTGTTGTTGCTGCTTTTGCATCTGCTGCTGCATCATTTGGCGCTTCATCGCTTCCGGGTCGAACTTCGTGGGCGTCCCGGTGATGTGGTCTTTGGCATCGGAAATCGCTTTCACGAGGGTCATTGAATTTGTCGGCGTGACTTCCTTGACCAAACTCATGGGGGTGATCTTTGAACTCGCCCAAACATCGCCCTTTCCATCGTCCTTGGCCCAGTGATCGCAAAGGAAAGTGCCGGCCGGCACGGTGATGGTCTCCGCCCCAACTTTGTGCCACTTCTCCATCTCCTCGGTCATGTGAGACCGCTGCTGCGCGTTGGGGTTCATAGGCATTTCCATGGCCGGCTGGCCGGGCTGCTGAAAGATCATGCGATGGAACTGGAAGTCGTCCTTGGTGACAAGCATTTTCATGTAGACCATCGCGCCACTCCGCTGATCAGCGTGGCCAATCTCCAGCCAAAAGCCATCTTTGCCGTCGACGGTTTCCTGGCCGACCACGGTCATTTCCATGGTGGTTTTCTTTTGGTCTCGTTCCGATTCGTAGACGGCGCCACTTCCAACTACAGGCTTGAAAATATCGGCAATCGCCGGCTTCTTGAAGAAGTCCATACCCATCTGAGCGCGGGCGGCGGTTCCGACGAGCAGGCCAAGGACTGAGGCCAATAGCAAAACGTACAGACGCTTCATCTTGGAGCTCCTGTTCTTGAGCAGCGCCGCCGGTACGGCGGAATTCTCGAGCGTCTGGCTGGAGAGTGCCTCAAAACTATCAGTTTTGCGGGGCCGAAGCAATTGGCACAAAGAATTTGGACTCCAAAAAGAACATGACTCGGTTTGTCTAGAATGGATGGCCTGAGAGTGGATTGCCGCGAGAGAGAAATTTACTCGTAGGCCAGCGCGACGACCGGATCGTAACTCGCGGCGCGCAAAGCCGGATACATAGCACCGATGGCAGCGCCAGCTAGGGCCAGCAAAGCCGCGGAAAGAACCCATTGCGGCGTGATCAGAATCATCAGACTTGGGTTGGTCTCCTTCAGGATGGCTTGAAACGCAAACGTCAACAAAATTCCCAGAGCGCATCCCAAAATCGTGAGGAGCAGGGTCTCTCCGAGAAGCATGCGCATAATTCCCATCCTGGACAGACCCAAGGCTTTGAGAATTCCGATCTCGCGCGTGCGTTCCATGACCATGGTGTGCATATTGAGAAGCACGACGAGAAAGCTGATGACAATGCCGAGCCCCACCATGGTGCGCGTAAACGGTCTCAATTGAGGAAGATTGGAAGAGCTCATGAGCGTCACGTATTCGCTCATGGAGCGCACGCGGTCCAGAGGCGTGAGATTAACAATTTGCGCGCGAGTGCCTTCGGTGTCGCCTTTGCTGCGAACGTAAAACATAGAGACGCGTTTCTCTGCGCCGGCGATATCCTGCGCGGTTTTCAGCGGGATAAAATAGCGGGCGCCTTTGCCGTGAGCGACGATTCCGCAGATCGTAAACGAATGATTCAAAAGGGTGATCTGTTGTCCCAACTTCAGGTGCTTGGTTTGCGCGATGATGTCATCGGCGATGGCCTCATCGGAGGATTCAAACGGACGTCCCGAACGGAATAAAAATCCGCGGCTCAGCGCATTGAAGCGTTTGTAGTCGATGCCATAGACGAGAGTCAAGTTCTTTGGTTCTGCGAGGATAAGCGTGGGAGCGACTTCATCGACGCCGGGCAGCGCGGCGATTTTATCGGCCAGAGATTCCTGCATGACGGCGCTGGAGAAGGCAAAGAAGATCGAAGAGTTGGGAGGCTGGACGAGAATATCGGCGCCGACACCCTCAACGCGCTTTCCCCACTCGGAAATAATTCCCGAAGTGAAACCGACGATGAGCAGAACCAAAATGACCTGGATGGCGATGGCCACCACGCTGAGAAAGCTGCGCAGCCGGCGGGCGACGATATTGCCCCACAGCATTTGCAATAGCGAGAAAGTTCCGTCAAATGTTTCATTCATCAGGAGATCCGGCTGAGCCACTGTAACATCGGGCAAGGGACCGGTCAAAATCAGGGAAGTTGCATGGGGCAATCTCTGTGCCGAACTCGACAGAAAATATTTCTGCAAGATTAAGTTTTCAACACAAGTGTTGATAAGTGTGTGGAAAATCGTGTCGCACTGCCAGCTAACTTCACTTGCTTCAACGTGCTGCTCCGGTTTGCACAATTTTGGTGCACTTGATTTTTTCCACGGTGAGCGTCTCGCGCGACGGTCGGGCGAAAGCGATCGACAAAGCATGTAAAATCAGATCGCTGCGGGCATGGAATGCGGAAAATTTTGCGGAAACGAGTGTTTAGTGCCAATTTTTATTCTTCAAAGCAAATCAATACCACTTCGGCGGTCTCTCGAGGCGCACTTTGATGACTTGATGAGGATCAGTGATGTCATACCAGCGTCCGTAGGTCTTCCAACCTTCCGCGATAATCTGAATGAGGGCACGACCGAGAGGAGCTTCGGCGACATGGGCGACGCCATCGCGGTTGGTTTTGACGTTGAGTTCGAGTTTTTTGTCCTTCTTGATGACATGCTCTTCGACGTACTTGACATAGACGCTTGCGTTTTCAACGGGAACAGCCTTTTCGCCGCCGGTGACTTCGATCCTTAACCGGCTGGGTTCACTAGATTGCGCCGGCGCTTTCGGCGGAGGCGCAGGCGAATCCTGGGCTGCGCCGACGATCGAGGCCGCGGCGGCACATAGAAGCGTGAAGAAAAGAGACAGCACATTGGGCCGAGAGAATTCCATGTTCCGGTGAACCCCATCGTCATCCGAAATACGCTATGGCGTCAAGTTACTCCGCTCTGGACTAAGATGCAAATGCGAGTCTCGATGCTGCTTGGCCGAGCGTCGCTCGGTACCGACCGATGTACTCCAAGCTACAAGTCCATTCCGCGGATTTGACTCGCTGGATTTGCTCCTGTAACTTCGGAAGAATCTGCCATCGAGGAGCTCCAAGCGGCAAACGCAGCGATGGGCCCCTAGTCCCATAACTTCCATAGTTGAGGGGAACTGCAGCGGAAGTCGAACGCTGCCAGAGCCTAGGAGTACGGGAAAAGAGTTCGCCAAGTAAGAGGAGATCACCATGGGATTCGCCACGAACGCCATTCACGTCGGGCAGGAGCCAGATCCCGCCACGGGAGCGGTCGTTGCGCCGATCTATCAGACCTCGACGTACGTATACCAGGAGTTGGGCAAGCATAGGGGATACGACTATGCACGATCGAACCATCCGAACCGCAAGGCGCTGGAAAGAACCGTCGCGAAACTGGAGGGCGGGCACAGCGCATATGTTTTCACTTCGGGAATGGCGGCCATCGACGCGCTGTTTCGGCTTTATCGGCCCGGCGACCACGTGGTGCTGTCGGAAGCAGTGTATGGGGGCGTGTACCGGCTGTCGACGCAGCTTTTGGTGCACTTTGGGCTGGAATTCAGTTTCGTCGATACATCTATTCCGGCCTGCGTGCTGGCGGCGCTGCGGCCGAATACCAAACTCATTTACATCGAGACGCCGACCAATCCGACGATGCGCGTCACCGATATCGGTGCCATCGCGAAACTGGCGAATGAGCGCAATGCCACGCTGGCGGTCGACAATACTTTTCTGAGTCCTTATTTGCAGCGGCCTATCGAGCTGGGCGCGCAGATCGTCGTGCACTCGATGACGAAGTATTTGAACGGCCACAGCGATTCGACGGGCGGCGCGGTGGTGCTGACACGGCCTGCAGATGCGGAAAAAATTTATTTTATTCAGAGGTCGGCGGGTGCGGGGCTGGCGCCCATGGATTGCTTTCTGATTTCGCGGGGGTTGAAAACGCTGGCTATTCGCATGTTGCAACACAACGCCAACGGAATTACCGTGGCGCGGCATTTGGATGCGCATCCCAAGGTTCGCAAAACGCACTACCCGGGGTTGCCGACGCATCCGCAGCATGATGTTGCGCGGCGGCAGCAGAAAGGGCCGGGGGCGATGATCGCCATTGATTTGGGTTCGCTCGAGGCAGCGCGGCGATTCCTGAATCAACTGAAACTTTGTTCGCTGGCCGAGAGTTTGGGCGGGGTGGAGACACTGGTTTCCTTGCCGGCGCAGATGACCCATGCTTCGATGCCCAAGGAAGTGCAAGAGCGGATTGGGATAACCGAAGGGTTGGTTAGGATTTCGGTGGGGATCGAGGATGTGGAAGATATTATGGCGGACTTGGATCAAGCGTTGTTGTACGTGTAGCGGCGGAGCGGCGCGGCGCGCCGTGCCCTGACGGCAGGCTTGGCGTAGCTTCCTGCTGAGGACCATCCCGTTTCGCTGGAAAAAAAGAGTCGGCGACGAGACTGGCGGGACCGTGGTTCCGATCGACTCCGAGGTTCCCCCGAGGCACACTCGCCGAGATCCTCAAGAAGTCCGGACTGACACCCGCCGAATGTCTGGAGCTTTTCTAGCCGCACCCTTCAGGGAACTAGGTATTCTCGTCGAGCCAATCAAGGTAGGCTTTCGAACCGGCGACGATGGAAAAAGCGATGAATTCCGGGACCTCGTAGCTGTGCAGGCGTTTCACTTCCCTTTCAAGACCGCCTAGCTTTCTTGCCGTGGTTTTGATGAGCAGCAAGAGCTCGCGGGCTTTTTCTATTTTGCCATTCCAGCGATAGTGGGATTCGATGGGGCTGCGGAGAATACTGACGCAGGCAGCCAGGCGTT
>Ga0210398_10001227_pt1 | contig 27125 bp, 17 predicted proteins | sample IncBWC4OmetaG_FD_161047 | JGI IMG/M metagenome (GOLD analysis project Ga0210398, IMG submission 161047) | Forest soil microbial communities from Barre Woods Harvard Forest LTER site, Petersham, Massachusetts, United States - Inc-BW-C-4-O | ecosystem: Environmental > Terrestrial > Soil >... | reverse complement strand
AGAGGGTGGAGAAAACAGCGAATATCGCAACGGCAGCAGCCAGCAAGATCGGTGCGCGCGTACGCATGACGGAAGGCAACACGTGCTATCGCGGAGGCAAGCCGGGTGTCTCCGACGTTTTTGCTGCTGCGCTTTGGTCGGCCGACTATTCGCTGCTGCTGGCCAGTAATAACTATTCCGGCGTCAATCTGCACGGGGGTACGGGCAAGTCTGTGGCCAATTCCGTCGGCGGATCTCTGCCCGGCGACGCGCTCCTCGAAGCGAGTGGCGAAACTCCCGAACAGATTGCCGCGCATCCGCATCCTTTCTATACACCGATCGCGACATTTGGCCCGAACTATCAGCTGGAGCCGGTTGCCTATGGACTTAAGTTCGCAGGCTTGTTCAGTGGCGGAACACTGTTGAAGACCGAGTTCTCGACGAAGCTGCAGGCTGTGGGAGTCAATGCAACGGCCTATGCCGCGAAACTGCCTGGCGGCCAGACATCGGTGATCATTCTGAACAAGGACGCGGTAACGGAGGTCGAGGTAGAGCTCGATTTTGGTCGCGGCGCGGGCGGTGTGGTGGAAACTGAAACATTACGTGCGCCAGCACTAGAGAGCCGCGAAGCACACATGACAACGTCAACGAAGATAGGTCCGCTCAAGCAGGGCAAGTGTTCCGTCATTGTTTCCCCTGCAACCGGATTACGCCTGACGGTGATCTGAGCCGTCTCCGTGGAGATTGCCCCTGCTTCAAAGCTTTGCACGTCGTCCAGGCACTCCGAAGCGGTAACACCTGGAAGCGTCCCTTTCACTTGTGGACCTGTTTGAAATCGAAATAAGCCAGATTCATGTTGCCGTTCGTCAATACGTGTACGGTTAGAACGTTTTTCCCTTTGTTGAGGCGAACCTTGAAAAGTTGCGACGCCAGATTCCAGTGGTGCCACTGACGCCAGGCCAGCGGGTCTCGAGGATCATATGTCGAAGCGATCTCCAGGGGCCCCGTCGCATCTTTTCCATCCACGTCGACGGATATTGTTCCGCCACGATTCGATGTGTACAGGAAATCGGCCGCGTATGTTCCCGCGTGTGTCACATCTACAGTGATGTTGAACCACTCTCCGGGTTCGGTCCAGCCAACATAGAGCAGGTCTCGAGGAGGAACAACCTTGTCGAAGGCGTTGTCGTCAATCGGATCCGGCTTCCGGTTGAACTTCGTGTAGGAAGTATCCACTCCCTCGTGGATACGGAATTCGTTGAGGTAGGTCCCATCGACCGGGTTCAACTCTCCGCTGCCGTGATTCTGTGGATCGCTGTCGTGATACGCGACCCCTTCGCCGCCTAGGTCATAGTAAGCACTCAATACTCGTCCCGGTATTTTCTGCGGGCCACCCTGATAGCGGCTGTCGTGATAAGGCAGGCCTTTATACTGGCTCAAGAATGATTGGGGAAACGCAATTGCCGGTAGCATCGATGCCGCTACGAAGCATAAGGAAAACGCTCTCCGGCTCATCCTCGCCCCCTAGTACCGATAACCCATCTGCAGTTGCGCAACTCCGCCAATCAGCGGCAGCGACGGCTCAAGCGTGTTCCGCACTTCAGACTTGGAAAAGTTCGATCCCGTGCGCTTTTCCGAGATTGCGCGAGTATTTCTTATCTGTCCCATTGTTCCAATGTTCGTGTACGCCAAGGCTGCGGCATCGGATGCCGTCGCGTTCCGGATCATACAAAGTCTTCGAGGGTGGGTCATTCGCCAAGGCAGATTCGCGGAGGTAGTTATCGGCATTCGCGATATCCGGAAGATCGGGCCATTCCGAAGTGAGAAAATCGAAGCCGACGGAATCGATCGCCACGCCGTCAAACGACATAAAAATGCTGTTCGGCCAAGCATCGTTGAATGGCGCCATCTTCCACTTGCGATGAGGCGGACCGTCCACGTTGTCGTTTCCATAGAGCCCATCCACAATAAAAAGGATGGTTTTCTCGCCGAGGTCTTTATGACCCAAATAATCTGTGAACGCGGAGTAACTTGCCGAACCATCGCTGTTGTGTCGGAAACCGTCGTGCGCGTTCTTGCGCCAGTCGGTGTTGATACTCGTAGCGCCGAAGAGATTCTTCGCGCAAAGTGTCACCCCTGAACTCACATGCGCTCTTAACACGGCAGCATCGATTAAGTAGGCGGCCTCAACCACCGTGGTATCGAGTCCCGTGGCGTTGTGGCTTTCAACTGAGAAAGGAATCGCGTTGGGTTTGAACTCGGCCTTTACTCGTCCATCCCCCCCGATATGGTCCACAAACGTGACGCCGGGAAATTCATGGTGGATCTTGTCGTAGAGATTGCCCGGGATGAACCGGCTGGAATCGAAGATGGTGATCGATGACTCCGGCACTCGTGCCGGGCCGGTCAACTGTCGGACAAGCGAAAGGATCAAATGAGGTGAGGAGTTCAGGCGTTCGATCGTGCCATGGTCCGTTGTATTGTTCAGGTTCGCCTTGATCGCAATCTTCTCCCCAGCACTGTATCCGGCTTTGCCGCGCCCGTGAGTGCGATTGAAGTATTGAAAGATGGAGTTCCATGCCTGGATGTCGCTTTTTTGATTTGTAAGACCGCGAATGGACCGGGAAACCATGCGGTCAATTGCAGACTGGTCATTGTGGGCATCGGTCCACCACGAACCTGTGCCATCCCAGGTCACAGCCGCCGGATCGTGCGACCAAGTGACTCGGCCGGGAACGACGCCGCGGGGAACTCCTGATGGGGAAAGCGGCTCGAACAAGGAGGGCCGTAGGTAGGTGGCAGCTGCAAGAGTCAGGGCGAATTGTCGGCGCGTCATGTCCATTTTAACTTGCTCCTCTCGCACAAAATATTAGGGTTCCGGGGATCATTTTGCCTGAAAGCGCAGAAACTACTGCAGCCTCTTCACAGACAGCGCGGTCTTACATTGGAGACCGGCAGTCGCAGCGCGGGGACCTGGAACTGCCCAGTGAATTGTACCTGAGGACCTAAGATGACGCCGACCTCAAAAACGCGATCCCCACGGCCCACGGCATCGCATTTCTGAACAGCGCTCAAGCGTGCGCCGCAGGAACACGGCTTCTGGTCCCGAAGACTGCTCGCACGTCTGGCAAGCGCTGTACCTCAGCAACAAAATTTGCGAGCAAAGGAGAGGTATTGTCCTTCCTCCACACGAGCGTCAACGTCAGAGGCATGTTCAAGTCCACCACAGGTAAGATGACAACAGATTCAGGGCACCGCCAGCGTGCCGTTGCAAGGACCCATCCCACGCCCAAGCCGGTCGATACGAGACTTAGGATAGTCGGCTCGTTCACTCCCTCCTGAACGATGCGGGGAGACTTCAAACCGCCGCGATAACACTCGAGCATCATGCGGTCGTAGAACGCCGGGTTTGCCCGCCTTGGAAACCAGACAAACGACGCATCCGTTAGGTCCCGCAGGCGGAGTTTCTTGAGTCTTGTGAGCGGATGTTTCTTGGGAGCGGCCAGTTCGACATGTTGTCTGGCCACGAGCAGTTGGTCCAATTCCGGATCGGATTCTGGCATGAAATTGACGAACCCAGCATCCAAACGGCCGGTTCTTATCGCCTCTAACTGTGCCAGACTCGCCTCTGGTTGAAGTTGCAGTTCGGCGTCGGGTTGCTTCTCCCGATATCGCCGGAAGGAATCCGGAACGACGCCGCGCCATGAGGCATTCTCAGTGAAACCCACACGCAGCGTGCCCGAACGGCCGCTGGCCACTCTGCCGGCACGTACAGCCGCCTCGCTTAGCTCCTGAAGAATGCGGCACGCATCCTCCAGGAATAGCTTGCCCGCTGCAGTCAATTTCACGCCGCGCGGGAGGCGTTCGAATAATTTGAAGCCGAGTTCCTCCTCCAAATCCTGAATCTGGCGGGAAAGCGCGGGCTGAGCCACGCGCAGCCTCCGCGAGGCGCGCCCGTAATGCTGCTCCTCGCCGATCGCAACGAAATATCTCAGATGCCGCAATTCCATTCCGATACTTTATCGCGATTGGTCTGATAGTAAGGATGTCTTGGACGTATCTGACAACCGTTATCACATTCATTCATGAAGGTGGACTGCGGCCAGAAGAAACTGAAGGCCAACCGACTCGGGGAAAACGGGCAACCTCGAAGCCGGCAAAGCGCCAGCCATAGTTTCGCTTCCGGTCGTTTTGGAGCGCCAGGTCGCTTCGAGGCAACTGCAAGGAGTCACAAGTGAAGGCACTTGTAGTTAACGCACTCGGTGGCGGGTTCGATCTCGCTGACGTTGATATCGCTGGGCCGATCGGACGCGAAGTCCTCGTCGATGTCGAAGCCTCCGGGTTGTGTCACACCGACCTGCTTTTCGCTACTCACGATATCGTTCCAACACCGGTGGTGCTTGGTCACGAGGTTGCAGGCATTGTGGCTGCAGTGGGTCCGGAAGTCATGCAACTCCGTGTGGGGGATCACGTCGTAGGTTCTCTAGCGCAGTCGTGTGGAGCGTGCGCTCGATGTCTATCGGGCCGGCCCGTCCAGTGTATACATCCGGAGTCGACGCTGCGCCGACCCACGGAAGCCCCGCGCCTAAGCCGCAATGGGGCTGGCTTGTTCCAGGGTTTCGGGCTGGGCGGCTTCGCCGAACGCGCGCTCATCCACGAGAACCAGCTTGCCGTCGTACCCAAGGAGCTTCCGTTCGCCCAAGCTGCGCTGCTCGGCTGCGGAGTTGTCACCGGCGCCGGTTCCGTCTTGAACACCGCAAACGTTAGCGCCGGGGACACGGTCGTGATTTTCGGCGCCGGAGGAGTAGGGCTCAATGCCGTTAGTGGAGCGCGCATCGCAGGCGCTTCGAGGATCGTCGTCATCGACATCCAGGCGAAGCGACTCGACGAGGCCAAGCGCTTCGGCGCCACCGACACAATCGATTCCACAAAAACGAAACCCGTCGAGGCCGTCCGCGAGCTCCTCCCACGAGGAGCCGATCACGTATTCGACTTCGTCGGGCAGAAATCCGTAGGCGAGCAGGGGCTCGCAATGCTCGGAGTCGGCGGTGGACTGTACCTGGTCGGCGTGGCGAGCCCCGATGTGGAGATCGGTTTGAACATCTTTAACGCGATCGGCGGGCAGAAGCGCGTTCAAGGCGTCAACTTCGGCTCGACTAACGCCAAGCGCGATATTCCGATGTACGCAGAGCTGTACCTTCAAGGCCGAATGAATCTGGACGACCTGGTTTCGAAAAAGATTGCCTTGCGTGACGTCAACGACGGTTACGCGGCGTTAAAAGACGGGTCGCTCACGCGCGTCGTCGTCACTTCGTTCTGACGGCAGAAACACATATAGGAGACACACAATGGCGGCGACGGAAACAATCACCGAGGGAGACGGGATTAAAACAATCACCACCCACTACGTCGATGGAGCGTTCGTTGAATCCCACGGCCGCGAGACCATGGACATCATCAGTCCGACGAGCGGCGAGCTGATAGGCCGCGTCACGTTGGGCGACCAGGAGGATACGCGGCGCGCGATCGCCGCGGCCAAGCGCGCATTCGTGACTTTCGGCCGGACGACGAAGGAAGAGCGCGCGAGCTACTTGCGGCAACTGCATGAGGCTGTCTCGGCGCGCGTCGACGATTTAACGGCCGCAATGGTTCAGGAGTATGGCGGGGTCGTTCAGTTCGCCAAGCCCATCGTGCAGTCGGGTGCCAATGCTTTCCTCGCCTCCGAGAAAGCACTCCAGGAGATCCCGTGGACACAACGCTGGGGCAAGACGACGGTCACCTTGGAGCCGGTCGGCGTGGCCGGTCTGATTACCGCTTGGAACGCGAACGCGCTGTTCATTTGCCTCAAGCTTGCATCCGCCGTCGGTGCTGGTTGTACGGTCGTCATCAAGCCCAGTGAGCTCAGCTCGCTGCAGACGCAGGTGATGCTCGAATGTCTGAACGCGGCCAAACTCCCCAAAGGTGTCTGCAACGTCGTGACGGGCCGCGGAGATGTCGTTGGCGCCGAGCTCGTTCGGAATCCTGACGTGGCCAAGATTTCGTTCACGGGTTCGGTAGCCGTTGGCCAGGGGATTATGCGCGATGGCGCCGCGACGATGAAGCGCGTGACGCTCGAACTGGGCGGCAAATCGCCTACCATCCTTCTGGACGATGCTGCTCTCGACCAGGCGATTCCGGCGGCTCTGATCATGGCCTTTTTAAACAGCGGACAAGCCTGTGCTGCGGGGACGCGCCTCCTCGTGCCGAAAAGCCAGCTTGAGGGAGTAAAGCGCGGCATACGAACTGCGATGCGCTCCTTTACAGTCGGCGATCCAGCGGATTCCAAGACCGCCATTGGACCAATGGTGTCGCAGAAACAGTACGAACATGTACAGTCGTATATTCGCAAGGGCATCGAAGAAGGCGCGGAGGTTCTCGTCGGTGGGGAAGGTCATCCCGAAGGCTTCCAAGCGGGTTACTTCCTCAAGCCCACGGTGTTTGTCAATGTGCGGAACGACATGACGATCGCTCAAGAAGAGATTTTCGGCCCGGTGCTGTGTGTCATCACTTATGCTTCCGAGGATGAGGCGATCCGGATCGCCAATGACTCTAAGTATGGTCTCCACGCCGCCGTCCTTGGGACCGACCTCGAGCGCGCGCGTCGCGTGGCCTCGCAGATACGGGCCGGACGCGTCGTGATCAACAGCATGACGGATGATCCGCAGGCGCCCTGGGGAGGATTCAAATACTCCGGCATCGGCCGTGAATACGGCAGGTACGGGATCGAGGCGTTTGTCGAAACCCGGGCCATCCTCGAGTGACCATATTTAGGCGCGCCTGCACGAATTGCGAAAGGAGATCAACCAATGGCCAAACACACTGCCATTTCCCCCGGCGAAGCAGCGGATCGCCTCGCCATCCGCGAACTCGTCGAGGCCTATGCGCACAGCGCCGATCGTCGCGATTCGAAAGGTCAGATGTCCCTCTTTACCCCAGACACCCATTTCGTAGTGTACATGGAAGCCAAGAATCCCACGCCCTCACAGGAGCTGCATTCACGCGAGGCGCTCGCTCCGGTCTTCGCAGACCTGAACAAGTACGCCGCCACCATGCACTTCGTCGGACAGAGCACAATCTTCAGCTTGACGGGCGACCGCGCCGCGGGAGAGGCCTATACCTTGGCCCATCACCTCACGATCGACGGTGGAAAGCGACGGCTGATGATAGCCGCTCTCCGCTACGAGGACCAGTTCGTGAAAATCGACGGCGCTTGGTTATTTGCCGAGCGCCAGCTCTACGTCGACTGGATTGAAGAGCGCGCACTGTGATGACAACGACTAACCTGATGTCTGCAATGAGCGCTTTTCGAGCACCTCGGGGCCGTGCATGAACGTTCCGGCGGCGAGCCAAAAGCGCCTTGTAATCGTTGGCGCGACAGGAATGGTCGGCGGATACGCCCTTCGCTACGCGCTCGAGAACTCCGCCGTCGGAGGTGTGACATCCATCGGCCGCAGGAAGGTCGGCATCTCGCATCCCAAGCTGAAAGAGGTTTTGCATCCTGACTTCGCGGACTGCTCTGCACTCGCGGATACGCTCGCTGGTCAGGACGCAGCGATCTTTTGCCTGGGCACGTATACCGGAGCGGTGTCAGACGCCGAGCTCCGCACGATAACCGTGGGCTATACGGTCGAGTTCGCGCGAGTTCTCCGCAGCAGCAGCCCCGGCGCGGCGTTCTCATTCTTGAGCGGGAACGGCGCGGACCCGACGGGACGAAGTCGGTTGCCTTTCGCGCGCTATAAGGGAGAGGCCGAGAACGCGTTACTCGCGGCGGGATTCCCCCACGTTTACCTCTTCCGGCCCGCTTACATCTACCCCGTGGAGCCGCGGAAGGAACCGAATTTCAGCTACCGCCTTTTGCGCGCCATCTACCCAGCGTTTCAGTTGCTGTTTCCGAACCAGGTGATTCGGGCCGACGACTTGGCACGTGCCATGGTGGACGTCGCCATCCAAGGAACTGACCTTGGAGCCAAGGTTTTCGAGAACCGCGACATCCGAGCCATGGTCAAGCGAATCCATCCCTAGCACAGGGGAACGCGGCGCTCGGTCGCTGGAACAGAGTGAGTTGGAGGCAGGGGATTTATGAACCTAAATCGGCTTACAGGCAGAGAGAAGTGGTTCCGCATCGGCAGCAAGGCGGATCTCGCTAGAGTAAGAACTCACAAGTTACCGATGGCAGTTCTATGGCTCGTTGTGTTCTGCGCTTTTCCTTCGGTAAACCGTGCGCAAGTTACATGGGCAGCCCGCTCTTTGAATTCGCCTCGGTGGCTTCGTCCTTGGATTGCGTCCCAGTGCTCGAGAAAAACGCCGTCCTCGATACGAAGAATGTCGGCCACCACCCAATTCGTCGGCAAAGCCCCCGAGTATCGTCCGTGAACGATGACGAAATCGCCCTCCCCACTATTGTCCTGGACTCGCATTTGAGAGTCGGCGGAAGGCTCTTGACGAGGTTGAACAATCCTTCGCGTCCGGTTCGATGTGCGCACTGTGCCCGGATGTAGGGTAGTCGAACCATCAATTGAACGCTCCCGCGGCAAATAATAGCTATTCGATCGACGAGGCCTTTAGCTTTTGAAGCGATTCTTGCTGATTTTCAGAGACCGAATCTTTGATTCGAGTGTAGACCGCGGGATTCCCAATTTGGCTGCAGCTCCCGCGGGTCCCGATACACGGCCGCGCGTCTCTTTTAGGGCATTCTCGATTATGTTCTTCTGTTCGAGAACAAGTCTGCGAGGAAGCTCAACTTGCGGATTCGCTTCTGCTGGCGGCATGGGTTGCTGAGGTAACCATCTTTCGTCGATCGAGAAAATCTCTGTTTCGCACAATATCACCGAACGCTCTATGACGTTCTGCAGTTCGCGAATGTTACCCGGCCAAGGGTAGGACTGAAGCAATTCCAGCGTCTTCTTGTTCACACGTTTTATGTTCTTGCCAGCTTTTCGCGCATAACGATCGATAAAGTATTCGACCAGCAGAGGAATGTCCGCTCGCCGTTCTCGAAGAGAGGGTATTTCGATCGGGAAGACATGCAGCCGATAAAACAAATCTCTACGGAAAGACCCGGCGCTGATGGCTGCCTGCAAGTCGCGGTTGGTGGCTGCGATCACTCGAACGTCAGCTTGCATTCGGCGAGTGCCACCAACCCGCTCGAACTCGTGCTCCTGTAAAACACGCAAGAGGGCAACCTGAGTCTCGGCTGGAAGTTCTCCGATTTCGTCGAGGAAGATCGTCCCTCCAGTTGCTAATTCAAAACGACCCAGGCGTTGCTGAGTTGCGCCCGTGAAGGCACCTTTCTCATGCCCGAATAGCTCCGAGGCGATCAGGTCGCGCGGGATAGCGGCGCAGTTCACGCTCACGAATGCACGCAAGGCGCGGTTTGATCGTCGGTGAATAGCTCTTGCAACTAGCTCCTTACCTGTTCCCGTTTCACCGGTGATGATGACCGTGGAATCACTCGGTGCGACCTTGGCAATGTGTGAGAGTACGGTCTGCAAAGCTGGAGAGGCTCCGACAATTTCTTCGAACATCGACGTTTTGTCGATTTCTTCCCGAAGAGCGACGTTTTCATGCTGCAGTCTCTCTTCAGCTCGCTTGCGATCGTCTACGTCAGTACTTGCAATATACCAACGGGAAATCTGTCCCGTTTCGTCGTACAGCGGGTTGAATCGAGACAAAACCCAACGGAATTTCCCGTCAGCGTTGCGCACCCGCAACTCCAATTCGTAAGCAGTGCCACCGGAAGAGGCACGATTGAGCCGCTCTACATCATCAGGATGAACCTCGTCGCCAATCCGGCCTCTCTGCCGCCACTCATCCAGAGTGATGCCGAGGTAATCGAGCGAGGCTCGATTGGCATAGATCGGGGTTCCGTCAGCCCCGAGCACACTGAGGTACTGCGGCGTGAGGTCCATCATCTGTCGAAGTTCCGCCTCTTGCCCGCGAACCCTTTCTTCGGCAACCTTGCGCTCGGTTATGTCAGTGACAGCTCCGATAAACTCAACACCGCCAGATGAATCGTGAAGAGCGTGAGCTCGCACGTGGAGATGCTTGATTGCCCCGCTTGGCACAACCAAGCGATACTCGTGTTCGAAGTCTGTGCCGCTCTTGGATACATCCTCGATGATCTGTTGTACAAGCGCCCTATCCTGGGGATGTATGCGCTGTAAAGCCATGTTTAGAGTTGGTTTCTCGGAGTCATATTCGAAAATCCGATAGGTTTCATCTGACCAGACAACCTCTCCGGTATCAGGTCTCCACCCGAAGCCGCCTGTATGACTGAGCCTTTGAGCTTCCGTCAGGTACGCTTCGCGCCTGCGGAGTTCCTGGGTCAGGAGCTCGTGGCCGGTAACGTCTATGGCGCTGCCAACGTACTTCTTCAAGCCTTGGTTGCCGATAAGAGGAACACCGACGCAGCGAATGTAGCGGACCTCACCATTGGGACGGACGACGCGCTTTGTGGCGTCGAAAGGAGTATCTTCCCCCAAGATTTGCTTGATTATCTCTGCCATGGATTCGCGGTCCTGTGGGTGGACGCAATCCAAGTATTCCTGAACACTGGGCGGTTCGCTGACCGGATCGAGTCCGTGCATGCGAAATAACTCGGGAGACCAATAGTAGAAGCGGTCGGCATCGAAAGCCCAGCTTCCCATGTGGGCAAGGTGCTGCCCTTCGGCAAGATAGAACTCGCTTCTTTGCAACTCCTCGGCCTTGCGGCGGAGATGTTCTTCCGCCGTTTTGCGCTCGTCAATATCCATGCTTGATCCATACCACTTGACGATGTTGCCGTTTGTATCGCGAAGTGGGACTTTCCGGTGAAACATCCAGCGGTAATCTCCGTTCGACCTACGAACGCGAGTTTCGTACTCGAAAATCTCTCCGGTTGCCAGGGAAGCTCGCCACTTGGTCAAGATCCCCTCGAGTTCCTCAGGATGAATGAAGGCTGTCCAGTTCCAGCCCGCAACTTTGTCGAGAGGGACGCCGAGATATTCCAGCCAGCGTTTATTGAAGTAGTCGAGGTAACCGTCAGGCCGTGCAGTGTGAATCAGCGCAGGAATCGAGTCGACAAGTACTTGAACATCTACCGAGTCGAATTCCCACTGTTGAGAAGACATGCCGCGCATCATACACCTTCACATCCGTGCATCGATAAGATCGACCGGACGGAACTCCGAAGCCCCAGCCCTGCGAATATTTGATGCACTACCGAACGAATGATTAGCCCTTTATTTTCTTTCCCAAAGCGCAGTATCGAAGCCGCAACGCGTATTCGTCTGTCGGAGAAATTCTGCGCAAAAACAATCGTGTAGGCAACGAGATCTAGGTAGGCACCGTGCAGTTTCGGTTGCTAACTTCTGAAACGATTCTTGTCGATTTTCAGGGACCGAATCTTCCTTTCGCGAGAGACGTGGCGATTTGATCAAGTCCGTCGTCCCAACCAACTACTCATTTTGTGGCATGACCCTATGGTCCCACCTCTACCCTGTGGTTCTCGGTGCCATCCCCTGTGGCTTTTTCCCGGCCCAGTACTCAACACTCCTTCATGCGCTTGACGGCGGCGAATGCAATTCCGCCGTTCTTCTTCCATCTCCGGACTCGGATTGTCGTCTTTCGCCAATCTCTACCGATTGAGGGAAAATCGACAGGCGATGTGTTCGTTGCGCTGTCGCGGGACGAGCCGGGGCAAGTAACGTTCACGCCGGTGGGGGCTTTGCGTTTGAGGCATCAAGAAAAACCCTCTCCCCGGTAAGCGGGGAGAGGGTCGTTGTGGTTGGGACGAATATTAAAGTCCGTCGTCGTCCAGGTCAGCGGTTCCAGGTGCTTGCTTTTTGAAGTCGCTCGCGGGGCGAACCTTTTTCTCGCCGGGGTAGGGCCGCGTAAACCCGGTGGCCTCGTACCAGTCGAGGTGGTTGACAGTGTCCGGGTCCTCGGAGTCGGGAATGTGATATTTGCCGGCGAAGATCTCCGCCTTCTTCTTCATCCAGCCAGCCCGCAGAGCCTTAACCGCAGGGCTTCCGATCGCGTTGGTGTGAGCCACGACCGCAGGGATCGCGGCCGGGATGGGCTGAGTCGGAGTCTGGGTAACGTTCTGATTCAGCGGGATCACGTTCGGCACGTGCGTCCAGGGCAGGAAGTTGTCCGCGGGCGGTTTGTCGATGAAGATTTCCCTCATCGGCGAGGCCACCAGGTCGAACTGGTTCATGGGCGTCAGTCCAAGGATCTGCTCGATCGTGCGGGTCATGTTGACCTGCGTGTAGAAGATGCTGTCTTCGGTTACCCCAGCCCCGGTGCCATCGGGGTTCACCTTCTGGATGACATACGGGCTGAAGATGTAGCCCGGGCTGCGGTGACCGTCGACGTGGTCGACGCCGTCCTGTGCGTCGTCTTCCTCAACGAAGATCGCTGAAGAGGACCAGATGGAGCTATGGCTGATGGCGTCGACAAAGCGGCCAAGGGCCAGGTCGTTATCGGCCTCCATGGCTTGCGCGGTCGGCGGGCCGCCGGTGTGGTCAGAGCTGATCCACATGAACTCCAACTGAGGCACCGCACCGGCCGCCACGTCCTTGGCGAATTCCTGCTTCCAGATATCGAAACGGAACTGGTCGGGGATGCCCAGATCAAACTGCGGGTAGTTCTGGACCGTGTTGTTGATCAGGTTCGGGAGCGGGGAGTGTGAGGCGACCGTGTTGTAGTTGTAGAGCTGCGTCTCGGCGCCAGACTCGTAAGCCAGTGTGTCGTTGTAGAAGTCGATCCATAGTGGCTCGCAATAGTTCGAAGGAGCCCCAGCGGGCGGGGTGCAACCCTGCGGCGGGTTGAACGTGTTGTACTCGATGTACTCGCCGAAGTTCTTGAACGAGACGCCAGCCTTTGCAGCCTGGTCCCACAGGTGGCCCTTCTTCTGATAAGCAAGCGCATCGCCGCCGTTGGAGGGATAGTCGCGGAGCCAGTCGGGCGACTGGATGTCGTCGGAGTAGGGCGCCATGGCCTGCGTGATCCAGTTGTGACCGTCGGCCGATTGGCGGCTCGGGTCGTAGAAGTTGTCGAAGAGCGGGAAGCGCTGCACCAGCTCGTGCGCGTTGGGAGTAACACCGCCTACAAAGCCGAAACTCGCCGCGTCGCCAAAGACTGCCAGGGAGGCGTCGCCATTGCCGCCGGCCACGTCGCCTAGGATCTGATCGTAGGTGCGGTTTTCACGGATGATCACGAACACGTGCTTGATCGTCGACGGATCGCCAATCCTGTTCGGGATTGCGAGCGGCTTGGCAAACCGGTTGCCCCCTGCGGCCGAGAAAATATTTTCAAACAGATCCCAGTGGTTGTTTTGGAAGACCTGCTGGGTCATCCCCCACAACGCCTCGAATTTCGGCACGGGAACGATGCTGACGGTGCCAAGGTCCTGGTGCGTACCATAGTCGGTGACGCCGTGGCTGGTCTGAAGCGAATTTTGCGGGGGAATGCCCTTAGTGCCGATGCCCTTGTCGTTGGCAACGAGCAGCGCGTTGTCCACCGTGTCCAGCACAACCGAGCTCGGCGCATAGGCGACCGGGATCAGGCCCAGCACGGCAGGCAACCCGAAGAAGCTGTTGAGGTCGACCACCGCGATCGCGTTGGCGTTATAGAGCGAGACGTAGGCCACATTTGCCTTGTGATCGACAGCGATCGAGTTCGGCCCGGCGCCGTACGCCGGCCCTTCGCCAGGTACGCCGATCGGCAGACCAAGGTCGATCTTGCGCACCTCTTGGTTGATGGTCGTGTCAATCACTGAAATGCTGTCACTATAGGCATTGGCGACCAATAGGTTCTTGCCCCAGAAGGCCATCCCGGTCGGGTGCAGACCGGTCTCGATGCTGCCGGTCACCGTAAACGAGGCCAGATCGACCACGGAAACGGTGCCTGTGGCCGTGGAGCCAGTCGGATAGTGGGCTACGACCGGGGTGCCGTTGGAGTATCCCTGGAAGTCTTTCTCGGTCGCAATCCGGCCAGCTTCGTTGGAGACATAGGCGGTCTTGCCGTCGGGCGAAATCACGACGCTGTGCGGGACGTTACCGACGCGGATCTCAGGGCCCTCGACCGGAGTCGCCGCAGTCAGGTCGATCTTGGTCAGCGTATCGTTGTTGTCCAACACCACGTAGGCCGTCTTGCCATCCGGCGAGATCGCGATGCCGAGGGGATAGGAAGTGGATGTACCATCTGACACAACCGAGACGGTCAGGCCGCAGGGGATATCAATGCTGCCCGTGGTCCCCCCAGGGCTGTTCGGGAAGCAGGTGACGTTGCTCAGATAGCCGTCAGCGTTGACGTCCATCGGGACGCGGACGTGGGCGTAGTCTGAGAGGACGCCCGTCGGACTGACGCCGGCGATGGCCACGAAGCTGCTGTCCTGGCTGAACAGCAGGTGCGAGCCATCCGGCGTGTAGGCTATGCCGTTGGCGCTGCCGTTCTTAGTGCCGAACGGTTTGTAGGTCTGCAGGACAGCGCCAGTCTGGGTGTTGAAGATCGTGACGGCCTGTGGGGCGCCCATTTGAAGGACAGCGGCGGTGTGATTGCCAGTGGGGTTGAGCGCGATGGCCTTGGCGCGGGTCGTGGTGCCGAGGTCGACCTGGGTGCCGGCGGGGGTGATGATTGTGCCGTTGCTGACGACCCACGGGCCGTTCGGGTTCGGGCCTACATCGTAGGTCGGGAACGGTACGGACTGAGCAGCGGCGAGCCCCGCCAGACTCAGCCCCGCCACCAGCAGGCCGGCGAGCGGACGCAGAAGGTTGATCCTCGAATTACCTCGAGGGAATTCTCGCAACATAGACGATTCTCCTCCTTGGATTTTTTTTCATCACGCGACTCGGAATCGGCCTCGCGGCACGAGAAATACCGAACGGGTGCATGCTTTTTCTTCGATTGCAGGAGATGCCGCGCCGGGAGAGCCGCGACAACCGACTTAGCCTAGAACCGCGAAAAGGACGCCCGCATTACGCGAAAATGACAGTTTTGTAATCCGCTGCAAGCGCGGGCATCGGCCCTTTCCGCTATCGGCTCTGTAGATATTCCATGGATTCCGGCGCCCTTTTCGCCTAAGACGCGAGAATGATGAATAGGCGCACGTGTTAAGGCCGGCGAATATAAGTGGTCAACGAATGCGTTCTTTTCCCGGACTTCGTAAATTGTCTGTCCACTTGCAGCGCGTGGCCATCCGCCGATAGAGTCCAGACCGCTTTCTGAGGGATCTCGCTCGAGCCCTCTTGTTCAATGGTGTCGAAAACGAGGCTGCTTGTATCCCAACGGACAGAGGAACGAAATTCATCGCCGTCCAGACCTCTATAGGTCGTTTCCAGTCCTCCGATCACATACTGTACTTCGAGGTTCCGGGTCCCGTCGGAATTGGTAACCACCGTGTTCACGCGCAAGTTCTGACCCTTCTGTTCAACTTCGAGCTGACGTTGCGTTTTCGAGTTTGTTTGCTGTCGCCAATGTCCAGTGAAATCAGGCGGGGTCTGCCCGCTGACGGAAATGGCAAAAAACAAAACAACAATTGAGCGCAAAGCTCTGATGGTCATGACCCTATCTCTCAGAATCCCAGCTGGCCAAGAACTGCATCTGCCGGGGGTACCTTCGCGAATGATCCGTATTCACTCAGCACAGGACCTTGTGACGGATATTCCTGTTCGTCGTAGACTCGGATTCTAGAATCTGAGTTTCAACATGAATTGCATTTGACGTGGTGTGCCCAAACCCACCGGAGTTGTGTTAAGAGGCAAATAGATCCTGCCGAAGTCGGAAGCCGAAATCAGGCCATCCGGGTTAGCATACATCGCCCTGTTGAAGAGGTTAAACACTTCGGCTCGGAAATCGACTTGTAACTGTTCTTTGATGGGAAAGCGCTTGGCGATCGCCATATCCAGTTGCCAGACCCCGGGGCCTCGCAGGAAATTGCGTGGGACATCACCGAATCCGGCGGGGCAGTTACCACCTGGGTAGAGCGTGTCGGCAGTGCCGGGAGTGCAGAAAGCCGCCGGGTTGAAATCCCCGCCGGCCAAATACAAGGGCTGGCCGGGAACTAGGTTGGGACGCTGGTCGTTGGTGTTTCCGTCCGGGCCAGTGGCACTGGTCGTGAGGTCCACCGGGAAGGCGGTACGGGCGGTGAAGATCGAGCTGAGCGACCACGATCCAAACAAGGTGCGCAACACTCCAGCCTCATTCAGCAACGATTTGCCGGGACCGAAAGGAAGTTCATACACGACGTTCGCATTGAACGCGTGGCGGGCGTCGAAGGCGCCGCTGGCGCGCTCCCCGCATTGTGGCGCTCCCTGGGGAAAGCAGGAAACATTCTGCGGGGTAATGGAGTCGCCGTCGCCGCTACCGTTGGAATCGTCGTCGATCTCGTGCGACCAGGTGTAGTTGGCCGAGGCCAACAAGCCGCGAGAGAAAGACCGCTTCAGCGAGACCGATAGCGCCTGAAACTCGCTGTTACCGGTGGTGCCTCGCCAAGGGATCTGGGAGAAGGCAGGGTAAGGACGCAGCCCGGTAAGCGGGTTTTCGACGTTAACATAGGATTCCTGGAGCAGATGGGTGCCTTTGCTTCCCACATAAGACAGCGTACCGAGGAAATCGCCGGGTAGCGCCTGCTGAACCGACAGGCCCCACTGGGTTGCTGACGTGTCTTTGCGGTCTCGTTGTTCGGCGTTCGGTGAATTCGTGCCGTTCGCGCAGACGGGGTTGCCGGCTGCGTCTAAAACGATGGGGTAGCTCAGGCCTGGGCAGTTCTTCGGGGTTAGCGCGTAGCTTAACACTTCGTTTTTATCGGGGATGTTCTGATCGTCTAATTGGCCATCCTCGTGATAAATGCCAAAGCCGCTGCGAATGACGGTCTTCCCCCTGAACACGCCCGGCACCCAAGCCAAGGCAATGCGCGGATCGACGTCGCCATAATTCCCCGGGCCGAAGCTCGCACCCACGCCGCAGTAGCCCGCTGGACCGCAAGTTGCAAAGTCAAAAGGATTCCCCCGGCCCTCCACCTCACTGAAGATACCGAAGACGTTATAGCGCACGCCCAAATTCAGCGTGAAATTCGACCGCCACTTGAACTCGTCTTGTAAATACCCGAAATAATCCGTCTTGCGCAGGCCGTTGACGGGGTAGACGCCCGTGATGCTGGCCTTTTGGGCTTCGTCGCCCGCAAAGTTGGCGAGTGAGCTAAAACTGACCGTGCCATAGGCACTGCCTCCCTGGTTCATCTGCACGCGGCGAACCTCGACGCCGGCCTTGATTACGTGTCTTCCCTTGACCCATGTCACATCGTCGATTCCGCTAAAGGTATTGCCATCGCCGACGCTGGTTCGACCGTTGTTCAGGGAAGTCAAGCCCGCTACGGAAATCGCGTAGAGCGATCCGGTCTCATTGAGGTAGGTGGCGTCGGTCGTGCCGCGGTTAAAGCCGAACTTGGTTTCGTTGAGCAGGGTCGGAGAAAAGACGTGTGATAGCGCGATCACACTGTTGACCGGAGAGGAGTTAAGATCTTCCTGTTCATTGAGATATTGCCCAGAGCTTGGGGAATACGGGACAACGTAGTCGGCTTTGTCGATGTTGGCCCGCACAAAAAGACTTGTCGCGTCGGAGAAGCGATGATCCAAGCGGAACATCCCCGAGTCTTCGCGGCCCACTTGTTTGCCTTCCCCCACGAACTGCGCAATGTCGGGATTACTGGTAGGGTTCTGCCCTTGGGGATAGGCGTTGATCACCGGTCCAAGCGCCGGCGACTGCGCCAAAGCTTGCGCGGCGAAGGCAGCGCTGGGTACATAACCGATAAGAGTCTGCCCCAAGTCTTGGCGGTAGCCTTCGTAGGCGGCGAAGAAAAAGGTCCTATCATGCTGGATCGGTCCACCAAAGGACCCTCCGAACTGATTCAGGTGAAAAGGCGGCTGGTGCGTCGGATTCAAGGCGTCAATCGGATCGGTGGCATCGAAAATGTCGTTGCGCAAGAAGTCATAGGCGTCCCCGTGAAACTGGTTCGTGCCGGAAGGCGAGGCCAGGTTCAACTGGGCCCCGGCTGTCGCGCCGGTCTGCGCGGTTGTGAGCATGGGATCGACGCGGATCTCGCTGATGGTATCGAGCGGAACCGCCGCGCGCACATAATATAGCTGTGACTGATTAATGACATAGGTAGCGTCGATGCCGTCGTATGTATAGTTGTTATCGTCGCGGCCTCTGCCGGCATAGCGAATCGAACGCTGGTTGCCGGCTCCGGGTCCGCCGGCGGCGTCAACTGCGCCTGGAACCAAGGTGGTCAAGGTGGCCCAATTCTGCCCGTTTAGGGGGAGTTGCTCGGCCTGTATGCGTTCGATACCGGTGCCCCACGTGTCGGCAGTCTGATCCAGCGACGGCGGGCTGGCCAAAACTGCCACCTGCTCTTGCGCTCCCCCGACCTTCAGCGTCACATTCAGGGTTCGTGTTCGCCCCAGGCTTTGAACCACATTCTCAAAACGCAGGGTTTCAAAGCCCTTCTGGACAAAGCTCACGGTATAGACCCCGACTGGCAGCTCGGTAATTTCATAGGTCCCCTGGCCAGAAGAGACGGTCTCGCGCCGAAGTCCCGTAGCATCTTGTACGGCCACCACTTGCACCTCCGGAATCACGCGTCCGGTGGCATCAGTCACGGTGCCGGTGAGTCCAGTGCCGTCCAGTTGTGCCCAGCCGGGGACACTAGCGAGCACGCAAACGACACCGATCACTAGGGGACGAAAGCAAGACACGAGTCTCATCAACGACCTCCTTTCTGCGCGGTGGCCAGCATGAATTAGTGCGGCGAGCCCCGCTAGAAACCGCAAGAATAGAGAAGCGATCGACCTTTGACACTTAGTTTGGCACCCCATAAAACCTCTCACTTCGCGGTTAAATTACACCGACACAAGTTCTGTTTACGAATCCGGCCTTAACCTGGCGCGGATCATTACAAAACTGACATGATTGCTGGGCTACACCGGTATTGTTCTTTGTTAAATTCTCGGAGAATAAAACACGGTAAGTGACTGGGCTTACGATTTCGCTGCGTTCATTGCTCTGGCGGTCTGGCCTCGAAGCATTCATATGCCTGTGACGCAGTATTAACAGCACTGGATTATGTACTTCCCAGACGTGGATCCGCAATCCGATGTATGTGCCGTCGGTTGGTTTGGGGATGGATAAGTGATCTGTCGAGTTGGTTTTGCTCCTCAAATTCGCTTTCCACTGAGCTCAAGTCTTGCTGATTCTAAATAACTTAACTGGCGTGTCGTGAGCGAAAGCTCGGCCGCGGTTCGGAAAATTCGGTATGAAAATTCTGATCGTCGAGGACGAGGCCAAGACAGCCAAGTTCCTAAGAAAGGGATTTGAAGAGGCGGGCTTCGTCATCGATGTAGCGGATGATGGTTTAGAGGGTCTTCACCTGGCGCGTGAAGTAGATTTCGACTTGATCATCCTGGACGTGATGCTTCCCGACCTGGACGGCTGGCAGGTTCTCACCCGCCTGCGCCAGGCGGGTCGGCGCTCCCTCGTACTCTTACTGACTGCGCGTGATGCCATACACGAACGCGTACGCGGGCTCGAACTGGGTGCCGATGACTATCTCGTGAAGCCGTTCGCCTTCTCTGAATTGTTGGCTCGGGTACGATCGCTTTTGCGTCGAGGACCTGCTCGCCAACCGGAAACCATTCGAATGGCAGATCTGGAAATCGATCTATTGCGCCAGCGGGCGGCACGCGCTGGCCAACGACTCGATCTGACGTCCAAAGAGTTCTCCCTGTTAACACTGCTTGCGAGGCGCGCGGGCGAAGTATTGTCCCGTACCCTGATCGCCGAAGCCGTTTGGGACATGAACTTCGACAGCGACACAAATGTGGTGGACGTAAATGTGCGCAGACTTCGCGCCAAAGTCGACGAGCCTTTTCCCCTCAAACTGATCCACACCGTCCGGGGCGCCGGATATGTCATGGAATGTGAGCAGTAGCTTCACTCGACTCGCAACGGGGTGGGGCACCCTGGCCTTGCGGTTGACCGCAGGTTATGCCCTGGCAGGCCTGCTTATGGTCCTTGTCTCCACGACGAGCCTTTATTTTGTGCTTGTCACCGAGTTGGAACGAAGCACTGACCTATTCCTCGCTGATAAATTGAACGTGATTCGCACGATGTTGCGGGAACGCCCTGATGACTTCGACGCTTTGCGGGAAGAAGTTGAGCTGGAATCCGCGGCGCGCCGATACGAACAGTTTTACATTCGCTTGCTGGATGAACGAAATGATCCCGTCATGTTCACGCCGGGAATGATGGAGCAATTGGATTTGCAGCATTTTCCCAGCCAAGCACAGGCTTCACAGGGCCGTGCACTGCCCATGATGGGCAAAAACGGTCGGCCCTTTCGTGTCACTAGCGCAGTGGCACCGGTCGGCTCACGTTCTGGCGAGACGGCAACGATTCAAGTTGCGATCGACGTCTCGCAGAAAGAAGAGTTGTTGGCACGGTATCGGCATTGGTTTGGCGTCATCCTTCTTGGGTCGCTCGTCATTTTTCCGCTGGCCGGGTATCACATCGCGCGGCAGGGAATCCGTCCCGTCGAAGAAATTGCCAACACCGCTCGCCACATCAGTTCCACCAATTTGCGAGAGCGCATCCTCCCCGAAGGTTATCCATCGGAACTCGCGACTCTCGCCGGAACCTTCAATCAGATGCTCGACCGCTTGGAAGAATCCTTCGAACGAATTTCCAGATTCTCCGCAGACATCGCTCACGACCTGCGCACGCCCGTGAATAACATCCGCGGCGAAGCGGAAGTAGCTTTGGCGCGGGCGCGAACCGTGGACGAATACCGCGATGTGCTCGGATCCTGCCTGGAAGAAACCGTGCGCCTTTCCAACCTGATTAGCGATTTATTATTTCTGGCTCGTGCCGAGAGTCCTCTGGCACATTTGCACTGGGCGTGCGTGGACGTTCGCGAACTGTTGAGCAGCGTGCGGGATTACTATGAAGGCGCCGCCGCAGAAGGTGGAATTTCGCTCGCCACTGCGAACGGCCAAGAACCGGTGATCGCCGAAATGGACCGCACCCTGGTGCAACGGGCGGTTGGCAATTTGGTGGCGAACGCCGTTGCGCATACGCCGGCCGGAGGTTCCGTAGTTCTGGGGGCCGAATCCGAAGGAGATGCGATTCGCATCGCGGTTGTCGACACAGGCGCCGGCATTCCACCCGAGGCTCTTCCGAGAGTCTTTGATCGTTTCTTCCGGGTAGATAAGTCGCGTTCGCAGGTCTCCGGCGGCACTGGATTGGGATTGTCGATTGTCCAGAGCATTATGGTGCTTCACGGTGGCAATGCAGAGATAGCCAGTCAGTTGGGCCACGGCACCCGGGTCACTCTCTACCTGCCGGTTTCACGCCCAAGATGAAAATGCAGTTCGCCCGTCGTGCTGGCGTCCGGTTTCCTGTTACGAACTTTTCATGCTGATTTTGGTTTCTTCGTGCACTTCTTTCCTGCACGCAAAAAAGTTTCTGGCACACTGCGCGCACCCTTCCGAATCTCGATACTAGCGATAGCCCTCGCAAGAGGCATAAGAGAATGTTGTCGCGCACGATCGGTCCGCCGGCGCCGCTGGAATGCTAGATGCCTCCGAGCGGCTACGAACCGGGAGGATTTGAACCCGCCTGCGCTACGTCCCATCTGATGAGTGGCATATAAATTCCTGGCGAACAGCAACTGGGTAGGGATTCCTTAGAAAATAGCCATAACCCCTTTATTTTCAAAGGGCACGTTGCGGCTATTTTCATGGTTCGCTTGTGGTTCGAAGAACCATGATTCATTCGTACCGCGGCGTTAAGTACTAAAGCAGTGGGCCAATCGGCCTGCCTGGGTCGCAGAGTGTTCGCTTGGGCGACGCCGCCCGTCGTGTCTTCTGTTCCTTTGGGTAGAAAATCGCTGCGTTAGTCAGAGGCCCCTCCCCACAACAAGATATTTGCATGGCTTTCATTTCGAATTCATCACGAAGATCTCACTATGATGGCGCCTTTGCTCGCGCTACCGCGAACAGCTATTCGGGCGTTCCGTTTCGCGGGCTCTCAGGGGGAGGGTATCTTGAAAAAGACATTTGCCATTGCGTTGATCGCATTGCCGCTCGCGTTGCTGCCGAGTTCAGCCATGGCACAGCGGCTTCAAGGTAGTGGCCACACGACGCAGCCCGTGGGCAACTACACTGATGGATCAATTCTTCCCACCGGACAGGTGATCACTCCCACGGCTGCTCCGGGATCTACAATTCAAGTTCTTTCCACCGGCCTTCGCTCCGACGGAAATGCCGACGCGGCGGAAGCGGTCACCACGGCTCTGAGTCCCGATGGACATACGCTTCTGGTTCTTACCAGCGGCTGGAACCGCGACAACCACCTTCCCGACGGCACCTCGATCACATTCCCGACGCTAGATCCCAACACCGGAGCCGCGATCGGCACAACCACGCTCTCCGAATGGGTTTTTGTCTTTGCTATCAATCCCGATGGAACGGTCACCAAGCAACAGCAAATCAATATCCCGAGCACCTACAGCGGTTTGGTGTGGTCTCCAGACGGCGCGCGCTTCTACGTTTCCGGGGGCGAAGACGACCGCATCTATGTTTACAAATCCAACGGTTCGCAGTTCGTGCCGGATGCTCCGTTCATTTTGCTGGATCACAATTCCGGCGCCAATGGGCCCTTCCCGAACTATGACGGCTCGATCCTGAAGGGCACCAAGGCTGCGCAGACGGTGACCTTCGGCGGTACTTCGCTGATTGTCGGAGGAGCCGTAGTGGCCGGTTTAGGCGTCAGCCGGGACGGCAAAACGCTGGTAGCCGCCAATTTCGAGAACGATTCCATTTCCATCGTGGATACGGCCAGTCGCGCTGTAACCAACGAAGTGCATTTCTTTGTGCCCGGCGGCGCGGTTGCGCAAGGCGAGTTTCCGTATGACGTCGTGGTGCTGAGCAACCCCGATGGCTCGGCAAAGACCGCGTTTGTCACCAGCCAGCGCGATGACCAGGTTATGGTGGTGGACATCGCCAGCCTCAGCTTCACCGCGATTCCCGTAGGTGATCAGCCGAACCGCATGGCGCTCTCGAAAGACCAGAAAAGGTTGTACGTCGTCAACGGCAATAGCGACACCGTCTCCGTGATCGATACCGGCAAGCAAAGCGTCGTCAAAACCCTCTCTCTTTCGAGGCCGGGAGACAAATATAAGGGCTCGAATCCCAATTCGGCGGCGCTGAGCCGAGATGGCGAGACCCTGTTCGTAACGCTAGGTTTTGAAAATGTGGTCGCGGTGGTGGACCTTGACGACGGCTATGTGAAGGGCCGCATTCCTACGGGCTGGTACCCGACGTCCGTCTCGGTTAGCAAGGAACGACGCGAACGTCTGTACGTTTGCACCTTCAAGAGCAACGACGGACCCAATCCCACCAATGGCCCTGCCCCCAACCCCACGTTTCTACAAGCCCGCACCTGGCCCTTGTCCAAGGCCCAACTGAACATCATTCCGGTGCCGCACGGCGCGGTGCTCGACGCCCTTTCCCTGCAAGCCGACCAGAACGATGGCCTGTTCAACCGGCAACCCGATCCGCTCGTGTCTTTCTTGCACCAAAAGATCGATCACGTGATCTACATCATCAAGGAAAACAAGACCTACGATCAGGTCCTGGGTGATCTGCCGCGCGGCGACGGCGATCCCTCTCTCACCGAATTTCCTCAGCCCATCACACCCAATCATCATAATTTGGCTCTGACTTTTGGCCTGTTGGACAATTTCTACGACAGCGGCATGGTCAGCGGCGACGGCTGGGGCTGGTCCACCTACGCGCAGACCACCGACTACAACGAAAAAACCATCGCCGTCAATTACGGCAATGGCGGCAACGGCGTCACTTACGATGCCGAAGGTACCACTCGCCTGATTGGCGAGGGCCTGCCGGATTTCGCGGCTAATCCCAGTCAATTCACCGTGCGTCTCACCACCCTGCTTGATCCCACCGGCAGCTCCTCCATCCTTCCCGGCACTAAGGACGTTAACGCCCCCTTGGGCAGCAACTCATTCGCGCCGAATTCGGCCAGCGACGGAGATCACGACGGCGATGATCAGCTCAGCGCCGAAGCGGTCGGTGGCCACTTGTGGGATTCCGCACTGCGCTCCAATAAGAGCGTGCGCAACTACGGCTTCTTCATCGATGAGGCCTACTACGTCACCACGCAAGCCGACCCCACCAAACCTGACCCAGTCCTGAAAGTCTATTTGCCGATCTCTCCCACGCCGTTTGCCGCAAACCTGCCTCAAGCCGTGCCCGTCGAGCCCGAACTGCGCGACAAAACCGATTTGTTCTTCCGCGGGTTTGACCAAAACAACGCCGATACCTATCTCTTCAACGAGTGGCAGCGCGACGTCACCGTCAATGGTCTTCCCAACCTCACGTTGCTGCGCCTGCCGCACGATCACTTTGGCGACTTCGCCACAGCCGTCGCACACCTGAATACGCCTTCTCTGGAAATTGCCGACAACGACTACGCCATCGGCGAGGTCGCAGACTTCATCAGCCATTCGCCCTACTGGCAGAGCACCGCCATCTTCATTCTTGAAGACGACGCTCAGGACGGCGGTGATCATGTTGACGCACACCGCTCGATTGGCTACGTAATCTCTCCCTACAGCAAGCGTGGCGTGACTATCTCTACCAACTACAACACGGTCAACGTCCTGCGCACCATGGAAGACCTGCTGGGCATCGACCATCTCAACCAGAGCGACGCCAACGCCGCTCCCATGTCCGATGTCTTCACGCCCATCCCGAATTTCACGCCCTATTCCGCGATTATCCCGGGCAGCCTCTGCGCGCCGCCGGTTGACCCCAATCTGGTTCCCGCATGCAACAGCCCCAGCGCAAAGCTCACGCCTTCACAGCCTGAGCTGCATGATGCAACCTGGTGGACCGAGAGGATGAAGGGCTTTAACTTCCATGACGCCGATCGCCTGGATACCGTGGCCTTCAATCGCATCCTCTGGGAAGGCATCATGGGCGACGTGCCCTATCCCACGGTTCGTAGCGGTCTCGACCTGCGAAAAAATCGCGCGGAATTGCTGAGTAAATGGGAATCAAGGAAAAAGGACCAGACCGGCGGCGTGCCCGTTGCGATGGCGGTCTCTCCCCGTTGATTTGAGGGGCTTCGCCTGTGCCTTTTCACTTGGCCCGACGGCAAGCCGGGATTGGGACTATGCCCACCGTCTCAAGTCTCATTGTGCATCTCCCGTGCGACGACAACCGGCGCTGCAACGGTACCACTTCTCCGGGGACCAGCCCGAGATAGCTGCATGCAGCTTCACCTTTTGCGCCGCTGCCGCCGGAGTACTTCGTTTTTAGATTTGACGTGAACAATCGCATAAGCAGCAAGTCCCCTTACTCGTCCCCATAACTTGGCGGAAATCGACTTGTCCGAGGTGCGAACTTACCAGATGGGGTTGACCGCCAAGGTGCAACTGGACCGTAGAACAGTTTCCCAACAAAATCACCGATGCTCGTGTGATTCGTGGGCACCGAAATGGAAGGGCCAAACGCCCATAGCTTTCCGTAGAACTTTGGAGACCCGCTGCGACAAAGAGAGGAAAGGAAGAGTGATGTGCAACCGAATCGGTAGGCTCGAACTTCTGTTTTGGTTCGTCGCGTCAATTTTAGGATCTGGAATCCTCTTCGCGATTGTGGCAAGGCTCACAAGTAGTGCTATTGAATTTGGCCGAACACGGTATCCCTTGTCACAAGCACTCTGCTTTATCGCGGCTGCAGTGGTGATTCTTTAAGGGCGGTTCTGCTCATGTTCGTTCCTTTGGTGGACATCGTAGCATTGTTACTTTTGGCGATCGTACCAGGGCAAAAACTGCCAAACCTTATGGCGAGCCGCCAATATTTCTCCAGCGGTTCCGAAAGCTGGCTTAAACAGCCTGTGCGAAAAACGGATGCAAAAGCGTGGTGCCGGGCCGTAATCGCAACGAGGAAAATGCGGTGGCCGTTGCTCGCCGCCTCGTGTCTGATGGAATTCATTTGGTTTTCGCAAGGGATGAGCCTGTAGCCCTGCTAAACGCGCAAACCGGTGAAGTTGATTTGGCCGCATGGAAACTTTACCGGTTTTGCAAATCAGGAGTTGGCACTTCGCAGAATCCGTTTTACTGCAGCCTGGCTGTTAACAATTTTGTGCTGAGAACGTCTGCTTAGGCATAGGAGAACGCGATGAAGCAGCTCAATTTTTTCCTCGTTTGTGTCGCTGCCGCGAGTCTGGCCATCACGTTTATGCCAAGCGGCTTACTCTCGGGGCAGACGTTAGAACCCGATTCGTGCCACGTTACCACTCCGAACGGAATTGTCGCAGGCTCATCAGAACGAAATGAAACAAGTTACGGAAACGCCCTGCTATCGGTCGGCCCATTCGGACTGTGGCCCAACGGAACGGTTGTGTTCAAACCGGGCGGAGCCGGTTTTCAGACCAAAGATGGAGGGCTGGGAATGAAGTTCGGATGGACTCGGGGCATTCCAGGCAAACTTAACGTCACTGGCCGTCGAATCGACGCCGATGCACCTGCGCTCCGGTTTGAAACGAACCAAACGAACGATGCCAACAGCACGGGCTTCCTCGCAAGTTACTTAATCTTTTCCACGTCCGGCTGCTGGGAAATTAACGCCCAGGTCGGCGACCGTTTGGAGTCAAAAATAACATTCGTCACGCTAGTTGAGAAGGTCGGTGACGGCCCGGCGTGGCGACGCTGAACGAGTAATCGGAAACTTGGAGCACTTGTAGGAACTTTTCCGGTTTGCGGACTTATCGTCCCTTCAGCGGAGTCTCGTCAACAAACTCGGCGATTATGGCACTCTCTGCCGAGTATGCATGGGTCTGCCGCAAGGCGTGGGGTTTGTCAGAACCAGGTGCCCGTTTCATATTGCCGGTACTCGTCGAATCTTGCTTCGAGGACCTTCCTTCCTGGCGTGCTCGATAGATCTGCAACGGAATGAGAACGACGAAGAGCCAGAGATAGAGCGGCTGATTCATATAGAGAAAGATCCCGGCGATCGCCAGGGCTCCGAAGAGGTAGATCGGGTTGC
>Ga0210398_10001226_pt1 | contig 27149 bp, 20 predicted proteins | sample IncBWC4OmetaG_FD_161047 | JGI IMG/M metagenome (GOLD analysis project Ga0210398, IMG submission 161047) | Forest soil microbial communities from Barre Woods Harvard Forest LTER site, Petersham, Massachusetts, United States - Inc-BW-C-4-O | ecosystem: Environmental > Terrestrial > Soil >... | reverse complement strand
AATCGCTTGTGGCGGCTGGCGCCAAGCTTGCCAATTCACCCGAGGAAGTCGCCGGTTCCTCAGACGCGCTCATAACCATCGTGAGCGATCCCCCGGCCCTCGAGGGGGTCCTTTGGGGCGGCTCCGGCCACGGCGCAGGTGCCCTGGGATCTTTGCGTCCTGGCAGCATTTACATAGACTCAAGCACTGTTTCACCCGCCTTGGCGCGCAGGATTGCGGTGGCTTCGACGGAACGCCAGATCGCGTTTTTGGACGCTCCGGTGACCGGTGGCACCTGGGGCGCTGAAAAGGGGGAACTGGTATTCATGGTGGGCGGTGACCCTCAAGTTCTGAAGGATGCCGAGCCCATCCTTAGTGTGATGGGAAAGCGGTGGTTTCATCTGGGCCCGAACGGCGCCGGCCAGACCATCAAGCTGGCTATGAACCTTATCCTGGCGCTCCAGGTGGATGCGCTGGCCGAAGCCCTGGCCTTGGTCACTGCCGCGGGGCTCGAGGGCGAGAAGCTCGTCGAAGTCTTGCAATCCAGTATGGCTCGCGCTGCCGTTTTGGACGTCAAGGCACCGCTGCTCCTCAAGGGGGAATACCCGCCCAGCTTCCCCCTGCGCCTGATGCACAAGGATATGGGCTTGGCGCTGGAGCTTGCCAAGGAGGCTGGTGTGGCCCTGCCCGCTGCAGCGGCGGCCTACGCCACCTATTCTGCCGTCAAGGCTGCCGCCAAGCAAGACCTGGACTACGCCGCGGTAATGAAATTCTGGAAGCCCTGAGCCCCTGAGCTGACTCCACCTGGTGGTAGGAACCCTGTGCGCTGGACCACGCATTTTGAGATCATTTAACTCAAATATTATGAATGGTTTATGTGTCTAGAAGGGGGAAAAGAGGGAAAACCGGGCCGTCGGCCGCGTGGCGGTCCAGGCGGCACTTCTTCTTTAGCCGATCTTAGACCGAGCGAACGGTTGCCCGCTCATCGAGATCGAGCGAAAGGTTTTGATCGAGAAGCACCGCAACATAGCGCGAACAGGTTTTCATCTCCCTAGAGGCCCAGGCAGATATCACAGGCTGGATTGACCGGCAGACCATCTCCAGCATCTCCACCATCCGGTAGTAGCCCCTTAATTCCTGCAGCCACGGCGTGCCTTTTTTCAGGCGTGGAGAAAGCTCGCAAAGCCCCAGGAGTTTGCCAAAGTCGTTGGGCCCGATGGTTTCGGCGTCGATACCGGTTGCCGCTCGCAAAGAGTCCGAGAGGGGCTGGTTGGCGGTGGTCAGCCAGATCATGCGCCACTGGCTGATGGAGAATTGCACCAGGGCCAGCACGGAGAACGCGAGTATGAGGACTGCGGTCATGGTCTTTTCTTGCCAGCATCAGTTTGCCAACACCATCCACAGTTTCCTATAGAACCGCCGTACCACATGAGCGGTACCCGCCGGGCCGCCAGAAGCGCCATTTCACTTCCTGCACCCGGGGCGCTGCCACTCGTTACCCCCATAGCAACTTCCGCGCCCGAACTTCTCGGAATAGTCTTGACCGCCGGGTGGGCTCACTTTACGGTAGAGGATAACGGTCGTTGCACGGGCTGCCCCTGCAGATGGACGTCCAACAAAACAAGTTTAGCTCGTCTCTCGAAGCCAACAGCGATCAAGCGATGGCGGATAACCTGCGCCAAATTGAGAAGAGGGATTGGTGGGTCTGGGGAAATTCGATTTTTGTCATGCTGCTCCTTACCGGTGCACTCATTTCCTTCACTCTGCCCACTCTTTCGCCGGGAGGGGAGCCTCTTTTCAAGATCAAGGTTAGGGAAGCCATTTTTGGTTTGGTGGTCCTGGTCGTTCTGTTCAATGTCTACACCATCTACCAGCAAGTGCTCATCAAACGGCTCAGGCGCCAGCTCGCGGAAAAGCAGTATCACTCCATGATCTTGCGCGAGCTCGCCATGATTGACGCCTTGACTGGTCTCAACAACCGAAGGTTTGCCGAGCAACGGCTCGTTTCGGAAGTGGCTCGCTCGGCTCGCAAGGGGCATCCGCTGACCGTCGTGTTCCTGGATCTCGACGAGTTCAAGCACATCAACGACACCTACGGTCACCCCGCCGGGGATTTGGTGCTGCAGGAATTTGCCGCCGCCCTCAATCGCGCCATCCGCAGTGGCGACCTCGCCGTCCGCATGGGTGGAGACGAGTTTCTTTTGATTCTTCCGGAATGCAATCACGCGCAATTGCAGCTGGTCCTGAAACGGCTTGGTCCTCTCGAAGGGGCTTGGGAAGGCCGGAAGTTTCCTGTAAGGTATTCCGCTGGTTGGAAGGAATATGCGCCGGGGGACCTTGCGGAAACGATGCTCGCCGCCGCCGATCAGGCCCTCTACGCCAGCAAGCGCGCGGCCAAGAATCCTCCTCTGCCGGACGCCGTCCCGGTCTGAGTTCTCGAACGCTTGCTCTCAGAATTCGCTGGGAGCGTTCCGGCACCGCACCTCCCTCTGCCGTGTTTGTTGGGTTGCGCCCCGGCTTGCCTGACGAGTTGGCGTGACTTGCCTTTCAGGTGGTATAGAATGCCTGCGATCTTCGGCAGTTCCCGCGCGCGGTTGCCAATCTCGGCCGAACGGAACTCGCGCGGCTGCACATCAGCGAGAGGTTCGCGTATCGGGAGGGTTCAAGAATGTTGCGGGGGAAAAAATCATTGGTGCGTTCTGGCGCGCTCTCGCTTGTCATGCTGCTTGGTGGAGCTGTCGCTCTGGCGCAGAGGAACGACTTGGGCATATTCACGAATGAGGGCCGCGTCGGAGAAACGCCGCCGGGCTCAGAGGCCCGCTATGACGCGTCGAAAGGCGAATACCGCATCACCGGAGGCGGCGCGAATGTGTGGGGCGTTTCCGACGCGTTTTATTTCGTCTGGAAAAGAGCGTCCGGCGACCTAACGCTTACCGCCGATATCCAATGGCTCGGCACGAGCGCCGCGGAACACCGTAAAGCCGTGCTGATGGTGCGCCAGAGTCTCGATCCCGGATCGCCCTATGCAGACGCGGTTTCTCACGGCAATGGGCTTACCTCCCTGCAATTCCGTGGCGCGCCTGGCGAACAGACCTATCAGATCGTCGCCGCGGAAGATGGACCGTCGCGGCTGCGCATGGTCAAGAAAGGCAGCCGCTTCACCCTATATTTCGGCAAGCCGGGCGAGGAGTGGAAGCCTTCGAGCCCAGTAGAATTTGTAACCGTCAAAGAGCCGTTCTACGTAGGGCTGGGAGTGTGTTCGCATGTTGCGACCACACTGGAGACGGCCATTTTCTCTAGCGTAAAGCTGGAAGAAAGCGCGGCAGCAAAATAGGCGCCGCTATTCTGACAAGGAGCGACTCATGCCTACGGTCAGTTCCGTCATGGCCGAGCTGAAAAACAAGGGAACCGAGAAAACGCGCAAAATCTACGCGCGGCATGGCATGGCCACGGGCAAAATGTTTGGGGTGAGCGTCGCCGACCTCAAGGTCATCGCGAAAACAATTAAAGGACAGCAGGCTCTGGCTTCTGAACTCTACGCGACGGGCAACATGGATGCGATGTACCTCGCCGGGATGGTGGCGGACGGCTCTCAAATGACCCCAAAACAGTTGAATGAGTGGGTCGAGGGCGCGGAAAATTTGCAGATGATTGCCGAGTATACGGTGCCCTGGGTGACGGTGGAGAATCCTCACGCGCGCGACCTGGCCATCGAGTGGATCAAATCAAAAAAAGAACACGTCGCGTCCTCGGGTTGGTCGACGTACTCCGGACTGGTCGCTACGAAACCGGACGAGGCCTTGGATCTGGCGGAAATCTCGAGCCTTCTCGGCGCGGTAGTCCAAGGAATCAAGAACGCGAAAAACCGCGTCCGCTATACTATGAACGGTTTTGTTATTGCCGTGGGAGGCCACGTCAAGCCCTTAGCGAAACAAGCCAAAGCCACGGCTCGTCAAATCGGCGTCGTTTCCGTGGATCTGGGCGATACCGCGTGCAACGTGCCGCTTGCCACTGCGTACATCGAAAAAATCGAGGCCGCCGGCCGGGTCGGCCAGAAACGAAAAACAATCCGATGCTAGGCCGGGAACACGTTAGCCGGCAACCGCAATCTAGACGAACTTCGCGGTATCGGTGGCCCCGGGGCAACTCAATTTCCAGGATGGTATTCCCTCTCCGTGTGCCCCTTCAGTTGCGCTCGATAGAAGTACACTTCCCGCAAATCACCCTTGCTGTATCGCCCGGCTTCATCGTTGAAATGCGGTGACCCTGGATTGCCGCTCTCGCCCCCAGCCGTCACGGCTCGGGCTTCGACTTTCTCTCCAAATTCGACCACCGCAACAAAGCTGTTTCCGCTCGTGCCATACCACTTTTTCGTTCCCGGATACGGGCGCGCTCCGAAAGACGCCAGGGAGCCCCACACCGACGACGTGAACCCTACCGGAAGGCTTGGCCCCGCGTCATTGAATGGCTGCACGATATCGCCGGTCAGCCGCTGGAATCGATTGATGTCGCCCCATGGCGTCTTCCAGCTTCCGAAATCCGCCGCGAGTCTATCGGATGCAACCGACAGCGATTCGAGCAACAGCTGCGGCGGCGCTTTTGTGCAAATGTAATCGCTCATATACACCCCCGCTTTTTTCGCGTCGGCGCCCACGCGCTTCTGAATGTCCTCGCCCCAGAACACCGCCAATGACGTCGGCACGGACGCCGCTCCCCAACGTAAATCCCATCCGCGCAGCGCGCCAACCTGCTCGGCCAACTTCGCTTTCAGTGGATGGTCCGCGGCCGCATCGTCCCACGCCCTCGTGAGGCACGGGATGGGCTTCAGAAACCAAGTTAAATAACTGTCGTAGGCGGCTGCGATCAGCGAACTGATGGTGAAGTCTTTTTTGTCTTCGAGGACGCGGATCGCGTGCAAGCCCCGAGCCGTTTCTCCGCCCGTCTCCACATAAACAGGAAAGTCCTCTTTCTTTGGGCTGCTCGGTCCCGCTGCCGACCACGGCCAATTGTTTGCGTTGTAGAGCCATCCGCTTTTCGGATTCAGCAGGTGCGGCGTCTCGTCGACGGAAAGAAGCCCCTTCCACTCTGTCGCCGGATTGCTTCCGTCGACCGGTTTCGTCCAATCAAAGCTCGTGTCGCGCCTCGGAATGAAATTGCCATGAAAATACGCGATGTCTCCGTCGGCATCCGCAAAAATCGTGTTGTTCGACGAGTTCGTGTGCAGCTCCATGGTCTGCCGGAACGATTCATAATCCTTCGCCTTCGTGCGTTTGTACGACTGCGTCAGCGCTTTGACCGGCTCTTCCATCATTCGAACACTCACCCACTTCCCGTCCGTCTCGCGCACGATCGGGCCGTGGTTCGTGCGATACACCGTGAATTTCTTTTCCGCCATGCCGTCCGCGGTTTTATACGGCACGGTAATCTGTTTTGTCTCGACGGGCCGTTCTTCGTTTCCGTATTTGTAAACGTAGCGGTCGCCCTTCCGTCCGACCGTCTCGAGGTATTCGCTCTGGGCATTGACCCCGCTTGACGTGTGCATCCATCCGGCGTGTTCGTTGAATCCCTGGTACACGAAAAACTGGCCCCACGTCACGGCGCCGTACACATCGAGCCCTTCTCCGCTCACCATCTGTAGCTCTGAGCGGAAGAAAAAGGACGTATGGGGATTGATCAGCAGAAGTGCGTGATGACTTGCGGTGTTCGAGGGCGCTATGGCCATCCCGTTCGAACCGCTCGGTTCTTCGATCTCGTCGTCCTCCGCCGCAGGCGCCGCACTCACGGGAACTTTTCCGTAGAACGCTTCAAGCTGTGTCAGGTTCACTCGTTCAATGTCCCCGCCAATACTGCCTTCGGTAAAGCTCAGTGCCATCCACGGCTCAAATCGCTTGATCACTCTCGGCTTCACTTCGGGATGTTTGCTAAGGTAGTAGTTCAAGCCGTCGGCAAAAGCGTTCATCAGTTTCTTCAACCAGTCCGGGCTAGCGGCATATTCCTTCCGGAGCGTCTGTGGGTCGATAAAAAGCTTCATCCGCAAGTCCTGATAAATCTTCCCCTCGCCCTCGGCTTCCGCCAGTCGCCCCGTCCCGTTGATGTAGTTTGTCTCTACGCGATTGAAGTCATCTTCCGCCTGCGCGTAAATCATGCCGAATACCGCGTCGGCGTCCGTCTTGCCGTAAACGTGCGCGATGCCCCAATCATCCCGGGTGATTGTGACGCTGGCCGCCTCGCGCTCCCAGCGGGCCGCTTCCGCATCTGTTGTTGTCTCGGGAGCCGCTTTCTCGCATGCCGCGGGCTCGGAAGCGAGCAAGCACGCCGCCGCAGCAAGAATGAAAACCAAAACAGGTTTCTTCATGGATGGCCCCTCGGCGAAGGATAGAGGATGTTCGAGGTGGCGATGCGTAAGTCCCGCAGCGTCCTCGACGAACGCGCCAGACTAGCATACTCCGCCGCAGCCGGCACGAAGCACCTCGGCACTATTCCGGCACGCGCATATCGTGTAGATTTCTTGCCATCATGCGCGCAACGACACTCATATTAATTCTGCTCGCGCTATCCTCCGCAATCGCTTTCCCGGTCCCGGCGAAAAAACAGATCCCACCGACCGAAACAAGGTCCGCCGCGCCGCCTCGCGAGGCCGCGGCGGAGGAGGGCGCGATTCGAGGCACCATCGCCAAGTACGCGAAGTCGGTTGATGATGCGGACACGACCTTGGCACGAGAGATTTGGTGGGACTCGCCGGAAGTTTCCTTCATCCACCCGCTCGGCCACGAACACGGTTTCGAGCAGATCAAGCGAAATATCTACGAGCGCCTGATGGGAGAAACTTTCTCCGAACGACAGCTGACGCCGCGCGACATCGCAATTCATGTTTTCGAAGACGCCGCCTGGGCTGAGTTTTACTGGGATTTCACCGCCAAATTCCGGAAAGACGGCCGGTCCATCACCACGCACGGACGCGAAACCCAAATCTACCGCAAAATCGAGGGGAGCTGGCGCATCACGCACGTCCACTACTCCGGTATGCCTAGCACGCTATCCGGCGAAGGCTTCTGAAGGCCATAAAGCGCTTCTAGGGCCATACCGTCTCGAGGTCTAGGTCCGAATGGCGGATGGGTTTTTTGCACAGCCTGCGACGTTTTTCCACAGACAAACAGCATCATTCCTATTGACACCTCGAAAGGGAAGTCCTAGTCTGGCGCCAGATTGAACCGGGAAGCGTCAAAAACTTTCCGGCTCAATTAAACGAGGGCGCAACAGCCTAACCGCCGTTGCGCCCTCCATTTTTTTGCCGGCCCGCTGGTGCGCCAAGGACTTCCGCTGCAAGCGCGGGCACTACTCTTCACGGCCTGGCATTCGGCGAGAAAAACCCAATGGGCAGGTCGCGCGCCGTGCGCAAACCCGCTGGGGCATCCAGAATTACAGGAATCGAGTTCACCACCACCGATGCCGTCGCAACGTCGCCGTGTGTGCCTCCGGGAATCACCAAACTGATGTTCGGATGGCCTTTCAATCGAAGCGTGTCGGCGGGTTCTTTCGCGCCAACGTACATTTCGAGCTCGAGGTACACGAGTTCTCGTCCGGCGCCCACGCCGCGCGCGATTTGGTGTACGCCCGCCGCTTGTCCTGCTTCGACGGTCAAATATTCGGTTTCGACGCGCTCCGTGGCGATCTTTGGCTCGATGGTTTCCGTAATCTCCTCCACCGGCAGGTTTAGGCTGTCCGCGATCATCGCCACGGACTCCGGCAGGCCGACGTGTTTGATCACGCCTGCGTTCACCTGGGAGCGAAATTCTTCCTGCGTCATGCCCGCGCCGATTTTTTTCTGCAACGGCAGGCGCCGCTTGGACGCATCCACCACGCGAAGGGCCTTGGCGTGTTCGATGCGTTGCGAAACCGCTGCCAGCGTGATGAGCAGCTTGTCCATCACGAAGCCCGGGTTCACGCCGGTTCCCACCAGCGCGACTCCCCAATCTTTTGCAGCCTTGTCCAGGTTTGCTGCCAGCTCCGGATACGTGCGCAACGGATACGAGAGCTCCTCGCATGTCGAAACGATGCATGACTCCGCTTCGAGGCATGCCAGCAACTGATCCATTACCTTCGGCAAGGAAGAGGAGGTCGAGTGGATCACCACGTCCGCAGCCTGCTCCAGCACTTCCTTGGCGTCCGCGGAAATTTTGACGCCCCACGGCGCGTCCGTTGCGCCGGTTAGTTCGCCGAGGTCGCGGCCCGCTTTTGCGGGGTCCGTATCGATGGCGCCGATAATTTCAATGGCTTGCTTTTCCCTCATCAGCCGCGCGATCGACGCGCCGATCGGCCCAAGGCCGTATTGAATCACACGAATCTTCTTCTTCACGATTTCCCCCGTCCATTTTCAGCGCGCGGTGCACACCGCGCATTTTTGCTGGAAAAGAAACCTCTACCATAATGGAATTCGCGCATGCATTCAACGGCCAATGCGACGCGTGCGCTTCGCCTGCCGGCGCTCGCCAAAGTCACCTCCGCCGCCCGATTGTTGCTGATATATGGCGCGCGGCTCATAATGGTGCCCCCGTCCACGCTTGGCCCTTGGAGGACCCTGTCATGCCCGCAAAGAAACTGTCCGACGCCGAAATTCAAGCCCTGCTTTCCAAATTGCCGGGTTGGAAAATCGTCGACGGCAAACTGCATCAGGAATACAAATGCAAGGACTTCGTCGCGGCCTTCGGCAACATGACGCGCGTCGCTCTCGTTGCCGAAGCCATGAACCACCATCCGGAGTGGTCGAACGTCTGGAACAAAGTGGTGATTGATCTCACCACACACAGCGTCAAAGGCATCAGCGATTACGATTTCGTGCTTGCCGAGAAAATCGACGATATTTTTGTTCCCGTCCGCGCGACTCTGGCGGGGACTTAAAAATGAGGCACGGGAGCTCGGGCCTCGGCGGGGCCACGAGAGTCGGCCTCGGCGGGCAGTGGCACTTCCGTGCCTCCCGGACGAAGGCCTATTGACTCTTCCCGCGGCTGCGCCAGAATAGCTCTACCCCTTCCTGGCAGTTTCGCGTCTTGCCATTTCGATTCTAGAAGACGGCCCTCTCCAGTCTCGCCAAACGTTGTCTCGCGATAAGGAAGCGCATCGCCTGCCTCCGGATTGGGTGGCGCTGTCTTTGTTTTCTACCGACGACGCGCGGAAGCCGCCAAGGGGAGTTCCGAGCAACGACGGGAAAGAAGTTTCGCGTGTTGTTGGCCGAGAGTGCTCCAGGCGAAGCGGCAGATGGCCTGCGCGCGCTTTATCCGAGGGTCGCATGAAATCCACACTGCTCAACGAGATGCGGCGGCCGGAAAGCACCATGGTCTTACGCTTGCTCATTCTTGAAAACGAAGCCCAGGACGCCGAGCTGACGCTGCTGGAACTAAGAGCCTCCGGCTTCGAAGTGGAATGCACGTTGGCCCAAGACCGGGAACAATTCCTTGCCGTCCTCCAAAACGGCAAGTTTGACGCCATCCTCGCAGACTATCGTTTGCCGAATTGGACCGGGCTCGACGCGTTGAAGGAACTACGCGCCAGCGGGAAGGATATTCCGTTCCTGCTGGTGACCGGCACGCTCGGAGAAGAAGCCGCGGTCGAATGTATGAAGCAGGGAGTGAATGATTATATCCTGAAAGAACATTTGAGCCGTCTGCCGTCGGCGTTGAAGCGGACCCTGCACGAGAAGAGCCTACGGGACGAAAACGACCGCGCTCACCAGGCGCTGGCGGAGAGCGAATCCCGCGCCCGCGAACAATTCGCTGAGCTCGAACAGATCTACCGCACCGCCCCCATTGGGCTCGCGGTCTACGGACCAGACCTGCGCTACCTGCGGGTGAATGAGCACCTCGCGCGCATCAACGGACTCCCGGCCGAGCAGCACGTCGGTTTGATGACGCGCGATGTCAACCCCGATGTCGCGCGCGCTGTTGAGCCATACTTGAGACGAGTATTCTCCCGCGGCGAATCGATTCTAAATGTCGAAATACAGGGCACGACATTAGCGCGATCCGGAGCACTGCGCACCTGGCTGGCCAGCTTTCACCCGCTTCGCGGCGCTACGGGCATGATCTTCGCCATCAGCGTTGTCGTCCTGGAAATCACAGAACGGAAGAGTGCCCTGGCGGCACTCTCGCTCTCTGAAGCCCGCAATCGTCAGCTGGTTGATAACTCCAGCTACGGCATTTTTCGCATCTCTACCGCCGGTACGTTTCTCGATCCCAACCCCGCCCTTCTTCGTATTCTCGGGTGTGACTCGGTAGAGAACTTGAATCCTCCCGCCCTGGTGCGGGACATATTCCGCTATCCGGCGCATTACTCGGAGTGCCTGGCGGCCTGCCGAAAGGAAGGCCAAGTTCATAGCGCAGAGACGGAGTGGCGCAGGCGCGACGGGGGCGTGGTCATCGTGCGTCTCCATCTGCGTGCGCTTTCCGTCGCGGAGTTGACTGCCGCGGTCGAAGTCATTGCCGAGGACGTAACCGAGGTTCGCGCCATCGAGCGCCAGTTGCATCAGTCGCAAAAGTTCGAGGCCATTGGCCAGCTTGCCGGCGGCATCGCTCACGACTTCAACAATGTCGTGGGCGCGATTCTGGGCTGGGCCGAGCTAGGTTTCGAACAAAGCCGCAGCTATCCGCAAATTTCCGAACGGTTCACGCGCATCCGTGAGCAAGCCGAGCGGGCCGCCGCACTGACTCGTGAACTCCTCGCCTTTGCTCGGCGCCAGATTCTGCAGCCGCGAAACGTGGACCTGAATGCCATCACCAGCGACCTTGCTAGTTTTCTGGACAAAGTGATTCGCAAAGACATCGAGCTCAAAGTCGTCAATCGGCCGCTCGATGCCCTCAAGGCAGATCCGACCCAGATCGAGCAAGTGCTGATGAATCTCTGCCTGCATGCGCGCGACGCTATGCCCCGGGGAGGTCGGCTGCTGATTGAAACAGAGATGGCGGATGTCGACGAATCCTACTGCCGATTTCACTCGCACGTCACTCCGGGCCGTTACGCCGTTTTGTCCGTCTCGGACACAGGCGTGGGGATGGACGCCGAAATGCGCGAGCACGTTTTCGAGCCTTTTTTCTCGATGAAGGACAACGGGAAAAGCAGCGGCATGGGACTGGCCACGGCGTATGGAATCGTCAAGCAGCATGGCGGCTTCCTCCATGTATATAGCGAGGTGGGACAGGGCACTCTCTTCCGCGCGTACCTCCCAGCAGCATCGGGTGAGCCTTCAGAAGGTTCCCGAGACCGCAAGCGGGCTTCTCCGCTCGTGGATCTTCGCGGCACCGAGACCCTGCTGCTTGCCGACGACCACGACTCCATCCGGGAAATGGCAAGGCAAACACTCGTCAACCTCGGTTACCGCGTTCTTTCTGCGGTCGATGGAGAAGAGGCTTTGCAGCTTTGTGAAAACGAGACGCCGGCGCTAGCCATCCTGGACGTGATCATGCCCAAATTGGGTGGCCTGGAGACGGCTGCCAAGCTCGCCGAACGGTTTAAAAAGCTGCCCGTGTTGTTCACGAGCGGCTACTCGAAGGAATCCAGAGGCCTGGAGACAGCCGCGGGTTATCTTCAAAAACCGTATAGTCCCTCGACCCTCGGCCGCATGGTCCGCGAGATCCTGGATCAGGCGAAAACCACGTCCCCGGCAATTTGAACTCCGTGCACCGCGGTTTTTCGAGGATCGGGACGCTTTTGCCGTTGACACCCGCCCGTCGCAGTGCTACAAAACCCCCAAGGCAAGCCCTTTGGTGGTGAGTCTCTTACCGCAATTCACGAGCGAGTGAGGCCGCAGACCTGCCTGGCAGGGCAGGACTGCATGGCCGCCGAAGGAATTGTCCTGTAACACCCCACCCCACCCCGGGAGGTGAGAACCCCGCGGTTTTCACCTCCTTTTTATTTTTGTTGACGATTCGGGAGCGGCTCCGCTTGAATGGCACTTGATACGTAGGCATGAACAGCGATTTCGTTACCGGAATGACGTTCTAATTACGAGGGTTCGCGTTGACCCGCAAGAGCAGGCCTGCTCCACCCGCAATCTTGAAATTGCCGCTGTCAGAAGATAAGACGATCACGCCGATGGGGTCGCTCCGGCCGGCGTGCGCGATACTAATGTTTTGGAGTCCGTAGGTCCCGCAAGCATCGGAGGAGAATACCCACAGCGCCTGGGGACGGTCATTGCCGTCGATGGCTCCTCGACAGTTTCGACCCTGCTTAGCTCTGACTTGGCCTAAGACACCGCCATTGACGTGCTTTCCAACAATTTGATTGGGGTTGTCGCCGGTTGTGACCGGTCCGCCTTCACCATAAACAACGTCGCCGCCCACTTGCACGGTCGTCAACCAGCGGTATACGTCGCTCTCACCGGGGCCGATCGGAGGTATTTGAGCTTCCATTATTTGCATGAAGCCGGCGATGGCTCGCAGATTTGTGGTGATCGAGGTGGTCTGGTGCGAAGAGACTAATTTGTCGAACTGGAAGGAGATGCTAGCTCGCGCGCCAGCGCTCGTCGGGATCCGTTCGACGATGTGCCCGATAACCTTAGTACCTGCCCGGATCCTCACGCCCCGAGACAACGGAACGTCCTGCATAATCCTGGCCGTAATCACTTGGCCTGGCCGGGATTTGGCGGAGGAAATGGCTCGGTTCAAGCGAACAGGCAATATCGTTCCGGGCGGAATGGCAGGGCCGCCGCTAGAGGCGCCTTCCGCATCAACGGCCTCGGCGTCGACAACGGCAACCGCGGAGGGCCTGACAAACGGAGAACCAGGGTCGTGTTGCGGATTGCGTTCTCTGGGATTGGCAAGCTCGGCCAGGAAGGATCCAGACACTAGCATCGCCAGAAACAGGGATACGGTCTCGGCAAAAACGTGAGTGCGGAGCTGTTTCCTCATAAGATTCACAGTGTAGTTCAGCTCCGTTCGCCACGTGGTCTAATGCCCGCGCCTTACGGTTTTCCTTTCTCTCCCGGAATTTGCCTTGCCCCGCCCGACAGATCCTCTGCTTCTCAAAGAGGTTTCACTTCCATAGCTTCCGGTTTAGGAGGCCCTGGCGGTGCGCGATGCGTCGTCGAAACGCACTCGTCTCAGTCGCCCTCGTGCGCCGGCGTGCCCGATAACTTGCCGACGATGCTTTGAGTTTTGGCGGCGGCGTGGTTGGGCCCATTCGTTGTCAGCTTGCGGATGAGAAATTCTTGAAGGAGATTGGCGGCGGCAGATGCGCCAATCCCGATTAGCGCATTTTCGAAGGTTAATTCCGCGCCATCGCGATTTTTCGCCGGATAGTAGAGATTTGAGATACCGCCGGCGGCCAAGCTTCCGAGGATACCCGAGTAATTTGCCTGCCAGTGTCCGTTGTCGCCTTTGCAAATTACGGCGTTGGCTAGCGCATAGAGAATCCGCGAGCGTTTGCTGCCGGTTCCCTTGTAGAAATAACGGGGATCCTGTTTGAGGAGCGATGGCAGTACAGCGCTGCCGACGAACGTACCTATTACAAGGTCGGCATAGGAGGCGCCGTAGCGCTTTGCGAAACCTTGAGCGCCTTGCCCATATCCGCTGAAATCGTTTTGCGCCTGCTGCACTCCCGCAATGACGCCGGTTATTCCGAAGTTGACTGGATCCACGCTCGTCTTCCAGGCCAGCTCGAACTTTTGCTTGGAGTTCAGAGGAGCTGCATTGGGGAGATAGGTGACATAGAAATTTGGAATGACGCCGAGCACGCGCTGCTTCTCTTCTTCCTTGATCTCATCTTCCGCCACTTCAATACGTGTGGGCGCCACGCGCACCTCCGTGACGGCGGTAGCAATAGCCAAGGTGGTCTGCGGGACGGTGTAGATCTCCCCCGGGCTAAGGGTTGCCGTGAATGTTTGCGTCCGAAAGCCCGGGGCGGTAATGGTGAGACGGAAGGGTCCGGGAGGGATGCCGGCGAAGGAGAATTGCCCATCGTCACCAGATAACACTTCTCGGTCTGGAAACGCATCTCGACCGCTGATGCTCACGCAGGCTCCGACGATGAAGGCTCCCGTGGCGTCAACAACGGTCCCGGAGATGCTCCCGGAGGTCTGCGGCTCGGCGACAGGGGGCGCTTCAGACTGGGCCAGAGTTCGGAAGCCGCAAAGCAGGATACTCAAGCTCAGCCCAGCTAACTTGGCTTTGTACGTAGGCATAGTCACCGCCATCCCGCCCATTATGATGCTCCGCCGGGGGGTTTGGGATTCCCGGTAACGCTGACGTTTTATCAGTTACCTGTACCGAGTGCCAGTCCTTTCAAAACCGCTTCGCGGCTAAACGTTTCTGCTCATCAGGAATGTAATGCAGGTTCCCTTAGTTCCTTGCCTTCAAATCTTGCTCGGTTAAGATAGTTTCGGGTCTTGCCGGAATCCGAGATGCACACGCCGCCGCCGCTCTTAGCTTTGCAGAACGTCACCGTGGTGCGCGGAGAGTCCGCGGAACGGCCGGCGCTCGACGAGGTGTCGCTGCGCATCGAGGTGGGCGAACACGTTTGTGTCCTGGGGCCGAACGGCTGCGGCAAATCGACTCTGATCAAGACCATTACCCGGGAGTGCTATCCCGTGGCGCGCGAAGGTTCCTCGATCTCGATTCTCGGGCGCGAACGCTGGAACATTTTCGAGCTGCGCTCGCTGCTGGGGATCGTCTCGCCGGATTTGCTGGCTTCTTGCACCACGGATGCCACCGGTCGCGACGTGGTGCTTTCCGGATTTTTCAGCAGCACGCGGATATTTCCGCACCATCATCCGGACCCCGAGCATCTCGCGCGAGCCGAAGCCACACTCGCGCGGTTGGGGATTGCGCATCTCGCCGCTCGCGCCGTTAGGCAGATGTCTTCCGGGGAAGCCAAGCGCACGCTGATCGCGCGGGCGCTGGTGCACGATCCCGGAACACTGCTGTTCGATGAGCCGAGCAATGCACTGGACATCGCGGCACAATTCCAGCTTCGCGATACGATGCGAGAGCTGGCGCAGAGCGGGCTTGGCATTTTGCTGGTCACGCACCATGTTTCAGAGATCATCCCGGAGATCGAACGCCTAGTGCTCCTCGGAGAGGGACGGGTTGTGGCCGACGGAGCCAAACAGGAGATTCTTACGGCCGGGCATCTGTCGTCGCTGTTCGGCGTCCCCGTCCGGCTCGTCGAGCAAGACGGCTATTTTCATCTGTACTAGGTGTGTCGGGCGACCGAAGTTTCGGGTGCTGGTTTTTTGCCGCTCTTGCGCGCGAACCACTGCCACAGGCCGTGGACGCCAATCGCCGCAAGCAGAAGCACTAGCGGATCGACGGGATGGCGGTAACGCAGCGAGGTGTGCGTCACGTAGTAAAGCAAAGGAAAAACTAAGGGAAAAGCAACCACCGGAAGCGCATAAGGGTTTTTCGTCGCAAAAAGAACGAGGATGCCCACGAATGCAGTGAGCGGCGCTACGATATTGCACGCAAGTATAAAATAGAGCCATAGAGAGTCCGCTTGGCGAAACGCAGCCAGCGGGGACGCGCTTCCCAGCCAAAAGTCCACGAACCGCTCGAGAACGAGCCACAGCTCGATGCGCGGATGAGCTGTAATAAATGCGATGGCTTTTCTTTTTTCTTCTTCCATGAAGGCCGTCTCGCCCATGCGCAGATATCGAAAGATTTCGCGGTCTTGCGTGACGGCGCCGGGCCGAAAGCGGTGCTGCTCGTCGTAGTTCTCGTTATTGCCAATGTAGAGTTCAAAGGCGAAATTCGAACGCAGCGGAATGAACTTGTGGAATTGAACGTAGTTGCGGATGGTCCAGGGCACGCAACACAAAAGGGCAATTGCCGCGGCCAGCGCGGGCCGAACGAGCCACAGAGAAGCGCGATCGCGATTTCGATGGCGATAGGCAACCCATGTCAACAGCACGGGCAAAAGAGAAGCCACCGCGGGGTTGGTGAGCAGCGTGAAGCCCCACAAAAGACCGTAGAGCGACCAGTCGCGGGCACGCCGGGATTCCGCGAGCTCCAGCGTAGCCCAAAGTACAGTTGCCACTAAGAGCGCCGACAGGGAGGTGTCCCAAATCCATTCAAACGGAATGATAATGGCGTTCGGGAACAGTGCCCAGAGCCAAGCTGCGGCGCTGGCGACGCCCAGGCCGGCGATGCGCTTGCCCGCGTAAAAAATCGGCACACAGGCGCCGGCCGAAAAGAGAATGTTTAGCAGCAGCGCGCTGAAAAAAGAACGCAGCGTGTAGATGCCAAACACTTTGAAAATTCCCGCAAGAAGATAGGGATAAACCGGCGCCAGCCAGGCGGTTGGGCCGCTATCCCTTTGAAAGGGCGACGAGAATCCCTTTCCGCTGGCAATGGAGTAAGCGATATGGCCGGTTTCCGTCTGAAACGGAATGACGCTTAGCACTTGGGAGTTGAACTGCCGCTGCTGATACCACGCGAACGCCGAGCGCGTGACCAGCGCAATCACCACAATCAGTAAAAGTGAGGTCGGGGTTCTTCGTAGCCCGTTTTTCATGAACATGTGGTGAGCCGGAGCATGACACAAAATCTCGCGCGAGAATGGATTTCTTCGAGCGTCCTGCTTGGACTCTTATTTCATCGACCAAGTCTTGGTTCGTAGGGAGTCGTATGGGTGCCGGGATGTCAGCGATTGGCACGGGAGGCGGTTCACGTGCCTCGGCCTTTTCGACGAGGCGGGATAAACCGGGGCAAGCAACCGAAGAAGTGCCTGTTATTTTTCTGTTCGGGAGGCGGTGATGGGGCGGGCATCCGGGTGTTTCGACGACCAGTCTTCAGGAGGAAACGCGACGCGCCAGAAGGTGGGACGCGGTTCAGAAAACTCCAGACCGATTTCGGCCTTGCCCCCGCGCACCGGACCGAGGAAGACGACATGACACTCTTGCTCTTCCTGGGTGCGTTTGTGCTGCATGGTCATTTTACTTCCGCTGGTCACCCGGGCGTTCACTAGAATCAAGGCGCCATGTGCGTTGATGGCGAGGGTTTCGGTTTCTTCTTCGAAGGCATTGCCCTGCGAGTCCTTTCCGCGAACGCGGACGCCGACTTGCATCAGCACGCGCTGGCTGCGACGCCGCACGACGGGATTCCCAGCTGTATTCGGGGCTTGTGCCATACCACCTCTCTTGGTCAACTATACCGAGCTCGACCTGATTGTCGAGCGGCAACCCAGGAATTGATTCTAAACGGTGATTGCATGTAGTGCGTTTTCTCTGAACCCATTGGAGTCTTGGACCGGGGATCGCTCTCAGCTCCGTTCCTCCATCGGGACGTAGTGGCGCGTGTCGTGACCAAGGTAGATTTGCCGCGGCCGGGCAATTTTCTGTTCGGGGTCGAGGAGCATCTCTTCCCACTGAGCGATCCACCCGGAGGTGCGCGGAATCGCAAAGAGCACCGGGAACATGGAGATCGGGAAGCCCATGGATTGGTAGATCAGGCCGGTGTAGAAGTCCACATTGGGATAAAGCTTGCGCTTGATGAAATATTCGTCTTCGAGCGCGATGCGTTCGCACTCGAGCGCGATTTCCAGCAGCGGATTCTTGCCCATCAATTCGAAGACTTCATAAGCCACGCGCTTGATGATTCGCGCGCGCGGATCGTAATGCTTGTACACGCGGTGGCCGAAGCCCATGAGCTTGACCTCGCCGGCCTTCACGCGCTTGATAAACTCCGGAACTTTCTGTACCGAGCCGATCTCCAAGAGCATGTGCAGGACTTCTTCGTTTGCGCCGCCGTGCAGCGGTCCATAGAGCGCAGCGATCGCGGCAGCCGTGGCGGAATAGGGATCGACGTGCGAGCTTCCCACTCCGCGGATGGTGTTCGCGGAGCAATTCTGCTCGTGATCCGCATGCAGGATGAAGAGCACATCGAGTGCGCGCTCGAGGGTAGGATTCGGGCGGTACTTCGTCTCCGAGGTGCGGAAAAGCATGTTCAGCAAATTGCCTGGATAGCTGAGTTCGTTGTCAGGATAGATGTACGGCATGCCCAAAGTGTGCCGGTAGGAAAACGCCGCAATCGTGGGCATCTTGCCAACCAGGCGATAGGTCTGCTTGCGGCGCGATTCCGCGTCAAAGATATCCTTGGCATCGTGATAGAAGGTCGAAAGGGCCGCGATCGTCGAGATCATCATCCCCATGGGGTGGGCGTCGTAGTGAAATCCATCCAGGAATTTCTTGATGCTTTCGTGGATAAACGTGTGATGCCTGACGTTGTACGTCCAGTCCCTGAGCTCGGGCGCGGTGGGCAATTCTCCGTGCAGGAGCAGATAAGCCGTTTCCAGATAGGTGCTTTTTTCGGCTAGGTCTTCGATGGGGTAGCCGCGATAGCGCAGGATGCCGGCGTCGCCGTCGATAAACGTAATCTTGCTGATGCAGGATGCCGTGTTGTTATATGCGGGGTCATAACTCATCATCCCGAATTCCGTAGGGTCCACTTTGATCTGCCGGAGATCCATGGCGCGGATGGAGCCGTGGGTTATGGGAACTTCGTAGGATTTGCCGGTGCGATTATCCGTGATGCTGAGAGTTTCGCGGGGTGCGGCGGTAGCTTCGGGCTTTCTCGTTTGCGTTGCGGACGGAGCGGAATCCATAAGGCGATCCTCGGAAACAGTGACGACGAATGGCTCTTGACTTGACCAGTCTATACCAAAGGGAGGTCGCCGGGAATGGTGCGGTCGGACGGTCGGACGATAAATGCCGGCGGATGTTGGCCTTCAAGCGGGCCGCCAAAAGGGGGTACCGGGCGGGGGCAAGACGGCAAACCGTGCCTCTTGACAATAGTCGTTATAACGAGTATTATCCTCGTGTCAAACCGGGAGGTACACCCATGATGGACATCCGCAAAAGCCAAGACCGCGGCCACGTGAACCACGGCTGGCTGGACACCTATTTCACGTTTTCGTTTGCCGACTATTACGACCCCAAGCATGTGCAGTTCCGCACGCTGCGCGTCTTGAATGACGACCGCGTCGCGCCGGGCGAAGGCTTTCCCACGCACCCGCATCGCGACATGGAAATCGTCACCTACGTGCTCGAAGGCGCGCTAGAACACCGCGACAGCATGGGCACGGGTTCCGTAATCCGTCCCGGCGACGTGCAGTACATGAGCGCGGGCTCCGGCGTGACGCACAGCGAATTCAACGCTTCGAGGACCGAGCCCGTGCATTTGCTGCAAATCTGGATGCTTCCGGAAGAGAAAGGGAGGAAACCGGTCTACGGCCAGAAAAACTTCAGCGAAGAAGAGAAGCGCGGGAAGCTGCGACTCGTCGCCTCGCCGGACGGGCGCGACGGTTCCGTGAAAATCCGGCAGGACAACGAACTGTACGCAGCGTTGCTGAACAAAGGCGAAGCCGTGAAGCACGAGCTGAAGCCTGAGCGGCACGCATACGTGCAAGTCGCACGAGGCAGCGTGAAGCTGAACGGCACTAAGCTCGAAGAGGGCGACGGCGCAGCCATCTCGAAGGAGAAATCCGTCGAACTGACTGGCGTCGACAACGCCGAGGTGCTCCTGTTCGACTTGGCATAATCTGGAGCTGACTTGGACGAGGTCAACGCGCCGAGGAACTGCTCCTAGGGTGCAGCTTCTCGGCGCTTTCTTGTTCCGCAGATTATTCGTAACGAAGAGCGACGATGGGGTCGACGCGAGTCGCGCGCCGCGCGGGAATGTAGCAGGCCATGAGCGAAACGAAAATTAGAAAGATCGTGGCGAGCGCGAAGGTCAGCGGGTCGTTAGGGCCAACGTCGAAGAGAAACGAAGAGAGAAGACGCGTCAAGCCAAGCGCAACGGAGAGTCCAATGATCAGTCCGAGAAAGGTCAAGAGCGCACCTTCTCGCAATACCATTTCCATAATTTCCGATGGTTTGGCTCCCAGGGCCATGCGAATGCCAATTTCATTCGTGCGGCGAGCCACGGTGTAAGAAAACAATCCATAAATGCCGATCGAGACCAGAAAAACGGCCAGCAGCCCGAAGAAGGCTGAGAGCTGGGCGACCAGCCTATATTTGGAAACGGAATGATCGACCTCGTCCGACAACGTCGAGACCTCGCCGATCGGGACATCTCGGGCCACTTCCTCGATTGCTTGGCGCACCTGCTGCGTGACCTGAGCGGCATCTCCCGAGAACCTGACTTCGAGATTCGGGAGGTACGTGACGTTTTGCGAATGAGGGAAATACGCCGCCGGATGCGGCCGCTCCCGAAGCGACTCGTACTTTGCGTTCTTCACGATTCCAATGATCTCGTAGTCGCCGCTGTGTCGAGGGTCATCACCAAAGCCGAAATGGCGGCCGATCGCGGATTCTCTCGGGAAGAACCGGCGCGCCATGGTTTCATTGATCACGGCAACCCTTGGTGCCCTCTCGTTGTCTCGAGGCGTGAAGGTGCGGCCGGAAAGTACAGGTAAACCGAAAGCCGCAAAATAGCCCGCGCCTACCCGGTTCATCAAGACTTCCTCGCTATTTTCAGAGTTTCTTGAAATCCCTTGCAGTGTGACGTCGTTAGACCATTCGCCCTGGTTGAAGGTGAACATGGAGAAGCTCGCGGCCTGCACTTCTCGAATGGCGCCCACGCGCTCCTCGATCTGGTTGAGCAGGTTTCCGAGGCGCGCGTCGGGCTTGTAACCCGCCGCGTACTCGTCAAGCTGGAAGACCAGGACGTTTTGCTTTTCAAAACCGGTATCGACATGCGCGAAGTTCAGCAGCGTGCGTAAGAAGAGTCCAGCGCCGGCCAGCAGCACCAAGGAAACTGCGATCTGCAAAACGAGCAGCGCTCTTGCCAACGGACTTTTCGCTTGAGCCGAAGCCGCTCCACGGCCGTCCCTCAGAGAAGATGTCAGCTGAAACTGGGTCGAGCGAATCGCCGGGGCCATTCCGAATAGCAGTGCCGTCAAGATGGTGAGAAGGAGTGAGAACGCGAGTACGCGAAGATCGGGTGTGACGGAGAGCGGGGTTGGTCCGCCGCCGGTGGCCATAGCAAGGAGAAAATCCCCGGCTCGCCAGGCCAAGGCTACTCCCAGTCCGGCGCCAAGTAGTGCGAAGAGAAGACTCTCTGTCACGAGCTGCACGGACAGGCGCAACCGGCTGGCCCCCAGCGCTGCGCGAACGGCGAATTCGCGCGAACGGGCTGTTCCCCGCGCCAGCAGCAAGTTCGCAATATTGGCACAAGCAATCAGCAGCACAAGCCCGGAAACAGCCATAAGAATTTCGACTGAAAGCAAATACTGGATGCGAAGATTCGAGAGCCCTCTGGCTGCTGATGTGAGATCAATCTGCGCGCGCTGAATCGCCGCCAGCTCCTTCGGTGTGGGCTGCGGACTCACGTATTCGCTGCGCAGAATTTGCTTGAAAAGAAGATTCGTATCGGCGGAAGCCTGTTCGACAGTGACACCTGGTTTGAGCCGGGCGATGATATAGAGCGATTGGAAGAATTTGTCGTTGAGCCCGTTCCATCCCGGGGAGATCTCTTTTTCCATGGACAACGGGATCCACAGGTCGGGTGCCTGTCCCACGCTCGTGCCGAAGAATCCCGGCGGGGCCACGCCGACTATCGTGTAAATCGTTGATTCGAACCGAAAAGTCTTTCCGAGAATGGAGGGATTATTTCCGAAACGCCGCTTCCACCAGGAATAGCTCGCCACGGCGACCGGACCCGCGCCCGGCGTTTGATCATCAGCCTCATTGAGAACGCGGCCGAGAACCGGCTTTACACCCAATACCGAAAAAAACGTTCCTGAAACAAGATCCGCTTTCAGCACTTCCGGACTGCCGTCGTCGACCCCGCCATGCGTGCTGAACTCGATGCTGTGGATGGCGGTGACGCCGGCATAAACCGCATTTTGCTTGCTGATTTCGCGGTAGAAGGGATAGGAGAACAAATCCCAGCTGCGATCCGGCAGCGTATCCTGGCTTCCACCCCACCTACCGGCCCCGAACAAAACCAGCTTCGAAGGCTCTTCGACAGGCAGAGACTTGAGCAAGAGTGCGTCGAGCAAGCTAAACATGGCCGTGTTGGCCCCGATCCCGAGGGCCAGTGATAAGACAGCCACGAGTGTCAATCCGGGACTGCGCTTCATGGCTCGGAAACCGAACCGCACGTCGCGGATGAGTGTCTCAATGAAATTCACGCCGCGGGCATCGCGGCATTCCTCTTTGAGCTGCTCGTGGCCGCCAAATTCCAATCGGACGCGCCGCATGGCTTCCTCGCGCGGAAGCCCCGCAGCCAAAAGTTTCTCTACGTGCTTCTCGAAATGCGAACGCAGCTCCTGGTCCATCTCGGCCTCCATTGCGTCGCGTCGAAGTAGCGCGCGTAGACGAAACAACAGGTCACTCAGCATCACGATGCAACTCCCCATTCGTCCGCAAAGATTGCCAGGCCAAGGTCGTTCTACTCCTACGAAAGAAGCCTGCTAAGTCGTTGATTCCACATGACTGAGCTCCGGGCTGCTTTCATCCTTCGTTGTGGTCCCCGAGGGGACCATGGTTTACTCGTAACGCAAAGCCACCATCGGATCGACGCGCATGGCGCGCCGCGCGGGCAAGTAACCGGCGACAATTGCGACGGCGGAAAGCACACCCATCGCCACGAGGAACGTGAACGTGTCGTGAGGCGCAAGCCCAAACAGCATCTTGTCGAGCACGCCCACGGTTGCGAATGCCAGGGAGGCTCCCGCCGCTAGGCCGCCGACCAGAACGAAGACCACGTCGCTCATCACCAACCGAAGGATGGAGCCTCGCGGCGCGCCCAGCGCCAAGCGGATCCCGAATTCTGGCTGGCGCTGCGCGACCAAATAACTCAGGGCGCCGTATAGGCCAATCATCGCCAGAAGGAGAGCCAAGCCGCCAAAGAAAGTGGAGAGGGTGGCGAGCAGGCGTTCTTCGACGAGCGAATCGTCAACCTGCTGGGCCAGCGTGGCGAACTCGATCGGAATGGCTTTGTCCACGCTGGCAACGGCCTCCTGCACAGCCGAGACGAGAGACATGGGTGGCGTGGCCGTTCGGAGGATAAAGTTTTCCGAGCTATCCTCAGGCACTTGCGTAACAGGGAAAAACGCAGTGGAAAATGTGTCCTCGCGAAGAGACTCGTACTTGGAATCCTTTGCGAGACCTACGATTTGAAGCTTCGGCGCAGGTTTCCCGGGGTCCGCTTCGGTTGTGAAATACTTCCCCAGTGGATCCGTGTTGGGAAAGAATCTGCGCGCCATGGTCTGGTTGATGATAGCAACCTGAGTGGAAGCCTTTGTGTCGTGGTCGTTGAAGTTCCGTCCCGCCAGAAGGGGAGTGCGCATGGTCTTGAAATAGCCTGGGGAGATGTAATTGAAGTACACCAGGGCGTTATCCCCGGTGGGTGAGTTGGGAGAATCCGTGTGGACAAACTGGTTCCACTCGAAGCCGCTGATTGGCGTCATCACCGAACGGCCGGAGGAAACGACTCCTGGAAGGGAGTGCAATCGGGCCTCGATTTGTTCGTAGGTGACGAGCCACTGCTCAGGCGGCACCTTTGCGGTGTGCAGATCGGCGTGCACGACTAGAACGTTTTTGCGGTCGAAGCCAATATCGAGCGTCGCGAGTTTCACGAAGCTGCGGAGGAAAAGGCCGGAGGCGACAAGCAGAACAAGCGACAGGGCCACCTGCGAAGCTACGATCCACTTGGCAGGGCGAAACCGCATGCGGCGCTCGCTGTAGAAGACTTGGCCGCCTTTCATAGCCGACGTCAAAGAGACTTGTGTCGATCGAAACGCAGGAAGAACACCAAACAAAATGCCCGTAAGTATGGCGATCGCAGCGGTGAAGCCGAGAACGCGGGCGTCGACCGTAAAATCGAGGAAGACCTCGGTTCTCTCCGTCGAGATATAGCGAACCAGGAGAGCGGTCCCCCAGCGAGCGAATAGGAAGCCCAGCAGCGCGCCCACAGAAGAAAGTAGGATGCACTCTGTCAGGAACTGACGGATTAGGCGTGTGCGAGAAGCGCCCAGCGCTTTGCGCACAGCAATCTCTCTGTTTCTCGAGGCCGCGCGAGCCAGCATGAGGCTGGCAATATTCGCGCAGGCGATCAGCAGGACAAGGCCGACGACGGCCATCAAGATATGCAGAGGTTGCTCGAATTGACGGCGGAGACGTGAAATTCCCTTGGCAGCCGGAGAGGCAACGAGTGTGAGCTTTAGGAATTTCGCCTGCCCCTTCTCGTCCCAATCCTTTGGTAAAGCGCCGGCGAAGATTTCTGGAGAAATAACGCCGAGCCGGGCCTTCAATTGGTCCGGGTTGATGCCTGGCTTCACGCGCCCCACGATGCTCAGCCACCACCAGGATCGGTGGTCGAGCCGGGACTCTTTTCCATCAAAAATGTCGGCCGCACAAATCGGAATGGCCACTTCAAATTTGTTACCGATCTCCACGCCATAAAAACCGGGAGAACTCACACCGATAATTTGAAATGGATGGTTGTCGAGAGAGACAGTGCTGCCGACGGCGCTCTGCGTTCCGCCGAAGTGATCTTGCCAGAAGCCATAACTCAAAACAGCTACTGCTGGGCAGCCGCGTCTGTCGTCGGCCGGGGCAATCAGCCGACCTGCCGCCGGTCGAACTCCCAGAGTATTGAAATAGTCGCCGCTCGCAAAGAATCCACTGGCGTAGTGGACGGCGCCGCCTTGCGAGAGATCGAACCGGTCCCCTCCCCAAGCAAAAACGTCCGAAAAAACGTCCTGATGGTCTCGCACCTGTTCCCAAAGAGGATTTGTGAAGCTTGCCGAACCTGGTCCTGTTCCTGAGAAATTCGCCCGCAATAGTTGGGCCAATTGCTCGGGTTTTTGCACGGGCAGAAGTCGCAGCATGACGGAGTCAATCAGGCTGAAGATCGCCGTGTTCGCGCCGATGCCGAGAGCCAGCGAGAGAACCGCAACGCAGGAGATCACCGGCGTGCGCCCGAGAATGCGCAGGCCGTAGCGAATATCTTGAAAGAGTGTCTCAAGGAAACTCACGCCGCGCGCATCGCGGATCTCTTCCTTGAGCTGTTCGTGCCCGCCGATTTCTAGCCGCGCGCGCCGCACGGCTTCTTCGCGGGTCATGCCGGATTTAAGATACTTCTCAACTTGTTGATCGAAGTGGAATCGCAGCTCGGTGTCCGCTTCCCTTTCGACGACTTCGCGCCGCAAAAGCGAACGCAGACGAAAAAACAGGTCGTTGAACACCAACCCCTCCCTAGGCGGTCTCGAGAATCTGCGCGACGGCGGCCGCCAATTTCTTCCAGGAATCTTCCTCAGCGGCAAGCTGTTTGCGCCCGGTTTTTGTGAGTTCGTAATATTTCGCGCGCCTGTTGTTCTCTGACGTGCCCCACTTCGCCTTGATCCATCCTCGCCGTTCCAGCCGGTGCAGCGCCGGATAGAGCGAGCCTTGCTGAATCAGCAGAACGTCGCTGGAAATCTGCTGGATGCGCTCGGAAATGGCCCAACCATGCTGCGGCTCTAATGCCAGTGTGCGCAGAATCAAAAGGTCGAGCGTGCCCTGCGGAAGTTCAATTCTTTTTTGCGCCATCAGCGGAGTACCCCCTGCCACTTCGACAAGAGACAATACGCCCACTCTTGTAGAAGCGCAAGGGGAAAGCTTGATGCACTTGATCTGTCAGATGGACGGGTCTGGCGGCGAGCCGTTTCCCGCTCCGGCCTCTCCTAAGACCGGTGTAGGGGCGTAGGCTAGCCGCGGGTGCGCTGGAACTCGCGCAGAAAGCTGGTGAGCGCTTCGACGGCGTCGAGGGTAATCGCGTTGTAGAGCGATACGCGCATCCCGCCTACGGAACGATGGCCGGGGGTGCCCACCAGGCCCGCCTCCGCGGATTCTACGGCAAATTGCTTTTCAACGGATTCGTCCCCGCCGGCGACACGAAAAACCACGTTCATTTTCGAGCGCGAAGAAGCTTCCACCGGGCACCGGTAGAAGCCGTTGCTGGACTCGAGCGTATCGTAGAGAAGCTTGGCCTTGGTGTTGTTGCGCTTCTCGATTGCGGAGATGCCGCCCTCCGCGTCGATCCATTCCATCACCAGCCCGACAATGTAAACCGCGAACGTCGGCGGCGTGTGATACAGCGATTTTTCCTTAATGTGCGTGCGGTATTGCAGAAGTGTAGGCAGATTCTTGTCCGCGCGCTCGGCCAGATCCTTCCGCACAATCACCACGGTAACGCCGCTCGGCCCAAGGTTTTTCTGCGCCCCGGCGAAAATCAGGCCGAATCTCTTCACCTCCATGGACCGCGAAGCGATGTCCGAGGACATGTCCGCGACCAGCGGCACGCTACCGGTTTGCGGCAGTTCCGTCCACTGCGTGCCTTCGATCGTGTTGTTCGTGCACATGTGCACGTAAGAAGCATCGGGCGAGAGTTTAATCTCGTCCTTGCGCGGCAGGCGTACAAATTTCTCCCCTTCGGTCGACGCCGCTATGTGATGCAGAATGCCTTTCTTCAATTCGCCCAGCGCTTTTGCCGTCCAAGCCCCGGTGTGAATCAAGTCGACAGGCTTTCCGGGCAAACACAGGTTCATCGGCACCATGGTGAACTGCATACTTCCGCCGCCCTGCAGAAAAAGCACCGCGTAGTCGTCGGGAATCGCGAGGTGCTTGCGCAGCCCGGCTTCCGCCGCCGCGTTAATGGCCTCGAATTCCGGCGAGCGGTGGCTCATTTCCATCACGGACATCCCGCTGCCGCGCCAATCAAGCAGCTCTTCGCGGATGCGCTCAAGCACGGGAAGCGGCAGAGCCCCCGGCCCCGCATTGAAATTGTGCACGCGCTTAACGGCGCGTTCAGAAGCTATAGACGTACTCACGTTGGATGATTCCTCTCTGCTGAATATGGCCGAGCTCGAAGGTGGGACGGCCGCTATCTACCTGGCTCTTCAGGATAACAGAATCTCGCAAGCGTTCAGAAAGGCGATTTTCGAGGCTATGCGAATCGTCTAGGCAAGCTCTGCTATGGCGAACTCGACGCGGCGGCGCATTGGGTCGATGCGCTCGGCGCGGACGTGCACGCGGTCGCCAAGATGCCAGGCAAGTTCTTTGGGCTTTGCGCCGCGGCCACGACGCGATCCGGGCGCGCCGCGCCGCCCTTCTCCTCCCGCGAGCGCGACCATCGCGTGATCGCGTTCGCGGAAGACGACGCGCGTGCCCGCAGCGTCTTCCAGAGCGTTGATGGGTAGCA
>Ga0210398_10001223_pt1 | contig 27224 bp, 31 predicted proteins | sample IncBWC4OmetaG_FD_161047 | JGI IMG/M metagenome (GOLD analysis project Ga0210398, IMG submission 161047) | Forest soil microbial communities from Barre Woods Harvard Forest LTER site, Petersham, Massachusetts, United States - Inc-BW-C-4-O | ecosystem: Environmental > Terrestrial > Soil >... | reverse complement strand
AGCGGAACGTTCATGATTACCGGAGGCGGCATCTCGGGGATGGCGGGAGCGTTTCGCATCGCAGGCGAGCATATGACGACCCGCACCGCGCCGGGCGCCGATATCGAATGGACGCGCAGCTCGTCCGAGACGCCCATGCGGAGCGCGGCCGCAAGCGCGGTGCTGCCGGGACAAGTCCAATGGCCGGTGGCCGGCGTGCCTGCTATCGCTCAGCGCGCGATTGCTTACGTTCATAGCAAATGGCAACCCGACGCCTTCCTGACGATGATCCAAATTGAACCGAGTACCGGGATCAGCAATACCCAATCTCCGGCCGGCGGGCTTCTGGTCCAGCTCACCTTCTACTCTCCCGGGCAGCAGCTAACCCTCAGCTTTACGCCTAATTCACCCGCTGGCGATCTGATTCCCGGCTCCAGCGCCGATCCCAACGACGAACGCGCGTTGCCTGCGAGCTTTTTGGATCTGCCCGACGCAGTAGCCAAACTGCGAGCGAAAGGCCTGCGCGGCAAGATGATCAAAACCGTGCATCTGGAAAATTATAGTAACGGCTCGTTTGCCGGCTCGATGGAGGTCTCCGGCCCCGAATGGGTCATCGATTCGGCGCTCGACGAGCGCGGGGCGGTGCTAGCCGTATTGCCGGATGAAAACGAGGCAAAACTTGTCCGGCCCGACGAGTACAAATCGCGAAGGCCGCCGGCGCGAGAGTGATCGGAACCGTATCGAACGATTCCAAGGCTTCGCTCATCAAGCAGTATGGCGCCGACGACGCGATCAACTACGCGACCCTGACCTCATCTTGCTCGATTTACGGATGCCGGAGATGGACGGAAGGCAGTTTCTTGCCCGCAAGAAAGAGACACCCGCTGCAGAAACGCCTGTAATTGTTGTGACAGCTTCCGATGCCTCCGACTTGGAGGAACCGCATCTTCAAAAGCCCATCGATCTTGAGCATCTTTTGAACGTGATAGCGGAAACGGTAAGAAAAGAATCGCAGGGTAACTGAAGGTGGATCAAAGGACCGATTCCTGTTTCACCCAAGGGCGCCTCACCGATCAGCTGACAACTCATAATCGCGCACCCAGCGATTTCGCTGTTTCCAATCAGGAATACCGCATCGCCCTTAACGATCGATTCGTCGAGCTGGACGTCTGCAAGATGCCGAACACCTGCCTTTTCGTGAAAAGCAGATTGGCGTTCGCGGACTTGAGGTGATCGCTCTGTTTCTTAAGCATCGCCGATGTCGGAGGTGACAGCGACCTCAACGTTCATTCCCAGAAAGTCTGATCGAATCCCCGTCCAAGTACCATAGAGCGGAATGGCCTGACGTGGATCGCGGACCACCGCGACACGAACGAGGTCGCGATTGCCAACGATGCCGTTGGATGGATCGAAGTCGACCCACCCTGGTCCCGGGAGATATATCTGTGCCCAGGCATGGGTATTGCCACCGCCCACATAACCCTTGTCGTCGGCGGGGATGTGCAAATATCCGGAGACAAAACGCGCGGCCATTCCAAGGGAACGCACCGCGTCGATCATCAGCACCGCGAGGTCACGACAACTCCCGCTTCCCAGTTCGAGAGTCCGAAGGGGAGTCTGAATGCCCTTCTCATCACGGCGCAGATGCTTGAAGGTCCGTTTGATTTCGAACGTGAGATTGATGAGAAACTCGCTAGTATCAATCTTCCGCCGATTTTTCTGAAGGAATGTTCGCGCCCACTGTTCGATATGAGGTTCCTGATCGAGAGGCTGGCGTTCGATGAACTGGACCAGATCCGGCATCTCCTCCGCGCTGTAATTGAACGGAAAGGCCCTTCCGCATTCCTCTGTCTTGAGGTCCCGAATGTTTATGTGAGATTGCTCAAGACGAATGGTGCTGGCGAACCGAAGCTCCTTGGCACGGCCGGCGAAGCGCGCGATGTGCAGGTGGTTGTCGAACGCGTCCTGCATCCGTCGAATGTTTGTCGGCGTCGGGGTAATCACCAGCTGAGCATCGATCAGACGCTGATCATCGCTCTCTCGAGGGCACAACATCATGAAGTGCTCACCGAAGGCAACCGGTCGCCGGTAATGATATGTAGTGACATGCTTGATTCTGAGCTTGGGCATCTCAATCCGCGATCGACGTCAATTGAGGCTTCGACAGTATCGTGATTCCTTTACTCTGCACGCTGCGCCACCGCCACGCTATCACTATTCGTCGAACACGGTGTGAACGGGATTCGATATTGTACCGAAGCAAAAAGGATGCGCGTCTCCCTGAAAGTCGTGACGTCTGGAAGCCCTATGACCGCACCAGCGACCCAATGGCTGACCGGAAAACGATCAACCGGGCGATGACCGAAAATCCGCCGCCGGCGCGATAAAGGGTTGCTCGCGCAATTCGCATCAATCGGCATTGGGGCCGGCCAGGGACCGACTTTTCTAAGATGGACGTGGCAACGAAACGCGGGCTCGCCCGCGCGGCGGTCGAGTCCTGCAAGATGATCGAGCAGATGTTGGTGACAGGTGCTTACCGCGCCAAGGTTGTTAATGGCTGGCTTTGGGACGATTTCGATGAGTGTCGCCAGGCTGGGGTTCCAATCTTCAATTTACATCGCTAGGTTACACCACATAGGGTGAACGGACTCGTTTTGGTTTTCTTTGGGGGCCGGAGCCCCGTCAGGAACCGCAGTCGAGTATGTTCGCGCACTTCATAGTCGTAGTCGTATAGTTTTGTGATCACCCTTGGGCCTGTCCCTTATAACTACTCCGCTTCGTCGCCGCAGCTCTTGCTCGCTCCGTCCTCATTGCCAACAAAGACTTGGTCGAGTCGAATGTCGCAGCTTTGAGCCTATAAGTGTTCTCGCGAGAACATGATTGTGGAAGTCGCCCTCGAATCGCCTTGACCGCGATACCCGGACCAGCCCAGACTTACTCCGTCAGGATCGACAAACGAATCGAGCCCGACTTTGATCCGGCTCGATAGTGGCCCTTCGACTCGCCTTTGACCACGCTCCGCTAGACCAACACAAATCATTGGACCGCAAGGCTTGAGGGAGGCCCATATGGGACGACCTCGTCTCCACCCAAACTGGCATAGCATGACCGCAATCATCGTGGCCGGAACTCTCATTCTAGCAATGGCGGGACCAGTCGCCGCCATGCGATCCTGGCAAAATTCATGGGGTGACTACGATAGCCACAATCAATGGCATGACGCCCGCTGGTGGCTGAAGAACCGGCACCACTGGGTAATAGCGCATCATCCGGAATGGACGGATAACTACGCCGATACCTCCGGTCGGATAGGAGATTCAGATCGGTTTCATGTGTGGCACTACGGCGACGGGTCGTTCGACCGTAATTCGACTGTTAACGAACTAGAGACCTCGCCGCCGAAGTCTACTTGAACATCGTAGGCGTCCATAAACAACGTCTGTCGCAGCTAACCGAATCCATGAAAATGCTTAAATCTCGAAGACTAGTGGTCTGTAACGTTGAAATCGAAAGTAGGTATGCTATATTGTTGGAATGCTGGGAACCACGCTCCAACTGTCGCAGCCCGAATCTCAGGAACTCCATGCGCGAGCGCGCTCGCGGGTGCTGCGCGCCGATGATGTGCGCCGCGCGCGGCTGATCTTGATGCTGGCCGAAGGTCAATCATGGTCCGCCATCCAGCATGCCTTGGGCTGTAGTTCGGCCTACATCGCGCGGTGGCAGACCCGCTTTGCCGAGCAGCGTCTGGCGGGCCTGTTTGCCCGCCATCAGGGACGGCCGGCAACCAAGCGCACGCCGCGGCTGGAAGCCCGCATTCTGGCCTGGACTCGCCGCGCGCCGACCGACGGCTCCACGCACTGGAGTAGCCGCAGGCTGGCGCGGGCGCTGGGCGTCAATCACATGATGGTCGCGCGAGTCTGGCGGCGCGCCGGGCTTAAGCCCCATCGGCTGGAGCGCTACATGGCCTCCGATGATCCGGACTTCGAGCGTAAGGCCGCCGACGTGATCGGACTGTACGTTAATCCGCCGCAGCACGCTGCAGTATTTTGCGTCGATGAAAAGACCGCCATCCAGGCGCTCTGCGGGCGTCGGGTACAGCAGCGGCGATAAAATTTGCTCCACAAAAAAAGATCAGGATGGAGGAATGATGGTGCCTTTTGCACAGATTGCAGATGTAGTTAGTGTAAAACAATATTCCAAAGAAAACCCGTTCTCCGAGCAAATAGACGTGTTGAAATAATTAAATTCTCCGATCCACCCGGTTCCCGATGGGTTTGGTCGGCTGGCTTCGGGAGCGTTAGTGGGTTCAGGTGGTGCCGGAACTGTTGCTGAAAGATTTGCGGAACCGCCTAAGACCACCTCGCCGTTTGAGCAAGAGGCTTGGACTCGCAGTGTTTCATAGATGCCTGGGCAAGTGCCATCGCCCGGACAACCATCACAATAACAAACGTTTTGCTGGTTGGTGACGACTTCTGTTGACAATGAAGTCCCATTTCCGCCACCGGAGGTGCACGGATTGGCCTTACAGGCAATCAGGCAATTGTTACCGCAAGCTCTAAGGTTCCCAACGGCAGTTTGGCATTTGACCTTGGCCAAAGGTTCGGCCGCAAAAGCCAAAGCTATGCAATCGTAGTAGGCATCGGTGGTAGCGTTTCCGCAATTTGATGCCAAACAATTCTGACCGCACTCGGTTACGGTCGTAGTGCAAGTTTGCGTTAGGACCAGAGTCTGTTGATGCAGTAGTCAACAATCTGCCAGTGATCCCGGATTTCGTACTGCCCGATAGCGACGGCGTGCCTCACCGCCTTTCCGAGTTTACCGCCGCCGGGCTCGCTGTGTTGATTTACGCACGCGGTTCCTGGTGTCCCTTCTGTCTGCGTCAGCTCTCCAGCTACGCGTTGATAGAGGACAAAGATGCCTACCATTTCTACTTCGATATGCCAGGCCTGAAGGCCGAGTCACTCGACGTGCAGATGGAGGACGATCAGTTGACTGTCGCAGCGGAGCGCAAGAGGCCGGAGGGGCCGCAGGAAACCGAGGTTCATATCGCACGACGAGGCCACGGCCCTCTCAGGCGCGCATTTAAGCTTCCTGCCAACGCGAGCCGCGATGGCATCCCCCCTGGAGCCTTCAAAGTCGGCCGTACTTGGCGAATCGATCTCGATGAGTTGCTGCGGTTCCTCGAGGCGAAGCCGCGCGGGCGCTCCTGAGGTGGGATCCTGGCCCCTTCTCTAGCCACTGCAGGAGCAAGTAGTCGAATTCGTACACGTCCCGAAGCCAGATTTGTCCATGCCATTCGAGCATACCAAGCTACAACCTTCGTCGGTGCAGCCTGGGCAATTACCAACACCGGAAGCGCAGCTCGACGGGACGCAGACAAATACATCGGGTTCGCCGAAATTCTTGCAGGCATTGGGAGAGCAGCACCTAGGATCGCCGATGGCAATGCACGACCCTCCCAATTGGATCGTACATGGTGTTGCCGTGGCGGTCGGCGTCTGAGTGGCTGTCGCGGTTTTGGTGATGGACGCAGTCGCGGTGGCGGTTGGGGTGCCGGTACTGATAACCACTCGCAGCGGGGGAAGCTGGTAATAGAACCATAGGACGTTGGCCGAGGCACGGCCCAGAAGCACCGTTCCCAGGGCAAAGGCGAGAACGAACGCCGCTATCCCCCGCACGACTTTCATGCTCGCCGGTAGCTATCACAGGGCCATTTTGGCGACAAGCGCGGGCGAGGCTGGCGGGTTTCAGCCTAACCGAGCACTGATCGATGCGCGGGACAGAACAGCGATCGCCTTTTTTTCGTCCGCGTCGCTCACCATTACAACGCCGATGGGATCGCTCCTTCCGATTGTGCCCCCTCCTAGCGTTTGAACGCCCGATTTCTGAAGCGCCTCGAGCGCAGCCGCGACGCTCGCCACATCGACAATAATTCGCATGGGGCGACAATAGACACGCTGTCGGTAGTAGTTCCATCGGACCAGCGGTACTAGGTCGAGTGCTGCCGTACCGCAGGGTGCAGAAAAATCGTGTGACGTTCTCTTGGGAACGGCATTTAATGTCCACTGGTAGACAAGTCTCCGTGAACTGAAATATCTGGTGAGTAATGGAGAGCCTTCGATACTTGGAGATGGGCGAAATTGCAAAGATGTGGCGCTGCACGCCTGCCAGAATCATGCGGATGGTACGCGACGATCAGCTGCGGCCGATCATAGTTGTAAATGACAAGCCATATTTCGATCCCGCCGCGGTCGTCCGCGCTCTGGGCGCTCCATCGAAATCGCCGAAACCTAATTCGTAAGTGCGCGGGGGGGACTGAGGGCCGGGGGCGAACGCGCACCCGGCCCTTTTACCTTCCGCTGAAAAATTCATAGTGTGACGACACATGGGCGCCATCCTCGCGCATGCTCCGATTCAGCCGGCCGTCTCCCAGGTCCAGGTGCTTTGCATCAGCTTCGACGCACCGTGCCGATACTGCCGGCGCCGCGCGACCATGAGCATCCGCCCGGTCGACGCGATCGGCTCGCCGATGGTCGCCGACCTGTACGTTTGCACGGCGCACGCGGAGCAGCTCGAGGTGCGCGCGAGGGCGAAGGGGATCGAAGTCGCGGTCTGGCCTCCTCCAGCCTAATTCCACCGTCAAAAGCGGAAAATTTGCCGTCATCGAACTGCTTCGTTCTCCAAAGCACCCATTCGAAGCGCTTCAGCCTATGCGACTGGAGTAGTGTTGATTTTGCCAGGCGACGTCTCTCGCGTGGCAATTTCGCCGTTCTCGGAGACGCAGGTAACACCCGGGCCTGCGTCTCCATCTCACACCTATCTCGCCGGGCAGGATCCCGCGCTCACCTGTCCATCAGTTAACCCTTGACCGATTACGCGACGATCGCGCCAGCGCAAAGGTGTCGATACCGAAAACCTAATCCAGCGTGACGGACGGGTCGGGCCGTGATAGTGGAACTCGGATGGTCGAGTTTCTGATCAAACTCCTGCTCGTGGTGCGATCGCGCCTAAGGTCACGGGCGAGACTCGAGGCTGAAAACCTGGTCCTGCGGCAGCAGGTGATCGTCCTGAGCCGCAAGTCCCGGTCGCGAGTGTGGCTGAGAAACATCGACCGACTGATCTTTGTCTGGCTCTACCGACTGTTCCCATCGATTTTGAATGCCATCACCGTGGTTAAGCCGGAGACCGTGATTGGCTGGCATCGGCGCGGCTTTCGCGCGTATTGGCGCTGGAAATCGCGCCGCCGCGGTGGCCGGCCTAGGATCAACCGCGAGATCCGCGATCTCATCCGACGGATGAACAAGGAAAACCCACTGTGGGGAGCGCCGCGGATACACAGCGAACTGCTGATGCTCGGGATCGAGGTCGCCCAATCAACCGTGACGAGATACATGACCAAGCGGCACGGACCGCCCTCCCAGGGTTGGAAGACCTTCCTGCGCAATCAGTCCGCTGGGATCGCGTCCATCGATCTGTTCGTGGTCCGCACTATCTCATTCAAGCTGCTCTACGGCCTGGTAATTCTTCGCCACGCCCGAAGACGACTTGTCACAATCAGTGTGACGAACAATCCTACCGCCGAGTGGATCGCGGGACAGGTGACGGATGCCTTTCCGTGGGACGAAGCGCCGCGTCATCTGATTCGCGACCGCGACGGCGCTTTCGGTCCTGTGTACACCCGCCGCATTCGTGCAATGGGGATTCGAGATCACCCTATTGCGCCGCGGTCGCCGTGGCAGAACGGGCACGTTGAGCGACTTATCGGATCGATCCGTCGCGAATCACTCGACCACCTCGTGGTGGTCGGCGAAGCGCACCTTCGCGACGTCCTGAAAAACTACGCTTCATATTACAACAAAGTTCGGCCCCATCTTTCGTTGGATAAAGATGCTCCTGACTTTCGGCGCACGCAGAAGACCGGACGCATCGCAGCGATTCCAATCCTTGGCGGGCTGCATCATCAATATATCCGGGTTTAGGTTTTGACTAAGCACAGGTGCGGACTGGCGCCCGAAACATCCGAATGCGCAGTTTTTGTACCAAGGTTGCGCCATGCATCCGCGGACAGTGTCGGGCAGGATTACAAATTGTTCAGCCCAGGCGATGTTCAGCCGAGGCAACATTCACCCACTCCGCGCACGATATAAGCTGGGCGGCGACGCGGCGAAGCGATTCGGCCATGGAAATCCTCGCCACGTTGAGTTGACCACAATGTTTCGAACGGTGATTTGATAAACGCGGCGAACCGTGGAACAGATGCTCGGTCCCGCTGAGCAGGCTAGGTTGATACAGCCCTTCGGATTGATAGTTTGTACCCTGGAACCTTACTTCGGCAGAATAATTTCAGAGACTCCGGGATTTTAACGGGAGCCGAGCGTTGGCGACTTCGGCGGGATCGAAATACAGTTCGCCGTGCTGGTCGCTGACTGGATGAAGCTTGCCCTGCGTGACCATCTGCAGCACGGTTAGGCAACGACAGCAGAGCAGGTCGGCGACTTCAGCCACGGCGAGCTTGGAATCCGTGAGCGGTTCGGGATCGGTTGGCCGGAACCTCATGTCGAGTAGATGCATCAGTTGGTCCTTGAGAGCCGCTAGTCCCGCTCGCGAGATGGGAATTTCTGTTTCGGCGTAGAGAGCAATTCGGGGTTCCTGGTTGAGCTTAATCTCGCCAATCAACACAGATTGTCTATCCACGTTTCATTTTCAGCGCCCTCTAGAAACATGATACTACCAGCACCACGTTTGCCAGCACAGCCTGACGGAGTCCCAGTTGAGCATCGAACGTTGTCACGCGTAAATCTGCTGGCGCCGCCCGCAGCCCGCTGGGGCTCCGATTGGTGAAGCACCGCTCTGCCGTTTTTTGTTCTAGAGCGGAGTGGCTGCCAAACCACCAAATCTCGCCACCTCAGACCGTTTGTGCATTTAAGATTCGCTTTCACTGTTCACTAGCGTATCGCTTGGGCGTGGTGCCTACCAATCTGCGGAAAACTCTGGCGAAATGACTCTGATCACTAAAACCCAGGTTGGTTGCGATCTCCGCCATGGTGAGTCGGTGGTCCTTCAGTAGTTGCTGAGCTCGCTCGACACGTCTCCGTATGACAAATTGATGGGGTGAGAGGTTGGTGCTCTGCTTGAATAGCCGGCAGAAATGATAGCGACTCATCCCCACATTTGCGGCCAGTTCAGCCAAGCCGAAATCCTCGCCGAGATGTGCTTCGATGAAATCTTCGGTTCGGCCCACCTGAGTTCGAGAGATCCCGCCCCGATATTGCCGCAATTCCACTCGCTGCGACGAAAATCGAGCCAGCACATGCGCCGCTAACGCAGTTGCCAGAGACTCGATGAACAGGTTTCCGGCCCTGCCGTCTGAACGGATTTCTGATTCGGCCGCGAACGCCAGACCCTCGATCTGCTCGTCGCGAATTCCCCATTGCGGCACAAGTTCGCACCGATTTGGCAGATCCGTTTCGCAAGCGACGCGACGGAGAAACGCAGGCTTCAATGAGAGATTGGTAAACTCCACACCGGACAGGATTTGTGCTTCCACGGCCAGTCCGACCGGGAAGATCTGTATAGCGCGCGGAGCCGAAATTGACCGAAACGCACCTCCGATTTCTTTTACTTGTCCTTTCCAATTAATCGCCACGAGATGTTGGTTTTCAAAACCGACTCGCGGAGTTGTCACCCGGCCCTCGATCTCGTACCTCTCTATTATAAGTTCGTTGCTTTTCGATTGGGAGTTCGAAAGGAGAGGACTCAGGCCATCCAGTACTTCGGTCGCGCGGGTGATCTTCAAAATGCCGTCCGCAGCGTGTCGCGGCAATTGCATCGATTCACACCTCCTCTCGTTCTCCGCGCTTCATTCAAGAATCTGCGGATCGGAGTTCCAGCAAACTGGCGTTCACTGTGAGACGCGTTGACCCGTCCACAATAGCGCTCGTGCACTCGGATGACAAGAACAAGATCAACACGTTGTGGACTGGGAACCGCGGAGCTCGATCGAGGCACTGGCACTACCTGTTAGCAAAAATCCGATCGAACCGGCGGAGAACCGTTCGCCACAAATTCGTTTTGCGCAATGGCACGACAAGACAGTCATCGATCTAATCCGAAATTCATTTTCGTCAAGCAATTCGTTCGCCCGAGTTAGCGAACGAAATTGTCGTTCCGCGACGCTGATCTGCTTTTTCGGCGGCGAAATACTGCCCTGACATAAGGTGCGCAACAACCTTCTGAAAATCGCAAGATTCAACAAAAGCGGTTTCGCAAGAATCTGCCGAAATCGCAAGATAATCAAATTGTTGTTTCAGTATTGACACAGAAACAAGTAGGTCCCTGCGCTGCTCAGACGGTGTCATGAATTCTCGATAAAGAATGTTCTTCAGAGAACACGGTCGCCGAAATGCGCGTTGACGCTAAATCGCGAGTGGTGATAGCTGAGAATAGGCGAGGCGAGCAGACGAGATGTCTATGCTGAATCAACTGTGAGATTCATCGTCGAGACTCGCCCTTGCTTCGAGGTCTTGCATTTGACGCGGTCGGGAACAACCGTCGCGGGATGCACTCTGCGGGGGGAACATGAGCGTAATATCGCGAGTTCGATGGTCGGTAGTCGCGTTTCTGGCGATCCTTTTTGTCATTACAACGGGGGCGACGCCGATTGTCGCCGGAAGTCTGCGCGAAGGATCGACCTTGTCGAACGGCGTTTCGGCTGGCGGTCCCGGAGAAGCGCTCTGGACCTACTACGACCTTACTGGCGCCGCCGGAGGCGCCGGCGATAACATCCTCACCTTGATTAATCCGAACGGAAGCGCCAATCCCACGCTCATCGGTAGAGCATCTGATGCGTGCGCGATGATTTATGTGTTCGACGACGACCAGGAGATGGGTGAGTGCTGTGGCTGCCCAATCAGCCCTGCGGGCATCGAAACGTTCTCGGTCGAGCATGACCTGACCAGCGACTGGGGAATTACCGGAGCGGGAGGACGCGACAATGCGAGTGGAGTAATCTCGGTAATCGCCACTGGTGCGAACGTTGCCTACGTGCCGAATGACAGAACCAGCAATGGTCACTTCTGTCCGGGCACCCAGACCGGCGCCTGCTTTGCTGGATGCGACCCCACTGCTCAGCCCGGCTATAGCGTCACAGCGGCGTTCAACCTGCTGGGCAGCATCGTTCACAACCAATCGGTCACCATTGGAATTAATACCATTCTGACGATAGGCGGACTCACTCAAATTCCTTTATTTGATGATGGGGACGGGGATCCGAACAATATCTTCTATTTGCAGAGCCAGTGCGGCGCTTTGGTGGGTAATGGCACCGGCGGCGGCATTTGCAACTGTAGTTCGATTCCACCTGTGCCGCCTATCGGTCCAACCCCTACGCTTACGGCCACGCCGCTTTTGACCGTCACCGCAACCCCAACGGCGACAACCACCGCAACCATAATCCAGACTCCAACTGCCATGCCGACTACAACCCCGACCGCCACCGCGACGATGACCCAGACTCCAATTGCTACACCGACCGGAACCCCGACCGCCACCTCAACGGTGACTCAGACGCCAACGGCCACACCAACCGTAACGGCTACCGCAACTCTGACTCAGACTCCGACAGCGACACCAACTGCATCTGCGACGGCTACCATGACGGAAACTCCCACGATTACACCGACCGGAACCGTGACGGCTACCGATACTGCAACCGCGACTACCACGCCGATCGGACCGACCCCAACCCCGACCGAGACGCCAACTGTGACGGTCACCGTCACTGCGACGACGACGGCCACCCCCTCCGCGACCCCCACGGGAGCTGCAGTTGCCGCGCTTAACCTCTGTACGACTCCAAGTCCGGACCCGAGCCCAAGTCCGGGCGGTAGCTTGGGCAACTATGCGGTCTTGGCTGGTTCAACAGTCACTAGTGACAATACTGGCGGAAACACAGTTATTAATGGAAATCTCGGGCTGTTTCCGGGTTCCGCGGTGACGGGCTTCCCTCCCACTGGAACAGCGGTGGTGAATGGGTTTACAGACCTCGCCAACAGTAACGCGAACAACGGCCAAAACATTTTGACCGCCGCGATCAACGCTGCCTCAAGCCCGACCCCGCAGATCATAAATACCGAGTTAGGGGGAGTGACCCTGCTCTCTGGCGTCTATGCCTCAATGTCCGGGACCTTCCTAATATCGGCTGGGACACTCACTCTCGATGCTCAAGGTAACCCAAATGCAGTTTGGATCTTTCAGATGGGGACAACCCTCACTACACAGGTCGGCACTAGCATCCAGGTGATCAACGGCGGCGACCCGTGCAACGTCTTTTGGCAAGTCGGTAGCTCGGCGACTCTGCTGGGCTCTTCTTTCGAGGGAAACATTCTGGCTGACCAATCAATCTCGCTCGGCAGCGGAATAACAGTTCAGGGCAGATTGTTGGCGAGCGTCGCGGCGGTGACATTAATCAGCGATACAATCAACGGTTGCACGTGTCCGAATCCATGAGTGTGCCTCGGGACAGGGGCCGATTCGGCAGGGGGGTCCAGGGCCCTTAGTAAGCAGGTTGGACGATCAAAGATGTCCCGCCGAGGCTCGCGGCGGGGTTCCGGCGAGAAAATTCGCGGAAGGCTCCCGATTCCTCAATACTCATGTTTTTGCGATGAGGCATCGTTGGGAGGGCGCAAGCGGGAGATGAGTACCCGAATGAGCAAATCTCAATCTGTAAAACCGGCAACTGTCCGCAGCAGCTCTTTGTGTACATATACAGAGGAGGTTGGTTGATAGATGACCATTCCTGAGGAAGTAGCGCAACAAGACGGGGTCGCTGCAAATCGTCTTTGTGCAAGTTGGCTATCCCTTGAACAACTCGCGGCGGGCTCGGAAAAATTTGACACTATGGTCGGCGGCCGAATATCAGGCAGACGGCTATTTTCCACGATCCAAAAAATAGCGCCGCACAAAAGTACCGTTCTTGTCGAGGGCGAATCGGGCACCGGCAAAGAACTGGTTGCGAAGGCGATTCATCGTTTCGGTCCATACTCGAATGGTCCCTTCGTGAATTTCAGTTGCGCGAACATCGTGGACGCTTTTGCCGAGTCTCAATTGTTCGGGCGAGCCAGCGGCACTTTCAGTGACACGCCTGAGGAAACCCGCGGCTATTTCCGCGCGGCTCATCGGGGGACGCTCTTTCTGGATGAAGTCGCCGAACTTCCCTTCAAGGTGCAGCCTAAGCTTCTGCACGCGCTGGAAGCGCGCGAATTTCAACCCATCGGTTCCACGAATCGGCAGAATATAGATCTTCAGATCATTGCGGCGACAAATCGCGACCTGAGAGCGATGGTTAGAGCGGGTGCCTTTCGCGCTGATCTTTATTACCGGTTGAGTGGCGTTTGCATCGAACTGCCTCGGTTGCGTGATTGTCGAGATGCGATCCCTCCACTGATTGCGAATTTCATACGAAAACAGAACGAGGCTCTTAGGAAAGACGTCAGGCTCATTTCCAGCGAAGCCTTGGAACTTCTGTACGGCCACAGCTGGCCTGGTAACGTCCGAGAACTTTCGCATGCAATTGAATATGCGATGCTGATGACCACCGAGGGCCGTCTCGGAAAAGAGGATTTCCCCCCGGCCCTCGATTCACCTATGAAAAGCGTCGAACCTGATCTGGCGGCGCTCGATGCCGAACCACACGCGCCGGCCTCGACCGTTTCACCACCCCCGTTCAAGTTCTCCCTCGCCTCGGCGGTTGAAAACGCCACGAAAGAAGCGATCAAAAGAGCACTGACGGATAGCTCAGGAAGCTGTGTCGAAGCAGCGAGGTTACTCGGGATCTCAAAAAATACTCTTTACCATATGTTGAAGCGCTTCGGCTTTCGTCGCGAAAGGGTGCGGTTCTTTCCGAGTCGAACTAACACGTTCGCAACTTACACCTTCCTAACCGACAGGTCAGCCAAATGAACTCGACGGACGATGTTGCGGTCTCTGACACTCTAAGTATCCACGAGACAAGAACAGACGAGTCTGGATCTGTAAAGGTCGAAAGCCTTATCGAAGGCGCCGCGTATATTTCTGGAATGCTGGTCCATTCCGCTGAACTCAGCGGGGTTCTCACCGCAATTAAGCATTTCGCGCCAAATAAAAATAGTGTGCTCATTCAGGGAGAATCTGGAACCGGAAAGGAACTAGTCGCTCGCGCCTTGCACAAGGATGGACCGGCTCCGAACGGACCGTTTGTAATTTTCAACTGCTCCAACTTGATGGATACATTAGCTGAAGCGCAGTTATTCGGTCATGTGAAGGGTGCTTTCACCGATGCGCGTGAGGACTCCATCGGTTACTTCCGTTCGGCTCATGGCGGCACTCTCTTTCTCGACGAAATCGGAGAGCTCCCGCTCAATCTTCAACCGAAACTTTTGCGCGCCGTCGAAGCCCACGAGATCCAATCCGTCGGATCCGCGCAGACCCACAAAATCGACATTAAGCTAATCTCCGCGACCAATTGTGATTTGCTTGCAATGGTGAAGGTTGGCACCTTTCGAGCCGATCTCTACTATCGTATCGACGCGGCAGCAATTCTGCTGCCTCCATTGCGTGACCGCCAAAACGCCATTCCTGCCTTTGTAGGTCACTTTATCAGACAAAACAATCGTCTATTCGGCAAGAAAATTAGGTCCATCTCGCAGAACGCGCTCGACGTGATTTGCGATTATTCCTGGCCCGGTAATATCCGCGAACTCGGCCACGCAATCGAGAGCGCCATGCTAATGGCCGACGGCGATGAGATTGACGTACAGCACTTGCCTCTATTCGGAATGGCCCATTCCGACGAATCGCTGCAACCGTCTTCCACCATTGCGGAGGAAAATGTTACCGAAGCTTCGCCTGGTAACAAAGAAGAAGCCAAGGATTTTTCACTCAAAAGCGCGGTAGGCGATGCTGCAAAAGAAGTCTTACTCAAGGCTCTGAGAGCCGTAGGTGGCGACTGCATTCGTACAGCTCGTTTGCTGGGGGTCTCAAGATACACAGTTTACCGCATGATGGCTCGCCACCGCCTTGGTCATGCCCGCGACTATCAGTTACCCAAAAGCACGACATCGTCCGCATGGCCTGATAGGCGCCCATATGACGATGATCGTAAATGAATTCCTTGGGCGCGATTTTAGGAGTTCGATGGATATATGCATGCATCGCCGACGAAAAATGGAGCGCCGGGCGTTCGACGCGAGATAGTGATCGATTTTTCGAACGATCGATCGTCAAACACCGAGACGGTTCGAGAAGTCGTGGGGGACCTTGATTTACCTCAAAGTCGTGTTAGTGAGGGGCCACTCGCGGAGTTGAAGGACATTATGAACGCAGACTATCGAACCGCTCCAGCGCTGCCTGCGCCGGAAACCGTGCGATTTCTCGTCCATATCCTTAGTACATCAGTAAATCTTCGAAGTCCGGACTGGAAGAAGTGGCGCTGTCACCAAGATTTTCGCGTGCGAATGCCGGACTTTGACGGCTACGAGATTTCCGTTCATGCGGCACCTTATACGCGGGGAACGGGCCGGTCGTTGTGGGGATTCTCCTCCGATATGAGGCGGAAACCCGGCGGTTATTTCCTGATGTTCCTCAATACCGCGCATGAGCCGGGCGCTATCGCTGCGACAGTAGCACATGAACTGGGCCACTACATCCACCAGTCGACCTTTTCGGATACAGGTCTGTCAGTGTCTGATTTATCGGGCACCTTCGCCGCCCACCTCTCCGATGAAGCCGAGTTGTTCTACGACAGCTTGGTTGCGCTTTCGGCATATAACAGCGCCACAATGCAGAAAGTGAGGCCTCAAAGAAATACCTCGCCGGATGCTAAGACCTGGAGCGCCGAAATAACGCAAGCCTGCGACCTTATATACCGAGACTTCAGAATCGATTTCTCGCGCCGCCGAGTGAGTTTGGGTTGGCGTGTTAGATATCTGGCAGCTACCCTTCACTCCTTCAAACTGCGAAGGGTACTGCTCGAGACTGCCGGTGTCTAGCGGGAGTGCGTGCGAACATCATACCTCTGTCATGCAGAAATGGAGTCTGCCCATTCGGATGCCTTCTAGGACGGCAATCTTCAAGTTGAAGGTGCTCGAGGTTTTCGGGCTTTTGCGATGTTCGTTTTCCTGATCTTCTCGGCTCTGTACAGCTAGCAGATCGATTTAACCTGTTTGTGGCGAAATAGAACTCAAGCAGCGGCCGGGGTCTCAAAGGAGGCCGTCGCAGTGTGGTCGCCAGCGATATGAGTCAAGGCTTGCGATAGGATGCGCAGGCGCGCCACTCCGCTGAGCCGGCGTGATTCCGACCAGTCCGGTGTGGCAGCGGTATTGGTTGTAGTAACCTTTATAACGGTCGAGCTTCCGCTCCAGATCGCCTTGGTTCCAAAACAAAGTCCGATCGAGATATTCGCGCCGGATAGTCCCGATCAACTGCTCGATGAAAGGATGCTAACGGGGTGTGCCAGGAATCGAAGGCTTGGTTATCACAGCCATTTTACGCAAGCGCTTCGGTGACATCAAAAGGGTGTAGAATCCAAGCATCAGCCGGTCCCACGAGGTCAGATTCGGAGCCCGGCGCTGCGAACGCTTCATGATCAGCAGTTGATGCTTGACCGCGAGCGATTCCGCCACCACCGAGCAAACCCCGCGGGGACTGGCAAGTCGCCTGAGGGTCAGCAGCAAATGACCGAGCAAAGCGAGCAGCAGTCCCATACGGGCGGAACTCTAACCGTCTAACGACAGTAGGGAAGTCTGCCCTCCATCGTCCTGTTCTGCCAAAATCATGAATTCGCCACAAACAGACTTTGGCAATAAGGCGTCAGACGTTTCCACCACGGGAAAGGCCTTATACCTTCTGGTTAACGGACGAAGCGGCGTGCCCGCGATGATTCAGCAGGCTCAGAGGGAAGGCTCGCACCAGATCGATCCTGTTGATCGCTCTCCCGGATTTGATCGACCGATAATCCGTGGAATCGGTGTGAGTGCTGGTCCAACACCTTGCTGGTCTGAAAGGCCAACTCGCGACCAAACAATTCGCGATTGGGCACTTCATTTTCTAACCTCACCGAGAGCAATTCATGTGCGAACCTCGCACTAACTATAGCGGCTGGCAAGTCTGTACGTCACTTTGTTATCACCAACGCGGTATCGTTTCGCACCACCAGCGCTGCCGTGGCTCTCCGCGCCAATATCGAGACGCTGACCATGGCGTGCTGGCCCGGCGGCTACGAGCTCTTCGTCGGTGACGCCGAGGGCACCGTGCATATGAGCGAGGACGGCAACAGCTGGACCCCCATCGCCGACGAGGTCGGCTGCGTCAGCAAGGGCAACCACTCCGCAGCCCTCCGCGGCGAGATCAGGCCCCGCGCCGCGGCGGCGCATTAAGGTCGTCGAAAACCCTCCCCCACCCTTCAGGGCGGAGAGGGGGACTTGCTTCAAATTCTCGCAAACGCTCATTGGCCGGGACACGAGCAGCCGTTTACGGTATCGCTGATAAAGGTCACAGCTCCCACACTGGCCAACAATCTTCCCTGGACAACGGTTACAGCATCGCCTAGTGAGATCGATTGGCTAGCCAGAATATTCCCCTCGAAACTGGAGCCGAGGAGAGTCGCAGAACTGCCGACTTGCCAGAAAATATTGCATGCGCTGCCACCGTTGATTACCTGAATACTACTGCCGACCGCTGTATTCAGCGTGGTCCCCATCTGGAAGATCCAAACGGCGGCGGGATTCCCTTGTGCGTCGAGCGTGAGCGTTCCGGTCGAAATCTGGAAGGTCCCCGAAGCGGAGGTATAAGCCCCTGCGACCAGGGTTGTGTTGGCTAACTCGGTGGCTATGAGTTGCGGACTGGGCGACTTGGCAGCGGTAATCGCAAGGGTCAAAATGTTTTGGCCATTGTTCGAATTGGAATTCGCCTTGTCCTCAAAGCCAGTCACCATTCCGGTCGGGAATCCAGGCGTCGAACCACCCGGAAACACTCCCAGGTTCCCATTGATTTGCGTGTTGCCGCCGGTGTTGTCACTAGTGACCGTCGAGCCGGCAAGCACGGCGTAGTTTCCCAGACTGCCTCCCAGACCTGGAGTGGGGTTAGGGCTTGGGTCGGTACATAGGTTTGGTGCTGCAACTGCAACCCCGGTTGGAGTTGCGGTAGGCGTCGCGGTTGCGGTCGCCGCCGTAAAGGTCTCGGTTGCGGTCGTAGTGGCGGTTGAAGTGGGCGTCGCAGTCGCGGTTGGAACTGTGAAAGTCTCGGTTGGGGTGGCCGTCGGGGTTAAACTCGCCGTTGCCGTCGCCGTGGCATTCTGCACCGAAACCGTGACCGAGTCACTTCCCAGCACCGCGCCATTGGAAGCATATCCAGTTGCGGAAATCGTATGTGGGCCGTTGGGAACCGTGGTGGTATCGAAATTCGCGGTCAAGGGCGGTGAGGTCGCGAACAATACTGAATCGATAAAGATCTTGTCCGATGATACGTTCGCCGACTCAGTCACTGTTATCGGAACCGTTCCTGACACGATCGCGCCAAAGGCCGGCGTAAGTATGCGAACGAAAGAAATATGTCCCGCTGCGGAGCAATTGCATATTCCGCCGCCGCTACCATCACCCACCAACGCGCCGCATTGGTTTTGCAGATAGATCAAATTGGTTGGGTCGCCACCGCCATCGTCGAACAGACCAAGCTCGGTGAGGCCAACAATCGCGCCGGGAAAATTGAGTGGGCCGGCTTGAACTATTTGATTGTGTGTAATGCTGCCTAGCAGGCTGTCGACCGCCGTAACTCGGTAACCGGGAAGGTTGGTCGGATCGCATCCGAAATTGCACGCCCCGCTCTGGCTGATCGTGCAAGATTGGCCATTGCTGTCCAGGCCCGACGCGATGAGAGCGGGATTTTGCGCGGTGGCGACAATGGCGATTGCACCGTGCCCATGCGCTCCTGCCTCGGGTCCGCCCGAGAGGCCCCAGTTCGACATCAGATTGTTTTCGACCGAGAAAGTCGCCAACTGTGCCGGGGTCAGAGGGCATCCACAGCACTCGCCCATTTCCTGGTCATCGTCGAAGACGTAGATCATGGCGCAGACCGAATTATCATTACCCCCGAGGTTGGCGTTCGCGGAACCGTTTGGGTTCACGAGATTCAGGATGTTGTCCCCGTTGCCGCCATGGTTGCAGTCAGATGGATCAGGTCCGGGACAGGGGAAAGCGGCCTCGGTGGTCTCGTAGTAGGTCCAGAGCACCGGACCAGGTAAGGCTCCGGTAGCCGCGGATCCGGCCGATGAACCTTCACGTAGCGAGCCCGCTTGCGCGAACGCTAACAACCCGACAGCAACCATGAAAACCGCAGCGGCCAGTGCAAATCGCTTTACGCTGTAGTTCCGCATTCCAATTCCCTCCCTACTTTACTTTTGCGGGGCCATCGCACTCAGCAAAATGAGAAGAACCGCTAGCGACCCTGGTTGCTGGTTTGCGCGATATCTCCGGGGGGTCTGTTCGGGCTAGCTAGACTACCGGTGTACGGATAGCACGGATTGCGCCACTACACCAGTGTAATTTCTTGCGCCAGGTGTTTTAGGCACGGGTACGAGCGCAGTATCCCCGCGGCCGCTTGGTCAGACTGTTCACCCCGCGTTCTTGCGAAAGTACCAAAACAGAAAGTTGTTGCGGTTGAGCAAACGCTGGCTCGTGTTGATCAACCTGCTAGCATCGCTGGACAAATGCAGTTGCTCAAATCGGCGCCGGTTTTAGACATCTCGGATGGTCACGGAGAACTGCTTCCGGACGCTATTTTTCGCGTTCTCGCTACGCTATTCCATCCCGACTCTCCGGAGGAAAGACAGCACGCCGTCGAAGCCCTAGACCGTAAGGCTCAATTCGACGCGCTTGACGCGGTTCCTAAAGATTTAGCGACACTTTCTCAAGAGGTCGACGCTCAGTCCGAAGACACCATGATGCACCTCGCAGACGGCTCCTGACTCTTCTGCTGCAGGAGGAGATCGGAGGCCTCGAAATTTCGCATAGAACGTGATCGCACGGGCCTGCTCCCCTCGCGCGGCGCCGGCGTTGCGCGTCCCTTCGAACTGAGCCGCCGCGAGAAATTTCCATATGGCCTCCATGATCCTTTGGCGCTAAATCTTGTATGCTCGTTCGCCGATCTGAAAAGTCCGCGCTCCCACAGAACCGCGGAAATGATCGGTTTCCCGCTAATTCCGATCTTAGGATCGTGCGAACGAGCATCAAACCATTCATCTCTCGAAAAAAAAGGAGCGGGCAGCACTTCGGCCTTTTTCTTGGCGGTGAAGCGTAACAGCTGCGGGCCACCATCCGCGTTAGAAATGCCCGCCGATTAAACCTGCGCCTCGAACTGGCCCGGAGAACATCCACAAATCGCAGACTCCATGGCGGATGGGCGAGACCGCTGCAAACCGGTCTCCGAATTTAGTAGTTATATTCGAGAGAATTTATAAAATTGCCGTATTTTTGGTTGAAGTGTCCGGTTGTGTCCGAACAAAAACGAAGGCTGAATGCGGCTTTTGTTCGATTCCTCAACCAGCTATGGTAGTTCCATTGGAATCACCACGTAAAACAGCCTAAGACGAGAATACTCCAGTAAATGATTGATGAATTTCATACTTGAACGGGGTAAGCCGGAGACGGAAACGGGGCATTTGCAAGGACGGTTTTCAAGCGCAAATCACCAAAATTGCTCTTTTAGAGTGATTTTTACGCGGTTTTCAGATGAAAAAGCCCTTGATCCTAACGATTACGAGAGATTGCGCTGCGCGATGTTTCGAGCCCACGAAGCCGCCTGAAGAATCTGCTTGATGAGATAGGGCTTGATGAGTTTGAGGTCTTCCGCCTTCAGCCGCTCGTAGGTCTTGCTGAGCATTCCGGCGGGCTTCGGTGGAAAAGGATCCCATGGGGAGGAGCGCCCGCCGAGCTCCACCCGTCGTTTGAGTGCCTTGGCCAAGTCGACGTCATTTGCATAACGCTGACTTGCGTATACCAACCGGTGGCAAACTCGACATGAAAAGTGGGGAAGAGCGTAAAGGATCGAGCGGAATCGATTACATTCCGGGCAGATAAAAAAGACCCGCTCTCCTCGGCGACGAGCCACGCGGGCCAGCTGGAGGGGCTGATGCAGCGTCTCTTCGTCCAGCGGTGGTTCTCCGCTGCGCCCCCACCGAGTGAATATGAAATGAATTTCTATACGCTCAGAATCGATGGTCTCGACCCGAACGGAGCTTTTGAGTTTGCCCCGCCGGAGCGTCATCCAAGTCGATTGACCGGGGTCGGCCAGGAGCGGGACGAGGCTTCCCGCATCGATCGACCAGCAGTTCTCCACGTACTCGCGAGATGGTCTTTGGTTCAGCGTAGATCAGCGCCCGGTGGGGGGTAGGTCAGGGGCATGAAAGCAAGTCTCTCACAGTCCAATCACAAAGGGCGAGGAGGGCGCAGCAAGCGGCCGCGCAACAAGGACGGAAGCTTTCGGCGGAGGGACCGTTCAGGTCAAGACACCCGGCGCAGCATCATCGCGAGTTGGCTCGAGCAAGAAGTCGTGGCGCGAAGGAGCTTCTCTCACCAGTCATTTGCCAAGATGGCGGCGACGGTGGTCGCGGTTGCAAATGGCCGAGAACCGCCCCTAGTCCCACTCCCCGCGGGACTTAAGTTTCCCGCGAAGTACACCCTAAGCGGTCGGGGTGCCATGGCAGCTTTCGCTCGATATCGGGCGCGTGTGAACTCAAACCGGGCGGACCAGGAAAACTCCAACTCCAACCTTGACTACGAATTAGGGAAGAGCTCGCGCGCGCAAATGCGAAGACTGGATGCTGAGCCGCTGCGACGCGTGCGGCTCCAGCTACGACTACGGCTCAGGTACCGCGGCCTGGGGAGCTTACTGGATCTAGGAACTTTAGACCTGGGAGGTCTCGACCTCAAAGGTTTGGAGATTCTGCAACTGCAATTGTGGCACCAAGCGGGTGAGGAAATCGAAACCGCAGGGACCAAGACGACACTCCGGCCTGACAGGATCTACGCCGCCGATCCTGAGTTCGAAGAAATACGAAAAGCTTTAACTCCACGAGAGCTACGGCAGGTTGAGCGAATCTGGCAACGCGGGAGGCGACGAGCGTCAGCGCGGTCCCACAAACGCGAAGATAAGAAGTCCAAGGCTGAATCGCTGAACCGGGGCATTGAGGTACCTCCCAAAGCTGCGTCCGCAAGTTCGAGGGAAACGCAGCAACCGGCGGGTCCGGTTCGGTCTGAAGAGCTATCTCATGCGGCGATTGACCAGGCCGCGGCAGTAGAAGCGAAAAAGGCCAATGCCCGAGTATCACAAATCGAGAAAGAAGAGATTCCCATCGCCCAAACGCCGAATAGCTGGGAGGAGGGAACGGACTATCGCGAAAGGATTTTGCAATACCTCCGTGAAAACTCTCAGGAAGTTTGGACAACTGGTCAGATCGCAACGAGACTGAAAATCAGCGTGCCACTGGCGCTATGGGCGTTGCAGACTCTGGCAGAGGAGCGTCTTATCGCGAACTTGGGATCCAACCAATGGCAATACATTCAGCCGGACGACGAAAAAGACTAGTTCCGTTCGCTGAAGACCTAATTCGCCCGATTTCCTTTCCTCGCAGCTCTCACCTTTTCACTTCACGAAGTCGCTCCTGCGACTGGAACCTGATGGCGTGAGGAGCTATGCGTCGGACATCAAAAATAGTGAGCGGAAGATCAATGATAGTGATGTCGCAGGGCATGATCGACGAAGTATTGGATATAGCAGAAACCTTCCAGGTAACGGCTCAGCATTTACGGCGGCTGGGAAGAGGATCATTCAAGCGCGGTGCAGAGAGTTTTGGCTCCAGAGAAATCTACCGGTTCGAGGGCAAAGTCAGACTGACTCGGTCCTTTCCACGCGATGTCTGTTTCGAAACCGCGAACAAACTTGAGGAATTCGCGGCAATCCTCGAACGTCTGATGCGGCCCGAACCTCTGCAATCCTGATTCCCAATTCGTGGCTAGCTTCCAGTTACTATGCGGCGACCACCAGAATACTTCAAGAGCTCGGCAACCCTTCGAGTTGATCGGAATCGAATGTCTCCGGACTGATGAGATCCGAGGACTGGCTTCTAGCAGGGAGTCGAGCAATGGTGTGACTGTCCTAGGAGGGCAACGGTCGACCGTGACTGAAACCAAGCTTGAGGAACTCAAGAATGAATTGGCAGGACTGATGAATCTGCGCCGGCCGCAATTGCTGGAACAGTGGCGCAGGGTCTATGGATCCGATCCGCCGGAGCAGATTAGTCGGCAGCTACTGGCGCAGGCGGTCGCCTATCGCTTGCAGGTGAAGGCGCTGGGAGGGATCAACTTCTCGACGAGGCGCGCCTTGGAAAAGATCACCAAACAGAAGAACTCCAAAACAACTGAGAATGGTGACGACCGCGCGAAGCCCGGGATCGTCCTGGTGCGGGTCTGGCACGGTGAAACTCACCAGGTATCGACTCTAAGCGAGGGCGTCGAGTATCGCGGTCGGTTCTACCGCTCGCTTTCGGAAGTCGCACGCCAGATAACCGGAACCCGATGGTCGGGTCCGCGTTTCTTCGGCCTCACGGCGGCGAGGAGAGACCGTGCCACAGGATAGCCCCTCGCCCAGGCGCTGTGCGATCTACACCCGCAAGTCCTCCGATGAGGGTCTGGAACAGGGGTTCAATTCGCTCCACGCGCAACGCGAAGCGTGCGAAAGCTATATCGGTAGCCAACGGAGCGAAGGCTGGCGACTAATCTCCACTCCTTACGATGACGGTGGTCTCTCGGGCGGGAACATGGAGCGTCCCGCCCTGCAGCACATGCTATCGGATGTCGCAGCAGGTCTGATTGATGTTGTCGTAGTCTACAAGATCGACCGGCTGACCCGCTCGCTGGCGGACTTCGCACGAATGGTCGAGATCTTCGATGCCCACGGTGCCTCGTTCGTTTCGGTAACGCAGCAGTTCAATACCACAACCTCGATGGGTCGGTTGACCCTCAATGTGCTGCTGTCGTTCGCCCAGTTCGAGCGTGAGGTCACCGGGGAGAGGATCAGAGACAAGATCGCTGCTTCCAAAAAGCGCGGCATGTGGATGGGCGGCTTCGTGCCGGTCGGCTACCAAAAGCGCGATCGGAGTCTCACCGTCGATGAAGACGAAGCGCAGACGGTACGGCTGATCTTCCAGCGTTACAACCAACTGAAGTCGGTGCGGCTGCTCAAGGAAGAGCTCGATCGACGGGGTTTAGTCTCAAAAATCCGGCTCGGAAAGGATGGGCGCAGGATGGGCGGCAAAGCCTATTCGCGGGGCAAGCTCTACAAGCTGCTCTCGAACCCGATCTATGTCGGCGAAATCAGGCATCGCAAGACCTGCCATGCCGGGCTTCATGAAGCGATTATAGAACGTGAAGTCTGGAATCGAACCCAGCAGCTTCTGGCCCAGCATACGGTGCGCGGCCCCAACGTGACCGGACGCACCATTGCCAATCCACTCGCCCGCAAACTGATCGACGAGTCGGGGCACGCCTTAACTCCCACCCATGCGGTCAAGAAGGGCCGTCGTCATCGATATTACGTCTCACGGGGGCTTTTGACCGAAGGAGCCCGAGCTCGTACCACGAGCGGCGGCTGGAGGCTTCCCGCCCAGGAAATTGAACAAACTGTCGCCGCCGCAACCGCCACCATGCTGGAGGACAAGTCTGCGCTGGTGACAGCGATTCAGCAGTGCGGCATCGAAGCCGATCGAATCACAGCAATCGTGGAGCAGACGTCCAACTGGACACGACAACTAAAGTCAGATCTTCGAGGAGAAGCGCTCGCCGCGCTGGTCAAGCGAATAGTCCTCGCGCCAGATGGATTCACTCTCACCCTGAGAGTACCAACCTCTAGGGAGGCCTCCTCGTCGACACTGAGCCTCGAACGATTCATACCGCTCAGGATGCAGCGTCGTGGGGTCGAGCTGAGACTGGTTATCGGAAATGAACCTTACTCCGCGGCCAAGGTCGACACGGTCCTGATGAAGACCATCGCCCGAGCCCATCAGTGGTTCGACCAACTTATTTCAGGCAAAGCGAAATCGCTCGCGGAGCTCGCAGCTCAGGAAGGGCTGCACTACCGGTTCGTAGGCAAGGTTATGAGGCTGGCTTTTCTGGCACCTGAGATCCTGGAAACGATTGCGGAAGGAAAGCAGCCACCTGAGCTTACGACCGAACGCCTCACCAAGCACCTTCACCTGCCTCTCGACTGGGATGAGCAGAAACAGTTACTCGGCATCAACCCAGCTTGATCGGTAGGTGTTTCGAAACGGTAGCTTTAGACCAGCCCACCAGGATCTGGTGCAGCGAAAGCGCAGTCAGAAACTCGAGGTCATGGCCTCACCCCAGCCGGTCGCCGCAAGCTATCGGTGGCGATGAAGGCGCGCTGGGCTAAGCGAAAAAGCACGAATGGATCGGCCGCGGCGAGCGCACCAATTTCCGCCTCGGCCAAATCAAAAAAGCGTGGTGGCATGACGCCGGCCGCCAGGAAGCTCATCTCCGAAGCTATGAAGAAACGTTGGGCTGAGAAACGCAAGAGTTCCTAGCGGATTTTCGCTTCAAGCGATCGCGGCCGTGACGGACGATGAACTCGTACTTGACCCGGCTCTGGCTCCAGTCTGGCGCGAAGCGGCTTAGCCATCACGCCGCGGTCGCGACGACGCGCGCCGTCCTTCTCCACATTGGTGGGACTGTTCGAGGGCGATAGAACAATCAAGGCCGCGGCTTGAACGGTGTTCGTCGCTACTGGGTCAAGCCCAGACCAGTCTTCATCGAAGGCGAGGCGATTGGCTTTCCCTGCCGATCCACGCATTTGCTTTCCGCGTGTTGCCAGAACAGAAAACCGCCCATAGTGTTGTCGCAATGTACGCCGGTGACCGGATCGTCGGTAGTCATCGTTACGCAACCACTCGAAGCCACGCACAGCAAGAGCAACAGCAACAGTCGTAGAATTCCCCGCTTGATCACTTCCTGCACGGCGCAGGCGCTTCGAGGGCCTTGCATCGTACTATTTCGCCTCGCTAAGCGGTTAGCCACCACGAGAAGACTGAAACGTTGGATCTGTAACACTGAGGACCTCCCCACACGCGTTTTAAAGCTTTAGCACATCTCCCTAGTTAGCATAGCGTATACGCTATGGATTACGCGAGCGAGAACGCAAGAAATGCCGAGGATGACGGCGGCACAGTTTCTTGCTGGCTTCGCGCGAGCATTGCGCCGAGCACGTCTTAAAAAAGGTCTCACCCAGGAGGCGGTTGCCGAAGCTGCAGGGCTTCACCCTACCTACGTTAGCCGCGTTGAGACCGGTGCCTATACGCCAACGATTTCGGTTGCATTCCGTTTGAGCAATGCGGTGGAGCGCAGCTTTTCGAGTCTGGTAAGGGAAGCGGAAGAACGCTCATCAACGACAAAAAACAAGTAACAAATCGGCGCGAATCAATCCTGATTTCTGGGAACTTCTCGATAAGTCCAACACTATCGTGCTGCGCCTCGAGCGCGACATTCGATTCCATGATACGCGGCGCGAAGCGCGCGACCCCGATGCGATTACCCTCCGATCCGCAAAGCTAAGGATTTTTGAGCGGAGGCGGTCGCTCAAAGCCTAAACCATTACGCCTCGTCTCCAAGGTCAGCGGCAACGGCTGCGATGATCACCCTAAAAGTGAGCTTGCGCGTTATGGCGCGAATCGAACTATTGCCATAGTCGGTCTGTCGCGCAAAACTATTGATTCGCCGCAACGATGATTAAGGTTTGCGCCGGAACGCGAGTTTCGAGCCAGCTCCATAATATTTAGGGGGGAATAATTCCATGTCCCGCGCGAGGATTATCGTCTGTCGCGGAGGCATGGGGAAAAAACGGGGGAAGGTATGTCTTTCGATCGCAAGCTTTCAATGCTTGTCGCCAGGCTGAACGCGACCGTCGCTCTGGGGTTGTTCCTGACTTTCGCTGCTCCGGTAGGTGCGGAGAACTTCGCGACGCTGAGCGGAAATCATCTCGATGCTGCCACCGATCTCGCTAGCGAGGGCGATGCCCCGGCGCATCGATCTCTGCAGATGGAGATTTATCTGGCGCCGCACAATCAGGAGCAGCTCGATCAACTTCTGCAGAACCAGCAGGATTCCACTTCGCCCCAGTATCACAAGTGGCTGACGCCTACCGAGTAT
>Ga0210398_10001221_pt1 | contig 27268 bp, 28 predicted proteins | sample IncBWC4OmetaG_FD_161047 | JGI IMG/M metagenome (GOLD analysis project Ga0210398, IMG submission 161047) | Forest soil microbial communities from Barre Woods Harvard Forest LTER site, Petersham, Massachusetts, United States - Inc-BW-C-4-O | ecosystem: Environmental > Terrestrial > Soil >... | reverse complement strand
GTCCTCGAATGCGCCGCTATCGTTCCGCCAGGCAAGAATCTCCGGCGCGGAAACGTTGTTGCGACTCACGCCGAGCGAGCGATCCTGATCCAGTACGAAGACAAGACGTCCAGGGTCGCGGAACGGCAGTGGCTTGAGAATCACCAGATATACCGCCGAGAAGATGGCGGTAGTGGCTCCGATGCCCAAAGCTAGCGTCAATACGGCAATGACGGGAACCGTGGGACTCCTCACCAGCATTCTCAATCCAAATCGGACGTCGCGCCATACATGATCTAACCACTGCCACCGCCGAGCTTCGACAAAACGCTCCTGAGCCCGAGTGACGTTCCCGAAGGCGCGACGCGCGGCCATGCGCGCCTCGTCTTCACTCATCCCTTGTTCTCGTAGTCGTTCCACTTCCATCTCGAGATGGGACCGAATTTCCGCGGCAAAGTCGCTCACCTTTCGATTCCTGGGAGTCATGATTTCAGCCTGCCTCCGCTTCTGAGTTCAAAACCCTTCCGATGGCTAGCGCCAGGCGTTCCCACTTCTTCGTCTCTTTGACAAGCTGCTTGCGTCCGGCAGGGGTTAATTCGTAGAAGCGCGCCTTGCGGTTGTTTGCCGATACACCCCATTTGGCCGAGATCCATCCACGACTCTCCAATCGCTGCAGCGCCGGGTATAGTGCACCGTGCTCCACCAGCAACTCGTGGTCGGACGATTGCAGAATCGCCAACGCAATCCCCTGACCGTGCTGTTGTCCGAAGATAAGCGTACGCAGAATGAGAAGATCGAGCGTGCCCTGAAGAAGTTCCAGCCGGTCGTTTTCGTCTTGGGTCGACATTTGACCCGAGTCTCGCACTATCTTGGGTAAGATGTCAACCCAAAGGGAGACGTTTGTGCATGGACTTGAGCCGTAGTGACGCGACCGACCTTGCGGAGAGCAAACCTGAGGCCAAGTGGCTGCTTGTCAGGATTTGCCCGTTGCAGCAGTGATTGAGCATTAATCTATTGGTTTTCATGAGCTTTTAGAGGGACTGCGCGGCAAAGTCAAGCTGCCTATCATGGCCGTTCCACCGGCCGCGCCCGGTCGAATTCGATGAAATAATCCGGCCTAATTGACGTTCGTTCAAGAACGGGCCCCCTCCATGTGCAGTACGCACCTGCGGGGAGCGCGAGACGGAATCCGTGGCCTGCCTTCAGAGATATACAAGGCAGCAGGCGACCACCCGGGGCGGCTCCGGCGATGGAAGCTGATTTTCGCCGACCATCAGCGACGCGTCCTGCCGGTGGCACGCGATGAAGATCACCACCCCTCTGCGATGAGAGCCGCCGGCGGTGAGTGCGACGCGGATCGCCGCGGTTCGAGTGGCTGGCCGTTTCGCGTCAGGGGGATGAGGGCTCCGTTCGCGCGAGATTTCGCTGCGTGAAAGTCGCATTCCGGGAATCCACAGTTTCTCCACTACAATTCTGGGAGACAATGGGGCGCGGGGGTACGACCCGTGCACGCGTGTTCCTGTCCATTCCTGCTGTGGAGCGCGGTCTATGTCATCTGTTTCGCCCATCGTGCACCCGGGCCGTCCGGTTGCATCGCGTAATGCTGTCTCCGCCAACCGACTCACAGTTTTCGAGGGAGCCGATTCGACCGGTTGTAGCGGGTTCGAGTACAACGGCGAAGTCCCCGTGTCCGGTGGTCCGGGAAATGGCGAAGATCCTCCGACGCTCACCGAAAGAGTCCTTACCTTCCTCGACAAGCGCAGCGCCCGGAACTGAATCGGTCTCCGGCTGCAGACTGACCGCACTCCCTCCGTTCAACTATGCCGCTCCTGCTCGTACCTGAGGACGATCCCGCCCATCTGCGATCAGCGGCCGACACGGCCCATGAGCGGGATTTCCCGAGCTGGAAGTGAACCGAAACGCGAGCGAGGCGAAGGCTTACCTCGAGAAGGTCACGAGCGGAAAAGTCCCACTCTCTGACGCGATGCTCATCAACCCCGATCACGGACACGAAAACGGCTTCGAAATGCTTCGGTTCCGGCACAGCCGACCGCACCTGAAGGAAATTCCCGTCATCGTCCGGACCACTGCGCGCGACACTCAGCTTCAGACCTGCCGTTATTTCGGCGTCCGGCATATCGTGTCCAAAGACGACGACCCGAACGTCCTCAGGGAAGCCCTCTCGAGCATTATTGAGGATTTGGACAGAGCTCCGGCGAGCCCAGGCGATCCGCGCGACGGCCGTTCCCTCGCCAAACGAGACATCATCGTCGCGATTGGGCTCGAGCGTGCGGTCTTAGCTTTTCCAGTGGCAAACGCGTTTAACGCACTGGCGTCTCCCGGCAGCTCTTCTGATCACGGCACCGCGCGCTTCAGGAAGAAGGAGCGTCCCCTGACGCTATCGCTGAGGAACACGCGCACAACCGGAACCGTGCCGCGTGACGAGACCGGCGCAATGACGTGGACTACCTTCCACTCTCTGCCACGACGATTGACCGTGCTTCCGACGGTCGGCGTGTCCATCCTGCCGGTCGGATCCTCCTCGATCTCCTGCAAGCTCTCGTTTTCGTTGTATTGATACACGAAGCGCCGCACGCCTAATCATAGATCTTCGTCACGCGGCCCGAAGGGAAGAAGAACTGCTAATCGGACATCGGCTCCGTGAAAGCGTCTTCTCTTCACGAATTCTTCGACCTTCTGCTTTGCCGGTTCGAAACGAGTGCTTTGGCCAGCAGCCGTCAATCGAATGACCGACGAAGCCTCCCCGGATAAACATTCGCCCATGGACTCGAACGCCGCGAGCCGAGGCAGGTGAACGCCTGCACCAAACGCGACTCATCGGGAGTGTGGCCGATACGAAATGCGGCTGACGCCCACACCGGAGCAGAGATGCATCTGCTCGGCCTTTCGCAAATCGGATTCCTCGTCCTCCGTGGCGACAGTCGCAAGACACCAAATGCAGATCGAATCCATGGTTCCGTTGGGATTGGGCCGATGAAGAAACGGGGGCAGGGAGGGATGAGCCACTGCTGGCCTTGTTTCCTGCTTCCATCGATTCGGAAGCACTGTCCTGAGCCTACTCTGATTTCTCCCGAACCGCAGACCCATCGCCTGCAAGCCGCTCCAGTCTTCAATCAGGAGCCTGAATCTGTGGACTGCGGCCATGGCCCCGGTCGGCTGCGCGGGCCGCCTGTCCGTGTGCTGTTCTCCTCACCACCCCACCCGGAACGACGCTCCCGTCCGGGAGGAACGGCTCACGTGTTTTCGAAATGCTGGCTGCCAACGATCACAGGAGGTCGGGACTCCGGATCCATGATCGTGTGGCCACGAATCACTCTGATAAACCCGCGCGCTCAACTGTCGGCCGGGCGACCGACGTCCTTCGTCAGGCGATCGGCACTCATCAACGAAGAAAATCGCCTGGGTCGCTGGTCTGCCACGCGACGAAGATCGCCGGCGGCGGGAGCGACGCGGATCGCCGGGATTCGGGGAGGCGGGCGCACAAAATTCGAGAATTTACCGAAATCGCCCTGAGTCTCCATGGCAGATTCCTTTTGGCTCTTCGTCGGCACGGCTCCCTAGAACGGGTCTGCGCCGATGTGTACCAAAAGTCAATATTCCCCCCTTTATCATTTAGCTTGTTCATTTCCTTCCTTCTGGAGGGCCCCTAGGAAGCTCATGGGCATTTATACCGGCTACTTCGACGAAAGCAGCCATGAAGACGACCGCTACCTCGTGATGGGCGGAATTATCCTGGATGCCGACAACGCCGCGGATTTCGATAGCGAGTGGCGTTCCGCCATCAAGCTACTGCCCCTTCTGAACGGAGAGCCGTTCCTTCACACTGCTGATTTCGTTTCCGGCAACGAGCAATACAGGGCAGACTGGAAAGGCCGCTACGACGAGAAGCGGGCGATCTTATCCGACGCGGCTCGCGTCATCGGTCGCCACAGCCTCCAGGTCATTAGTTGCGTCCTCTACATGGAGGACTATCGCGCTCTCGATTCGATCTTCAAATTGAGTGAAACCCTGGGGCATCCCTACACCATGGCAACGCGAGTCGCGTATCAGCACATGCAGGCGTGGGCCGCGAGGAATTCGATCACTGATCCCATTAAGATGGTTTTGGAGGCGAGGAATGGAACAGGGGATCTGGTAGAGATGTTCAGAATCAATGGCCATCCGATCCCATCGGCAGAGGGCAAGGGGCTCCCACAATTGCAGGCTGCCGACTACATCGCCTGGATGAGGCTTAAAAGGTATTGGCCAAACCCCTCCTATGAGCAGGTGAAAGCGAGTTGGAGCGAAATTAACCAAGTCCTCTACACGGACCAAACCTTCGGATGTTCCGATATGATTAGCACCTTACGCAAAGCGGCGGAACAGCATCCCGATATCCCATTCCCGCGGAGGACCGACGACCTCACGTTGGTTACCTATAACAGCAATTTCAAAAGCCCCAGACGGCCGTTTAACAGGCCTGCTCCAGTAGTCCGCCGCCGGAAGAAGATCATCAAAGACCCGCGCCCAGACAGAACCTGGTAGACAGGCATCGTAATCGGAGCTTTCGACGAACTGCCGCCGGGCATTGTCTGCGAGCCTTTCCGCTGCGAATTTTCCTCCAGGCCCTCTGTCAAGGCCGGGTAGTCTCTGGCCACCCCGACCACTTCAGCCAAGTATATTTATGCCCTGTAATTTGCAGCTTGCGTAGTTCCCGTGGATTTCGTCGGCCGTTCCTGCTAACTCCTTTGCGTTTCGATCATCTTCTCCGCCTTGACACCCATATGCTTCTAGGCTTACGCTTTGCCATACCAAGAGGTACAGGGGTGCATTCATGGCGCGCAACGATCTTCAGGGAAGCCTCGACCTTCTGGTTCTCAAAACCCTCGCGCAGAGAGGCAAACTGCACGGTTACGGAATCGTCCTGCATATCCAGAGGGCCTCGGATGAGCTGCTCCAGGTGGAGGAAGGCTCAATTTATCCGGCCCTGCACCGTATGGAGCAGAGCGGCTGGATCAGTGCGGAGTGGCCGCTCACGGAGACAGGCAGGAAAGCAAAGTATTACCGGCTGACCTCCGCCGGGCGTAGAGAGTTACAGGAAGCCGAGGAGGGTTTTGAACAACTGGTGAAAGGCATCCGGGCGATGCTGCGGTACGCGTGAGGTGATGTCATGGGCATAATGCGGCGGCTGGGGAATCTGTGGCGGCGGCGGAAGGTCGATGAAGAAATCGAGCTGGAACTTCGGTCGCACGTTGAAATGCGGACCGAAGACAACGTCGCGGCTGGAATGTCTCCTCAGCAGGCACGGCGCGACGCGCGGCTGCGGTTTGGGAATCCGGTCGTCATGAAGGAGAGGGCAATGGCAGCGAACGTGGCGCTGGCCGTCGACGGGGTTTGGCGGGATGTGAGGTTCGCGCTGCGCCAACTGCGAAAATCGCCGGGCTTCACGGCGACGGCCGTGATTACGCTGGCCTTGGGTATCGGAGCGAATGCAATCGTTTTCAGCGTTCTGAATGCACTGGTATTGCGTCCGCTCAACGTCAGCGAGCCCGGACGTCTCTTTATTGTCGAGCACAAGGAACACGCCTCCTACATGCAGTCTTATCCCGACTACATCGACTATCGGGACGATAACAGCACCTTCAGCGGCATGGCCGCTTATGACACGACCGATGCTGCCGTTATGATCGGCAATACCGCCGTGAAGAGCTATGGCTATCTGGCCTCGGGGAACTACTTCGACACTCTGGGCGTAAGACCAGTGGCGGGGCGGTTCTTTCACGCGAGCGATGAACACGGTATGAACTCCGCACCGTATATCGTGCTTAGTCATGATTTCTGGCGCTCGCGATTCAACAGCAATCCGAACGTTATCGGGACGACCGTCAGTCTCAACACCCATCCGTTTACAGTGATTGGCGTCGCCCCCGGGGATTTCCATGGAACCGAATTCTTCTTCTGGCCGGACTACTGGATTCCGCTCGTCGATGCAGCAGAAACCGGGTACAGTCCACACTTCCTTGCCAATCGCGCGACCCACAATCTCTGGATCCTGGGACGACTGAAACCCAGCGTTACGCCGCAGCAGGCCAGCGACGACCTGAACGCAATTTCCCGCCGCCTTGCCCGGCAATATCCCACACAGGATGATGATCTCGACGCACGTCTGGTTCGGCCTGGACTGATGGGCGACGTGTGGGGCGATCCCATTCGCGCATTTCTTTCGGCCATCATGGTCCTGTCCGCGCTGGTGCTGCTGGCCGCCTGCGCCAATCTGGGGAGTATCTTTGCGGTGCGGGCTGCGGATCGCACTCGCGAACTAGCGCTTCGCCTTGCAATTGGGGCGAGCCGGGCCAGAACCCTGCGCACTCTGCTCAGCGAGGCGGTACTGGTGTCTCTGCTGGGCGGTATGACGGGGACGTTGCTGGCACCGGTCCTGCTCCAGCTTCTGAGCCGGTGGCGGCCGTTCGTGGATTTTCCGATTCATGTGCTTGCCCTGCCGGACGCAAAAGTTTACGCGCTCGCCCTGCTGTTATCCGTGAGCAGCGGTATTTTGTTTGGACTCCTTCCGGCGCGGCAAGTCTGGCAAACGGATGCGGCGCAGGCGATGAAAGGCGGCACGGGTTCAGGCCCTGTATTCCGGCGCTTCTCGTTGCGCGACCTGCTGCTGTGCGTGCAGATTGCGCTTTGCACCCTGCTGGTCACCGGATCCTTCGTCGCATTCCGCGGCATGGAAAGATCGCTGCACACACCCCTCGGCTTCAGGCCGCAGGGCGTGACGATTGCGGAAACCCAGCTGAACATGGGCGGCTATACGGAAGCTCAGTCGTGGCCGGTACAGAAGCGCATGGCCGAGGAAGCGGCCCGGATTCCTGGGGTATCATCGGCGGGTCTGATCGATCGCGTAATGCTGGATAACGATTGCTGCGGCGCCGAGTCGGTGTATAGCCAGGGCACAACTGATTTTCGCTCGTCAGAGGAGAGGTTCAGCGCCCACAATTTTTCCGTTTCTCCCGGATACTTTGCCGCTGCCGGGACGCGTCTGCTCGCCGGTCGCGACATCAGCTCGCATGACGAGCCCAACTCACCACAGGTTGCGGTTGTCAACGCCACTTTTGCGCGTCTGCTGTTTGGCAATACTCCAGCGGTCGGCCAGCACTTCGAGTTATTTGGCGGACACCTCATGGAAATTGTTGGTGTCGTGGAAGACGGGAAATACGAAACGCTTACGGAGCCTCCGCAGCCGGCCATGTTCTTCCCTCTGGCTCAGGGAATGAACAGCAACGATACGGCACTGGTGGTTCGGTCGGCCCTAGCGCCTGCGGATATCGCCGCTGCGCTCAACCGTATGATGAACGGCATCGATCCCGATATCCCGCTGACTGTGCGCTCCTGGCCCGATGCGCTCGATCTGGCCCTTTTCCCGGCCCGCGCAGCGACCGGCGCTCTTGCCATCATGGGCCTGCTGGCGGCTATGCTGGCCGTCACAGGCATCTTCGGAATGGCGGCTTACAGCGTGAGCCGGCGCATGAAGGAACTCTCGATCCGCGTGGCCGTGGGTGCGCACAGAGCGCAGGTCATAACCGCCGCAGTAGGGCGGCCGCTCGTGCTGCTCGGGGTCGGGTCTGGTTTGGGCCTGCTTGCCGGGGTCGTCGCCAGCCGTCTGCTGGGGCAAATTGTCTATCAGGCCAATCCGAGCGATCCCGCGGTAATTGCCGGAGCGGTTCTCACTATGGTGTTTCTGGGAGCACTTGCCGCGGCCGTTCCAGCGCGGCGAGCGCTGTCAGCCGATCCTTCTCGGCTGATGCGGGAAGAATGAGGTTTCAGGAACCTGTCCTTCCTGGGTGCGAAAACTACGGGGCCGTTTCAACGCCTCAATCGCGGACGAGTAATCGAAAGCGTGCTACTGGCCTTTGACCAGACCCGGGCGATCGGCGCTCATCAACGGAGAAAATCGCCTGGGTCGCTGGTCTGCCACGCGACGAAGATCGCCGGCGGCGGGAGTGACGCGGATCGCCGGAGTTTTGGCGGGTGGCCGTTTTGCCACAGGGGGATGGGCGGCGCGGTTCCAGCGAGGCGGCACAAGAGACGTCACTGAGGGCCTCCGGGGGAGGCGGCGGGGCGGATGTGAAAGCTGAAGTCCACACCCACGACCGCAGCGGAGACGGCTCACGGCCGCACCGGTCCCGCACTCATACCGCCCGGACCCCAGGCTTAGTTGCATTGCAACGGAGCCCAAAGCAGACTGATCAAATGGCGAAACTCATCCTCGACACAAATGTTTTCTACAATCTCGCGGACCGCAGTTTCGATATCGCAACGTTTGCTTCGTCTTCGGACCAGCTCTTCTACTCTCCTCTGTCGGTACTTGAGATCGCCGGGAAGTGGTCGCCCGAGCTCTTTCTTAGAAGAAAGGCAGCCGCACAAGCCATCCTGGACTGCGGCGCGGCAGAACTCCCGGACCAGGACAGCTTTCTCGCCCAAACCATCTTCAAGTACGCTCTCAGGCGCCCCACCGTTTCCCTGAAGGATGCAGTTGTCGCGATGGCGAAGAGTCGCAGTGTCGAAGCGCTCGAGAGAGGGGTCGAAGATCGGTTAGAGAAGGTTGTTCGCAAGGTGGACTCGGCTCTGGTTGGGAAGTGGAGGGGAGTGATCGAAGGCATGTGGGTCAGGGATATGGAATCGATTCAGGATCGCGAGATCCCTCGCTTCGCGTTGTGGCGTGCCGAGCGCGCCGCCGGTTTCGATCCTCCTGTTCCGAAGCTCAAAGGCGCGCGAGAGCGAGAGTTTCTGGAGAAGACTCGTGAACCCAACTGGAATCTCACGCTCGTTTCCAGCTGCCACGAGCGAGCTCTGCTGATCTCGAGAAAGACACAGCCTGTTGTTTCCGAAACGGAGACGCGCGAAACCATCACCGAGGCCTTGAAGGCCTTATCCTGCTACTGCGGCGTTTACACACAATATCTGATTCGGCTCCTGACCGGGGGAGTCCTTCCTGACCCGAACGACAGCGGCGATATCGAATTGTTTCTTCACGCCATCGATGACGCGCATATCGTCGTCACTTCCGAAAGGAAGTGGAAAAACATGGCAGAGCAGGCCGGCTTCGGTCAGCGGGTTCAACTTGTGACCAGGTGATGTTCGCGGGCGCTTTCCGACGGGCCGGTGTCCTCCCCAATGACCTCGTCCTGATTGTGCCGGCTGCGCGGCAGGTAAAAACCGGCACGACGGACGCAGCTCAGAAATCCGGGAAGCGCCGAAGCTGGCATACTCTGAAGAAGACGATGACGAAGCAGCTTCAGTCACCCCCCGGCTCTACGGCGCTCCTCAGGGAGATCAAAGAGCGCGTTCGGACCGCCCAGTACACGCCCCCCTCAGAGTCAACCAGGAACTCATCCAGCCGTCCTGGCTGACTGGGCGGGACGCTTCGGAAAGCCAGCGGGCAGAGGGCCGGGGCGCGAAGATTTCACCTGAGTTGAAATGCCCTCCGGAGGCTTGCGGCCAATGTCCGATCACCTGGACTGACATGGAAGACCACGTTTTGATGCCGGATAAAGAACTCACTCGGTCCGGATGGCAACGAAACCGGCGCTGGCCGCGCGGTCACCTTTTCGACGGCGACCGCAGCCGCCTTTGTATCGGGGAAATACCAGGCCTCGAAAACGCCCTGGTTCGTCCTGAACCATGCTGCGCCCTTCTGTCCCTCGAAAAGGTGCTCCTCCTTCGACCGGCGAATGCATTCGACCTTAATGCCGCGCGTGGCGAGATCGCGTGCAAGGCTGGTGGCGTCGATGAGGACAGGGCTGCTCTGGTTTTCCCATTGCTGCTGCGCCACGGCGTTCGCCTGCGGAGTGGCGTGAGGGTCGTTGCAGTCGGTGGCCTGGGCGGGGAGCCGCGCTGGTAACGCGGCACAAAGAAGAAGAGAACAAATCGCGGATCGCCTCTTCATGATGGACGCCCTTCCAATTTGAATTGGACGACAGAACGCTTGCGAAGTCGCCACCGCCCGACAGTGAATCGATGATCCATCGGCGAGGCGTACCCTGAAGAGGACGATGACGAACCAGCTTCAACCACCGTCCGGCTATGCGGCGCTCCTCAAGGAGATCAAAGAGCGTGTTCGGACCGCCTAGGTGCGGGCCGCGCTCGCCGTCAACCGGGAACTCGTCCTGCTGTACTGGTCGATTGGACGAGACATTCTGGAACGGCAGCGGGCGGAGGGCTGGGGCACCAGGATCGTTGACCGGCTCGCCAGGGACCCTCGGCGCGAAGTTCCCCGGCGTCGAGGGCTTAAGTCCGCGCAGTCTGAAATACATGAGGGCTTTCGCCGATGCGTGGCCGGAAAAGGAATGTGTGCAACAGGCTATTGCACAATTGTCGTGGGGCCATCAGACGCGCCTTCCGGACCGGATCAAGGATCGCCCCACACGGGAATGGTATCTGACAGCGGCCGTCGAAAACGGATGGAGCCAAAATGTCCTCGTGCATCACATTTCGGCCCGGCTGCACGAGCGGCGGAGTTCGACGCGACGAAGATCGCCGGCGGCGGGAGCGACGCGGATCGCCGGGGTTCGAGCGGGTGGCCGTTTCGGGTCAGGGGGATGGGAGGCCCGGTTCGCGGTTCCGGATCCCGAGGGGGCGTTGCGGCCGATGTGCGGATGGTGCGGGCGGCGGCCCGGTTCCAGAGGGACAGCGTGGATGAGCGGCGGGGGCGGGCCCCGGTTTCGGCGGGGCGGGGCGGCGGCGGGCGGCGCGGCGCGGGGGGCGGCGCTGTCCGTGGCTGGGAGGGGCGGATGCGAAAACCGGAGTCCGCAGCGCGGCCGCAACGGAAGCGGCGCACCGGCCGTTCCGGCTGTCCACGGAGCAGTTCGTCCGGTTCACACGGGGCGGGCGGTCCATCGCGTATGCCTGACCATGCGCAGGTCCGCATGTTTTCTGATCCAGAAGAGCAATTAGGTGAGATGTGATGACGCACTGTTATTGCGCTCACTGAGTGCTTCACAAGTGTTGCGCTCAGCGAGACGACGCCTGGTTAGGAGTTTGTCACGATCATGCCTAACGTGACATAAGGACATTACCATGCTCAGACGGCACTTGAGCACGTCGTGAAATCCTGGGCCTGCGCAGTAGTGAGATTTGAGACATCACTCCGATTCTGGAGCCCGATCAGATGCGTAAGCTGCTCGACTCCATCCCGGTGACGCGGGAGGTGAAGATCCCAAGGAAGTACGGCGGGGGCGTCGGGATCGCGCCATCATTGCCATCATGGCCTACACGTTTGCGCGCGTCAGCGCGGTGGTGAAGCTCAAGCGCGGCGACTACAGCCTGCAGGGCAAGCGCGCCCGGTTGCGGCTTCTGCAGAAGGGCGGCAAGGAAGAACTCGTCCGGCTGCATCACGAGGCGGAGCAATATCTCGATTCCTACCTCGAAACGGCGCATATCAGCGACGCGGGCGCGCCGATGTTTCAGACGTTGAACAAGAACCACCGGCTTACTGGAGAGGGGATTTCACGGCGCGATATGCTGCGCGTGGTCAGAGAACGCTGCGCAGCCGCCGAACTCCCGGAAAGCATCTGCAACCATACCTTCCGCGGCACCGGCATCACCGTGTTTTTGCAAAACGGCGGCTCCCCTGGAGGCCGCCCAGGATATGGCGAATCACTCCGACCCACGCACGACCCGACGCAAGGATCTGGCAACTCTCAACGAAATAGAGCGCAGGATTGCGTTTGAGTGAGGCTTTGACCTGCAGCAGCGAACTGATCAGAGAAATTATCCCGCGCGATATAATCATTCCGCTGCGCCATCCCGCTGGCGGGAGGTCTCATGGATTCCTTCCTCGCAACGCTAGCCCCCACAATAGCAACGCTGCTGGCGATCTTGCTCGCTGCCGTGACGGCTTATTTTGTGTTCTTGCGGGAAAGAACTACGGATTACTCGGATCGGATATTTGATGAACGGCTAGCGATTCGTGAACATCTCGAACCCCTCAGTAAGCTACAGCAATTCGATAGGCTCGATTCGCTGAATTTTGCCAGAAAATATCGCGTCAAGTATCCCACGAAATCCCGCGTGGACCTTGTTACACAACTCGCATCGCAGCTTTTCTGGTTTGACGGATCTCGTGTTGTGAAGGACTTTATCGACGAGGATGAGCAGCATCGTGGAGAATCCTGGAAAGGAAGGCTCTACTATTTCTTTCTAAAGCAAACTGCCGACATTATTGCACCGCAGTTCGACCAGTGGAGACCGCGAAGGGAAACGTTTCCGTTCGCTCTCGTAGAGACTGGATTTGAAGTCTGGCGCAGTGACTTTGAGAAACTGGGTCGCTCAATTAAGGATGCGATTCGGATGCGTCAGAGCATGACGAAAGATTTTGGAAAGTTCAGTCCCAGTCCAGAAGATTGGGAACTCCAAAAAGATCGCTACGCTTCGGCGGCAGACGAATTCTTCGCGGCGATTGGGTCAATTAACGCCAGCTTGAGCAAGATCGACAAGCTGAAGAGCGCCCAGAATAGATACATATCCTCCGGATTGCACATCAAATTTCTGTTATTTCTCTGTCTCTTATCCTTCGTTTTCGGAGTTCTCGTGCCATTGGCCGCCTTAGCATTCCCAGGGATGATGCCCGACTGGATGAAAGCTGCATTGGGCGGTGTCGCCATGTTGGCAACGATATTGTCATCCCTTCAATTCGGCAGGGATCTTTTTCGATCGCCCGAGGCCGTTTCCAAATCCGAGCGGAACCTGTACGTACGCATGCAATGGTATGCGCCGATTATCGATCAGATGAAGTCCCTGGAGCAAAAGTTCAGCCTGCGCGGGCCTCTCGATCTCGACTTTTTTTCGGACGCGAAAAACTCGGGTGATTTGAGCGTTGGAATCAACTCGGACTTGGACAATTATCTTGCCGCGGCGAGCAAGTACAACGAAGCCGTGAAAAAGTTTGATGACACAGTCCTAACTCTCTTCGAGCGAGACGAAATCCTTGGCCACCTGCTCTCACGTGAATTCTGGACGAAAGGAGGTCGGGGATTATCTACCTATAACATGCTGAGCGAAAGTGTAATTACAGACACCGTGAGCAAACTGTTCGAGCGCCCAGAGGCTGCACTGTCCATTTCCACCTTCGATTCCGTGGGAACGAGCGGCGCAACCGGACCACCAAAGTTCATCATTCCCGCCGCGGCGATTGGTGAACGACAGCTGCTCGAAGCATTACAAACGATCCGCAAGTCTCTTTCAGAAAGCCCGGTAACGATGGAGTTGCAAGGCAGTCATCAGTTAGTTGCTGAAGCCGAATCACCTCTCAGAAAAAGCCTGAATGGTCAGCTGGGCACGCGCTGAAGCATGATAAACAGGATTATCGCGGTCAGGTCGGCAGCGATATCTGGAATCGATCCTTGAGCGCATCTTTGAACCTCTGCCTGCATCCGATGTTCCGTTCCGTTGTTTGGACGGAGGCGCGACCAAGCAAGAATTGAATCTGTTCGAGTTCGCCTCCAGCGCCGTGGCAGAGCCGAGCGCAGGTACGGCGAAGGTCATGGGGTGCCAGGTGATCCACTCCGATCCGCTTGGCATATCGCTTTACTGCTTTGCAAACAACATCCGGAGCGATCCCACAACTCAGTTCGGTCGTGATTCTCCGGACTCGCCTGAATACCAGTTCTTCAGTCACTCCGGAGGCACGAAGCCAACGGTCGATTAGAGCCTTACACCAACCCGGAACGGGCACCGTTGGCAGCCGTCCGCCCTTGCCGTTCAGCTCGGCGATGACCCAATGGTCTTCTCTCAGTTGAATCTGATCCAATCGCAGCGCCACGGCTTCCGATCGTCGCAGACCGCATCCGAGCAGCAGCCCAATTAACGCGGCGTCTCTCGGCCCCGTACACCGTCTTCAGCGGCTGCCTGCGGCGCGTCGCCGAATCGAAGCGACGAAGATCGCCGGCGGCAGGTGCGACGCGGATCGCCGGGGTTCGGGCGGGTGGCCGTTTCGGGTCAGGGGGATGGGAGGCCCGGTTCCCGCGAAGGATTCCAGTCGACAGAGCGCGCCGGATTGGGACGGCGGCGTGCGTCCTGCAGGGTGGGGAAGTCGATGTCGCCGGCGCCTCCGTCGGAAGGGCGGCGCCGGATAGCAGGCGGTTCAAGGTCGCGCCGGTCCGGTTCCCGGCTGTACTAGCCGGCACGAAAGAATTCATGGTTGTACAAAGATCCACGCCCGGGCGAGGGGGCGAGCGATGAAACTGGCGGCCTTTCCTGGCGATCGTCGTGACTCACGCGTGGCGGGTGCCAGGTGACAACTGGGGGCGTTGAGGCTGGCTATGGCAAAACTTGCGGCGTGCAAAGAGCGAGAGTCATCGGTTCCCATTGAGGTGCACGACGGCGATCCCAGGAGCGGCCATATTTAACTCTGCACACCGTCCCGCGGCCATGTTCCCCACTGCGAATTTCGGTTGCGCAGGCAGACCATTGCGGGCCGCAAGCGCACCCGCCATGGGCGGGCCCTGCAGAGGGAACACGAGGAGATCGACCGCCAGCAAAGGTCCTGCGTTTCGCGGGAAGATGGATCACTGCGTCGCCCGTAAATGAAAATTACTTTTCCGGCGCGAAGCCAATCTCGATGCTGGCTTCGACCCCAGCCGTGGCAACTCCCACCGAACCCTCCGCGCTGATGGTCAGGCCAACGTTGATATGTTCTACCTTCCATCCCTGCATCGCCGGACGCTGCAAATCCGCGAAAATTTCCTTCATCTGCCCCAGACACTTGTCGATGTCCGCGCGCAGTTTGCCAGGATCGATTTCCGTAACCCTGGTGAGCTTGCCGGCGAAGAGAGTCCTGAGGGAATGGACCTGACCGCCTGCCCGGTCCTCCTCTTCATCCACCACGGCCTGCGGTGGCACCGCCACTATCAGCTTGATCCTGTTGTCCGCCATGATTCCTTCCCTTTCAGTAGTGAACTTCGAGTTCAAAAAACGATTCCACCTGGGCGAGATCCTGGAAGATGCCGTCGTATCCGCCGGCGCCGTCCGGTATCGTGCCCATGTAGATTCCCACCGCGTCGCCGGTTGTAGTGTCCGACAGAAAGGATCCGCTGTCTCCCGCGACGGCGTGGCAGTCGGCAATTACCCTCTGGCCGAAGAGATTGCCGATGTATGTGTTGTAGTTGAAAACCCGCAGAATCGAGCCCGCATGGGCCGTACCGCTCCGGTCCCGGAATTGTACGAATTGCCCTGGAGCGGACGGGCGCGCGACGGAAAGCCTGGTCAGCCCCGACGGCCAGTCCGACGGATCGATCTCGAGGACGGCCGCATCGATCGTGCATCCGTCCCGGTCGGCAAGCGTCGACGATCCCGGCAGCGCGTGGTCCACACTGGAGGACAGGGAAACGGAGGTTCCCATCGGCAACGTTCGCACCGCGTGACGACAGGTAAGAATGCCGTGCGTCCAGGAAGGGGACGCCGCCAGATTGCGCACCCAGCAGGTGCTCGCGGCGTTGACAGGATGGGGCGGGCAGCCGTGCAGTGCGACCTCGCCAAACGAGGTCACAACCGGAAACGACTGATCCCCGAGAGACAGGATTTGAACCGCAGGCTGGCCTTCGCCCCTCTCCGCCAGAATGTAAACGCCGAAACCGATTCCCGCTGAGAAGTGCTGCAGCACCGGTGGTAAGGGGAAGTTCGGCAAAGAGACGAAACCGGCCGAAGCATGCACGAAGCGCGACGGCACCGGGATGGCCGATTGAAATCCGGCATTGAGCAGAGCCGACGCCCAGAGGTACGACCGTCGCTGGTTCGGCCGGTCGACAAGGGCGGAGGCCAGTCTCCGCGCTGGTTCCGGAACCAGTTCCGGGGACGGTTCACCATGCGGAATCAACTTTCCGACGATCTCTGGGTCAAGGAACATGGCCACCCCTTGCTGCGCGAGTCCGGCACCTCGATCGACTCACCCGCGCCCCTCAGTGATTTTCATCGCCCACACCTGGGTTAACACACCATGAGCGTTCTTACATTATTACCCGGTGACAGCACTGACCAGAAAACTCCCCTGCTCGCCGTCCACCAAGCTTGCAGCGGAGGTCGGGAGGTGCATCGAGTTGCGCCGTATTAGCCTGGAAGAGAAGGAGCGCATGGCCTTTGGATCCGGGAACTTTCAACCGATTCATACGGAACCGGCGGTTCCATTCGATTGCCTGCCCGGGACGGAATTCACCTCAGGGAATTTCACGCACATGGTCGTCGCACAGTCTCCGCAGTATTTGGCGGCTGCAGCGGATCAGCTGCCTGGGGTTTGCAGAGAATACTTCGAGCCGGTATAGCGCGTCGCTAAGTGTGCCAGTGTTGCCGAAAATTCGCGGAATTCGGCTACCGATCCGTTTTTCCGCTACCGGAGATCCGCCAGCGCCTGGGCCGCTACTCTGGCGGCGAGCGCTCCGCGGTCGACCAGGCCTTCCACCCGATCATCGCGCACCAGGACCACGAAGGGGCTTTGCCGTCCCAGTATTTCCCGCAGCAGGAACAGCTGGCCCTCGCCGGCGACTTTGACCACATCTCCGTCGCGCGGGAGAGCGAGATCGTATTCGAGGTGCCGCCGGGTGATGACTTCGACGCCGAGTTGCTCCTCGTTCACACCCAATTGCACGGCGACATGACGCGGGTACTCCCAAAGTTGTTCCTCAAGGGACGGGAAGGTTGGGGTCTTCAGTCGAAACGTGGCATAGGCCTGGCCGAGGAGTGGCCATCGATTTTCGAGTTGCCGGCGCACCGTCGCGGGGGGCGCCATGGCCACGAAGCGCCGCTCGCCGTCGACAAACACAAATTCCTGCCCCGCGCCAAACTCCTCCGCCAGGGCCGCGATCAGATGCAGCCGTGTATTCCACCACGGCTCCGGGCCGATCGGAATTTCGATAAAGGCCGCATCCCGTAGGGACTCGAGCTTGCCCTTGATGGTCGAGATATAGGAGTCACCGACTCTCTGCGCCTGCAGAATGATCTGAGGGGCGTCGAACTGCCGGAGCCGACGGGTGGATTCAAGCACGCGCAGGGAGGCCAGGACCTCCACGGCAAGATCGCTGGCCTCCTCAAAATACGCGGCGCATCGCTTGCTTAACCGGGTGCGGAGATCGAGGATTTTGCTCAGATCCGCGTCCCGCCATTGGGCAGGCCAGTCCGCATCGTCTTTGACCAGGAACACCAGGCGGGGGATGGATTGGCGTTCGGCGGCACAGAGCTCCAGTTCGGTGACCGATTGTCGATGGGGATTGTCGTCTTCGGGGATATAGCCGTACCGCCAGGCGAAGATTCCCAGATAAGCGTCACAACCGCTCACGTCCCCCTGACAGGCGGTCTCCACCAGCTCGTCGCGCGCAACATATTCTTCCATCATCACGACGTCGTATTGCGCCTTCCTCAGGGCCTTGCCAACCCGCTCGCGATACTCACGGAGATCGAGAAACGTGGACGACAAATAGACTTTCATGGGCCCTCCTGGGATGCGGAGTGGGCGCGGGAACTCGATTGCGCGCGGACGGACGGCAACCAGTTTAGTCCTCGATCATGATTCGCAGCGCCCGGTCTCAAATCGGACGCCCCGGGGCCATGCCGAGACCCCCGAACTGCGGGTTTCGGTCGCCGTCATCTGTCCGTTGCACCCCGTCCCGCCCCGGGCTGGGCCCTGAGGGCCAGGATTGACTGCTTCTGCAGACATTCGGATTGCGTGGCGATCCGGCTCGGCCCCGCTCTGCGCTGAATCCAGGGCGCATCGCGGCTCGTCTCTGCTATGGTTCTCTACACCGCGATTGACCCGCTGAAAGCTAACGTCTCCCTTCGAGCAGGAACGGGCTTGATTCTTCGCACTCTTCGACGGCAGGCCACATCCGGAGTTTTCATTCCAGGCAAGGAGAAGCAACCATGGGAGATCGGCTCGCTATCCTCGTCATTCACGGAATGGGCACGCAGAAGCCCTACGAAACCCTCGACCAGTTCGCCTGCGGGCTCGAGCCCCTGCTCAATGCCCCGGGGCAACCCTACGATCGCACGCTCGAGTTCCGCGAGCATCCCTCCGACCCTGCCCGGCAACAGGAACACTGGACCCAGGCGATCGTTCGCTTCCGTTCGCATCAGCCCGACGATCCGGAGAAGCCCGCGCTCATCGACCTCGTCGAATACTACTGGGCCCCCATCATCAATGGACGCGTCAAAGCGCTCCAGTCACTCCAGTTCCTGATCCGATCTGCGCTGTCCCCTTTTGACTACCTGCGCGAAAATCTGGTCGCCATTGCCGAAGTCTCCGGCGGCCGGACGGGAAAAACAGCCCCCGGCGCGGTCAGGGAAGGCCTGCCTGCAACCTCCAACGGTGAGATCCTTCACATTCTCATCCGCGAACTTGCCCGCAGCGTCTTCGTCTTTTTTCCCATGCTCCTCCTGCTCGCCGGCCTCTACTCATTCCTTGCACAACCCCTGCTCAACGCACTCGCCCCCAAACATGACCACGACTGGCTGACCTATTTCTGGTCCGGGCACCCCAGCTGGATCTCCGCGATCGAAGTCGCTCTGGCCGCGCTGCGCTGGCTGCTGCTCCTGATGACCGGCAAGTTCCTCCTCCAGACCATCCACAACGACAGCCCAACCCCGGAGCTCCGCAAACTCCTGCTCCGCTCGAACCTTCTCGTCGGTCTGCTCTTCCTCGCGCTCCTCGCCCTGCCCTTCCTCGATTCCGTGTGGCGCCTGATTCCGGCGGCATTCCATGGGACGGCGGCGATCGTGAACCACGCCGGACAGCTCAACCCCGGTCACCACCGGCAGGTGGAAGCGATCCTTCGCTGGCTGCATCTGCGCATCGCCTTTGCTCCGCTCGGGCTTCGCCTGCGTCACGTGCTCGCCTACCTCGGCCTCGCCGCGCTCGCGTACCTCGTCAATCGCTTCCTCACCACCGCGATCGGGGATCTTGCCGTCTATCTCGGGGCTGATACTCTCAGCACCAACTTCGCCGCCCGCTCGCAGATCCTCGAAGAGTGCACGCAAACCGTACGCGGTCTGCTCGGCTCCCAGCTGGATCTGGTCCCCGATCACACGCCGTCCTGCTATGACCGCGTCATCCTCGTCGCGCATTCGCTCGGCTCCGTCATCGCCTACGACACGCTCAACGACCTCATGGCGCAGAACATGGCCTCCATCGCCCCTGACCCAACTCTGGAACGCATCTCGGCACTGTTCACCTTCGGATGCCCGCTCAACAAAGTCTATTATTTCTTCCGGGCCCGGACCTCTCCCCGAACCTACGTGCTCGGCGAGATCCTCTATGCTCTCCACAACTTTCGTCTGCGCAACCCGCCGCCACCCGGAGTGCAGCCGTCGCTCCACCCCTTCCATCCCCGGTTCCGGTGGCTCAACGCATGGTGTCCGATGGACGTGATCAGCGGACGCATGCTCTTCTACCGCGCCGACCGGAACCAGATCGTCAAACAGGGTTTCGAACCCGCCACCGCCCACACCGGTTACTGGAGAAATCCCAGGCTCTACGCCTTTTTCGCCGAACTCCTCAAAGTCACGTGATTGCGGAGAACTCGGAACCGGGTTGACCGAGGATCACGCTGCTTTCATCCGATTCACGACAGCGATGAGTCGGTCGAGGGGCCAGCACAGTCCGGGAGCTGCCTGACCAATATCAGAAACCTGGTCCGGGTGGAAGCTGAGAGATCGTATGCGCGCACCTATATCGGCGGGAACTATCGTTTCAATCCGCAGGACGCTCTGGTGGATTCGACGATGCTCGAGACGGGCGACCCGCTTCCCCAGTTAGAAGTCACAGCCCGCTGTGTCAGCGGCTCGGGGGGCAGTGGCAAGTGACAAGGGGCAAAGGGACAAGTGGTGAGTGGCTAGTGGTGAGTGGCGAGGGGGTGAGCCATCCGGCAGCGGGAACGGCGGGGGGCGGAGCACCAGATTCGCCGAGTCGTAGAGGACATCGTTGATGCGCCGCAGGAGCCAGACCATCAGCGGCTCGATCAGGTCGGCGTACTGCTCGTTGTTGACGCCCTGGAAGTCGAAGCACTGCAGGCGCGATAGCGAGAGGCTGTCTTCTACGTTGTCGAAGATCGCGTGGTAGACGCCATCGCGGACCCATTTCGAGAGATAACGGTCGAGCTTCTTTGGCAGATAGAGATTAGAAAGGCGGCGATTCTCCCGGTCGAGCAGGTACATGTCCTGCACGGCCCGGTGAATTACGTCGTCGTCTTCGGGCTCCAGTTCGGCTCCCCCGTTCGCGAGCAGCAGCCGGACAAAGGAATACAGGAACTTCAGGTTGCTCTCGGTCGGCTCAAGCGCGAAGGGATTAACGCGCGGTCCATCCTTGCCGATTCGATCCACGCGACCGCCATAGAGTTCGACAACACTCTCATAGCTGCCGCCGATGTCGAAGATGTAGCTGAAGCCGCCATACTTCTGTTCGAAGGCGATGAGTTGATTCCCATGCACGGACTTGCCGGTTCCCGTGGGTCCCAGAATGAGCATGACGCGCACGCCGTCCACGTACACGTCCTGAAAGAAGGGCGTCCGCGTGCGGGTCTCGAAGATGTTTAGATACTCCGCATCAAGATCCTCGGAACGCGGATGGCCGATATGTGGTGCGAAGACAGAAGACAGGCGGGCATGGTGTTCCTCGGAAAGCCACAGTGGGAACACATTGAACTTTCCATTGCCGGGGAACATCGTGTAGAAAGCCGAAAGATTGCCCAGCGTCTCCTCGATCACCTGCGACCGCGCATCGACAAAGATCCGGTGAACGAAAGGAATAGTGTTGCGCAACTGCTCCGTAGTGTTTGCCGCGAGCAGAAGCCGAAGCGAATATTCGCCCTGTGCTTTCTTATCGAGCGAGCGGATGACTTCGCTCAGGTCGTCCACACCTCTATTAGCGGCTCTGGCACCGGCTCCGCTTTCAAGCGACGCGAAGTCGCGCCCGCTCATGACGCGCGTCAGCACGCCCACTTTGAAGAAAGAGATGAACTTTTCCTGCGCGTCGATCTCGCTGCGAGCGGCGCTCGCGGACCTGGGCCGCCACGTCGAGCAAAGGATGCTGTCGCAGTCGAGCGAAAGCAGGCCCGAAAAAAGGCAAGGTCGCGATGCTTCAGGCGTCGTCTTGAGCGAAAACATCTGTACATGGCGTTTGCCGACGCGCAGGTGATCACTGTGCCAGGAAACTGGGTTCTTGACAATCTGGCGGTCTATGCCTTCGTCGCCGCGGAGGTCGCCGGCAGCCGCCCACTCTTGAAGATTGAAGAGGTAGCTGAAGAAGTTGAATGTGGCAGTCTTGTCCAGCAACCGCAGCCCGAACGAAGTTCCCAAATGCCCCACCAGAATCGTCGCCGTCTTTTCCAACTCGGCCAGCATCCGGGAGGTGCTGATGGCGTGCTGTTTCGGCTTCTGCTCGAATGGTCGGATCTTTGGCGGCTCAAGGGTCAGACACCAGTGGAGGTCAATCCGCCGAAAGCAAGCGGTTTTTCCAAGATGAGAAAGGCGGTCGCCGGCGAACACCTTGGTCACTGGGCTTCTGTACAGCTTCTGCCGGGGCAGCTCAAAACCGGATATCACGCGCGTGTACTGGTAAAGGCAGGAACCCTCTGGTAGGCCGTGCAGCGCTCCTTCTACGGAGCGCATCCGCGCTTCCAACTCCTGATCGGTCAATCCCTCTTCGTCGATTCCGTTGAGCGCAAATAGGCAACCATATCCGCCGCCTTTGATGGCGAAGACGTTCAGGCCGACAAAGCGTGCAATCGGAACGATGCTGCACGCTGCGCCTGCCTTCGCGAACCACGGAACGAATTTTGCCTGCTCAGTATTTGCGCGGGTCATAGTAGGACTTTTGGCTGAGGCTCAGGCCCCAGAGCTGGAACATCTTTGGGTGCTTGCGAACGATGAGCCAGGCTGCAGCTGCAAGCGTGGGAAAGGCCAGCATCGCCACGAGGCGAAAACCGACGAGGAAAACCGCTGCGCAGACGAATACGATCGCCATCCATGCTGTGAGGTCGAGGCCCAGCTTGGCCCTCGGCCGATTCAGCGCCTGATTGATCGGTAACGGTTCTCCTCGCCGGACCATGGACGCGCCTCACATTCCCTGGCCTGTGAGGCTGGATATCCAACCGGCTCCCCATCCCAAAACTCCGGCGCCGAACAGCGCGCCGAAAAGACCCGGATGGCGTCTTGAAACCTTCCCGACATCATGCGGATCCCGGCGAAGATCAGGCCGCCGAGACAGATGACCGCACCGGCATACATCGCGAAGGTTTTGAAGGTTGACATGAGCGTTTGTGCCCCGGAGAAATCCATCGTCCCCTGGGCATGGGCAACGGCACTGCCGGCGCCCATTAACGCGAGGGCAGTCAGCGTCGGACCCATCACATGAGTTGCTTCGAGAAGATTTCGCTTGGAGAAAGGTTGCACCAATCGCTTGGCGAGGGAGATTGTCTTGCGGGAAATGACGGCAATGCTAGGGAACATCGGCACCTCCAGCGGTCTACCTTCAGGCCGCGATATGCACGAACTTAGCTCGGAGTTTCGCCCGGAGTCCAATAACCTTTTGGCGTTGTGCGATAACTTTAGGACTTCCTTGGCGCCGGGGGTCGAAATCCGATGACACTTCAACCACTAGACTGAATCTTGGAGGAATTTGATGATGTGGCCGTAGCCGTGTGATCGTGACGTCTGCAACGCTGATCGACTGAAAACGGCGCATACGCCTTCTTCAGGCGCAGAATGTGGCGCAGAATGAGGACTGACAAGAGAGAGAAGTGGATATCGAGGTACGAGAATTTCCGACCTTCTCAGCCCCATGTTCTTTGTGAGTATAATCAGGTGATCGCAGTCTGGGGATGAATCGAGTAATCGGAGGGAGCGCGTCACGCCTTCTCACTCGGACGAAGAGCCAACTCCGACCTGTATGACAATGGGCCAACAAACTGACGATGCTGACCTTGCATAATCACTGGTTGCTGTTCGTGTGGCCACGTCGGGGCACTGTAAATGAGTAAACCTGCCGCGCTCATCCAGGGATGCCTTGACATGCTCGTTCTAAAAATGATCGACCTCGAACCGTCGCACGCTTGGGCTCTTCTGGGTAGGATCAGAACGCTATCTGGCGGCCTTCTGCATGTGAGCGAGGGCTCCCTCAACGCTTCTATAAGCAAGCTTAGTTCACAACGTCTCGTAAAGGGGGAGTGGAGAACGACCCCAAACAACCGCCATGCAAAATACTATTCGATAACTCAGCAGGGCCGGCATGTTCTGATTCGTCACGTTGCATCCTGGAACCAGTTATCCACGGCGATTTCATCCGTAATAAATCGACGGTCACTTTCTTAATCTGACCTCCTCGAAAATAGCGAGCGAACGAGGTGGTTGCGAACTAACCTTCTTTATACGGATCCTTATTGGATGTCGTTCCACAACGAAGCTCCTCAGTTCCCGACTATATTTTAGAATATGCAAGTCACTCATCAGCCCCATCACGCGTCACCACCATCATCGATGACGATGCGACGTGATGGGGCTGGGTCCCTTAATCGACTAGTAACGTCCGTTTGGGGGCGGGCTCATGTAGTGAATGATCGCATCCACTCCAATAGCATGGGCGCCCAATACAAGTTTAGCGGCGTCTCCCGCTTCAGCCACGGCTGGAGTGCTATATTCGTTTGAGCCGTCGATCCCGCGAGACGCCGAAAGATACTCGACACATTCATGCTTGTATTCTGCCATATTCTTTTCACCTCCTTTCCGCGTTAAACTGTCCCACCTATTCCTCGCAAAAGGCTGCTACATGACTCGGTCGATGCGTCTCAAAGCTTCTGAGCCACATTTCGAGCGACAGAAAGCGAAGCAGTTGCCCAGCGAGATGGTTTCCGCCCGTTCTTGCCTGCGTGAAATCCGCCAATAGGAGACCCCCGTCAACGTAGCCTCGATCAGCGGCGCGACTTGTTAAGATGAGTTCTTCAAGCACTTTCCACTGACGTTCGATCGCCAGATAGATTGCAGCATCTGGACCGCGCTTGTTTCTTCGGTTTCGGATTACTTCGGGTAAAATTCCTGCCATCGCGCGTCTTTGGATTGAACGATCTTCACCAGGACGGTGAAACTGCCCGAGAGGCAGTCGCATCAGGAATTCGACAAGTGGACGGTGTAAGTATGGGTATCGCACCTCGATACACTTGTAGCTATTCTCAAAGTTTGAAAGGCCGGATGAGGCACTCGCAATTGCTTTCCAAAACGAGGAATACCTATCGCCGCGATCGAGGCGGTGCTGCTTAAGTTCTCTGACGACATTTCTTTTGCTTTCTTGCAGCTCAGGCCCTAGCCACTTCGGCGCATCCACGCTGTTTACTCGAAAGGCTTTCGGCAGCGCGGTACGGATCACGTCCAAAATAACGCGCTGTAAGGGTAGACCTTTGTCCACGCTCCACTCGACACAGCCACTGAACAGTTCACGTACTCGAAGCTGTCTAATTAACGGCACAAGACAGAGATGGCCCGCCTCTCCGGCCCTCAACACGTGGTCTCCAAAAACACCATCAAGCAATACTCGAGCTCCTGTTGATTCAGCGAGTTTGATCACTTCCTGCAGCCTCCCTCCTGCACACACAAGCGGCCGTGGATAGTCTACGAATGCCGGATCCGGCCAGTATGAGAAAAAAGGCGCAGAGTCTTCGAGAATATGTGTCCCAGGACGGTGCCGCCGATGTTCAATCTCATGGATATACACGCGCTCATCGGAGTCACGTGCGCGTTCGAACACGAAAGATACGGTATGGACTGGGGGATAGAAGTTACCGTCAGGAGCGCAAAAGGTATCCGCCGTAGCCACGATTGAAGAGGAATCTAGTCCTCCACTTAGAAATGACAACACAGGGCCTGACGCTCGTAGCCGGGTTTCGACAGCCTCGTGGAATAGCGTCAAGTACTGCTCTTCCTCGTACTTGTCCGGCTTGTGTGTCGCTGGGGCGAACTGCTCTGGTGACCAATATCTCGTCGTGTGAAGTCTAGATGGGGTTACGGCAACATATGCGCCCGGCGGGATGGGTATAACACCGGCAAATGGCGATAAGGTGCTGTCGGGATCGTATATTAGATACGAGGCGACGTAGTCGCTATCTATCTTAGGAACAGTATCAAGGAGCACCAGGAACGAACTTACACATGAGGACCACAATAGGCGTTCCGCGGTCAAGTGATAGTATAAAGGTCGAACACCAAATGCATCTCTAAATAACAGTAACGTATCTGTGTGGGAGTCCCAAAGCGCTCCAGCAAAATCACCCACCAAATGTGAGATGAACTGTGAGCCCCAGTGCTCGTAGGCTGCAAGCACTAAAGCAATATCAGGTGAGGAATTATCTGCTTCCGAACGCAGTGTGGCTATTAGCGCGGATCGATTATCCAGTCGTCCATCAAATACAACCGTCACACCATTCAGCTGGGCTGGTTGTTTCTCTGCGCGAGATTCCTCAGTCGTATGAAATGCGCAATGTGCCATGCCAACTCGGCCATTGATCGAGTAGCCTATTGCGTCTCGACCGCGGCGCAGAATGGTGTTCGAGAGCGCCTGAATCTGACGCTCGGATACCTTATTGGGGGCTCGAAATAGAACTCCGGCTATTCCGCTCATAAAGAAGAACCCCTCTCCGAAGCGGGGCGGCCCGTTACGTGACCCTTACACCCGGTCGATCACGAGATAGCGCCCTGATGCAAACGGGCCTGGAAGCGGAGCACCATCAACCTCTATCCAGGAGTGGGCGCTAAATGGCGATGGATATACACCAATTACCATCAAAGCGCGAATTCCGAATGAGCGTAGAAGGCAAGTTCCAGCCGCGGCATAGACCAAGCAATATGTTTGTTTAGGAATAAAAATCAGCGCGAAGTTAAGACGCTGTATCAGTGTTCGTGTGCTGGGTGATCGCGCAGTGCGTGACAGCGGCGACGTCGGGAACTGAGCAACAAATCTATGTATCGCTGGGAAGCCGCGCCATAGCAATATGTGAGCGATAATAAGGTAGTAATATGCGCGTAAGAACGCACGAAGCATTTCTGGCAAGCTATCACGATTATTCGACATCGCAGAGGTTCCTGGAAAGGAGGCTTTCGAGAAATGCGTCAATATCGCACCTAATTTGGTGATCATCCGCATGGAAGGTTGCCTGCACGAAGGCGATGATATCGGAGATCGAATTCCGAGATGATAGGCAATCGCATACAGCAACACCAACCGCGGTGAGTGTGTAGAATCGCCCCGTTGATGTGTCGAGAAGTACGCCGGAGGTCCCGTCGCTCGCGAACCTCACCGTCGAGCGCAGTTTATATGAGCAGGGCGGTGAGTGGAGGTTGCGCAAGGATTCCCTCATGTCTTCGTAAACTGATGTGGAGCGTACGTATGACTTGCAAGGAATAGACGCCGGGAAGCTTTGTTACCTCTAGAAGGCTCACATCGATCGTGCTACCAGAGAATTTAAGAGGAAACGTCATGGGACTATGAAAGAAATATCCCAAGTCCAGATGAGCGTAAGGCAGACGTAGGAAATTTGTCAAGATGCGGCGTCGTGACAGTCAACTTACGAGTGTAGAAAAAGTTGGGCCTCCCACCGCGACGGGCGTGGCTAAGTTCAAAAGAGCACTAACGTGGATTTGATGGCATGCTACTTTCGTAACTCGAGGAATCCAGCCGGCCGCTATCGCTTCACTAGAATGCGAGGCTGGCTCAAACATGCTTGTGATAGTGTTGGCAGCTGGTGTGAGCTGCCCCCTCGAGTTAGTCCGGGCAAGTGAGAGTGCTCGCGGTTGAGTTTAGCAGCGAGATAATCTCGCCGCCGTCGGGGCTGTGCGAATGTGGAAAGCGGTTTTTGCTTTCCACATTTGCATAGCCCATGCGAAATTCCTCCGGAGTCAGATATCCCAGCGAGCTGTGAGGCCGTACCCGGTTGTACTCTAGCCGCCAGTTTTCGATGGTCCCCCGCGCATCATCCAGGGTCAGGAACCAGTGCTCGTTGAGGCACTCTTCGCGGAATTTGCCGTGGAACGATTCGATGTAGCCGTTCTCCATCGGTCGGCCCGGGGTGATGAAGTGCAGCTTCACCTTGTTTTCGTAAGCCCACTGGTCCAGCGCCTTCGAGGTAAACTCCGCGCCATAATCGATGACGATCCGCTCCGGCAGCCCACGCGAGAGGCGCAGCCGCTCCAGCACACGGACCACGCGCAGCGATGGCAGTGACGTATCACCTCGATGGTCGGCATCTCCCGCGTGCACGCATCCTCG
>Ga0210398_10001220_pt1 | contig 27318 bp, 21 predicted proteins | sample IncBWC4OmetaG_FD_161047 | JGI IMG/M metagenome (GOLD analysis project Ga0210398, IMG submission 161047) | Forest soil microbial communities from Barre Woods Harvard Forest LTER site, Petersham, Massachusetts, United States - Inc-BW-C-4-O | ecosystem: Environmental > Terrestrial > Soil >... | reverse complement strand
TTGCCCGATTACGATGTTTCTCTGGCGCAGAAAATCATGCCTGCGGCGGATTTATCGCAACAGATCTCCACGGCGGGCATGGAGGCTTCCGGAACCGGGAATATGAAGCTCGCGCTGAATGGTGCCCTCACCATCGGCACGCTGGACGGTGCCAATATTGAGATTCGCGATCATGTGGGTGCCGAGAACATGTTCATCTTCGGCCTCACCGCGGATGAAGTTGCCGCGCAGCGTGCCGCCGGTTATCAGCCGAGCCGGGTGCTCGAGGGAAACCCTGAACTGAAGAGCACGCTGGATCTCATTGCTTCCGGATATTTCTCGCCCGGCCGTCCCGAGGATGCCAGATCGGTGATCGACCGGTTGCTGAGTCCCGGTGAGCCGTTTTTGGTGCTCGCGGATTACGCGGCCTATGCAAAGGCTCAGGATCAAGTCGACGCCTTGTATGCACTGGAAGATCCATGGAGCCACACGGCGGTGATCAATTGCTTGAACATGGGGTATTTCTCGAGCGATCGAAGCGTGCGTGAGTACGCGGAGCGCATTTGGGCGGTGAGGCCGGCGATTTGAAGATCATTGATGCGGGCGCCCCCAGACCGCTCGGTGCCACCCGGACCCAGCGCGGCGTCAACTTCTCGCTCCTATCGAGCAATGCGACCCGGGTTGAAGTCTGTCTATTCGATGCGACCAGCGCCGCGGAAATCGCGCGCTACGATTTGCCCGGCCGCACCGAAGATGCATGGCACGGACTGATTTCCCCGCGCCGCTGCGGCTTGGGGACGCACTATGCATTCTGCGTCCATGGGCCCAATGAGCCGCAAAGCGGCCAGCGTTTCGATCCGAGCGTGCCCTTGATCGACCCATACACGCGCGCTCTCTCGGTTCACGCGCCGCTTCGCGGACGCATCATCGATCCTGCATTTCTCTGGGATGGCGACAGGCCGCCGACCGTGCCTTGGCGCGATACGGTCATCTATGAACTCCACGTCAAGGGATTTACCCGGCTGCATCCTGCGGTGCCGGAAAAATGGCGCGGCACGTATCTCGGGCTATCGGTGGCGCCCGTGATCGAACATTTGAAATCGCTCGGTGTGACCGCGGTCGAATTGCTGCCATGTCAGGCATTCGTTAGCGAGCAATTCCTGCTCGATCACAAGCTCAGCAACTATTGGGGCTACAATCCCGTCGCCTGGTTTGCTCCGGCGAATGAGTATGCCGTTGATGATGCCGTGCCCGAATTCAAAACCATGGTCAGAGCGCTGCACGCCGCCGGAATCGAAGTCATTTTGGACGTGGTTTTCAACCATACGGCCGAGGGCAACGAGACCGGGCCGCTCTTGTCCCTGCGGGGTATCGACAATTCGGTGTACTACCGGTTGAATCCCGCGGATCCGCGTTTATACGAAAATTTCACCGGTACCGGCAACACCGTCAATTGCGAGCATCCGCGCGTGCGTGCCCTCATCGCCGATTGCCTCAAGTACTGGGTCGAGGAAATGCACGTCGATGGATTTCGCTTCGATTTGGCGACGGTGCTGGGCCGTGAGGGCGGCGGGTTCAGTACGCAGGCCGCTTTGTTCAAGGCGCTGCGTGCCGAGCCTTCGCTTGCCTATGTCAAGCTGATTGCGGAGCCGTGGGACGTAGGAGTAGGCGGCTACCAGCTCGGGCACTTCCCGCCCGGCTGGTCCGAGTGGAATGACCGCTATCGCGATACGGTGCGCTCGTTCTGGCGCGGCGATGGCGGCAAGCTCGGCGATCTCGCCGAAAGGTTCGCCGGCTCCAGCGATGTATTTCGCCACGACGGACGCAAGCCGACGGCAGGCATCAATTTCGTGACCGCGCATGATGGCATGACGCTGAATGACTTGGTGTCCTACAGCCAACGGCACAATGAGGCCAATCTCGAGAATAACCGCGACGGACACGACAACGAATTGAGTTGGAATTGCGGTACCGAAGGACCCACGGACGATCCGGTTATCGTCAAACAGCGCAAACGACAAATGCGCAATTTCCTCGCGACCTTGTTCCTGTCGCAGGGCGTGCCCATGTTGCAGGCGGGAGATGAATTCGGGCGCACCCAACGCGGCAACAACAACGCTTACTGCCAGGACAATGAGATTTCGTGGGTCGATTGGCGCTTGCGCGTCGCGAATCCGGACCTACTGGAGTTCGTGCGTTTGCTCGCGCAGCTGCGACGGCGGCACGCGGAATTTCGCCGCGAGACCTTTTTGAAGGGCGCTGCATCGCGTACGGGAGTCAAGGACGTGACGTGGTTAAACGTTCGCGGCACAGAGATGACGCAAAGTGAGTGGAAGGATGCGAATCAGCGCACCTTGGGCATTTGGTTCGGGGAGCAGACAGGCGCGGTGGAGCATCTTCTCTTGTTGGTGAACGCGGCGGATTCGGAGCAGTCGTTTGGGCTGCCGGTCGCGCCGGCGGCTGGACCGTGGATTTGCTTGTTCGACACCGCAGCGGAGGGCCTGGCGGCGCGCAGCCTTGGCAAGGTACAAACGTACCCGCTCAAAGCCCGCAGCGTCGCGCTATTGGAGTGCTGAGTCGTGGATCAGGCACTGATCGAAAGACTGGCCCAGTTGCGCGGCATGGGCGATGCCTACCATAACTATCGCGGCCAGTTACAGCGCTTCAGCCTGGAGATCAAAGCCGCCATCTTGAGTGCCATGGGCTGCGTGGTGGATGACAGCGACGCCCTCGCTGCCGAGATTGCACGGATCGAAACTGCGGAGCGGCGCAAATTTCTGCCGGTGGTAGCTGCCGCGCACAGTGCGAGAATCGGCTTTGATATCAACGTTGCCGCTCGAGAGTTCGGCGGCGCAATTGTCTGGCGTGTGCTTCTCGAGGACGGCTCTCGATTGGACGGCAGCATCTCGAGCGCCGATTGCGCGGAAGTGTGGCGCGGCGAGGTTGCCGGATCATGGATTACGCGCCGCCGCTTCGAGTTGGCCGCGGATCTGCCGCCAGGCTACCATCAGTTCGAGGCGAAGATAGCAGGCGGCGCCGACGATCACTGCTTGTTGATCATTTCGCCGCCGAAATGCTTCGAGCCACCTGTGATCGCCGCTGGTCGACGTCTCTGGGGCGTCGCGGTGCAGTTGTATACCCTGCGCTCGCAACGTAATTGGGGCATCGGTGATTTTGGCGACCTGGAAATGCTGATTCGCTGGATAGCTTCATGCGGCGCCGGCTTCATCGGCATCAATCCCCTGCACGCCCTGGCGCCGGCGGATCCGACGCGATCGAGTCCCTACAGTGCATCGAGCCGCCATTTCCTGAACGTTCTGTACATTTCGGTCCCGGCGGTAGCCGAGTTCGAGGGCTGCGTGGCTGCGCGCGCGCGAATGGCTGATCCGCAATTCGCGCATCGCCTGCACGCGCTGCGCGCGCAGCAGCTGGTCGATTATCGCGGCGTGGCGGACGTGAAATTCGAAATTCTTGCGCTGCTGCATCAGGACTTCCGCGACAAGCACTTGGCGGTACGCAGCGAGCGCGGCCGCGATTTTCTTGACTTCGTCGCGCGGCGCGGACTGCCGTTGCAGATGCATGCTCGATTCGACGCAATCGATCGCCATTTTCGCGCTACTCAAGGTACCGTATCCGGATGGATGAGCTGGCCGCAGGAGTACCGCGACGTGAACGGCAGCGCGGCGGCGCGCTTCGCAGCTGAACATCCAGCGCAGATCGAGTTCTATGCGTACTTGCAATGGGTGGCGCATGAGCAGCTGTTGCGAGCGCAGGCTTTGACGCGCGAGCTCGGCATGCCGATCGGACTGTATGGAGATTACGCGGTGGGCGCGAATCCGTCGGGTTCAGAGACCTGGGTGGATCAGGCCAGCTATTGTCTCGGCGCCGAAATCGGCGCACCCCCCGATCCGCTGGCGCTCAAAGGCCAGGGGTGGGGCATTCCTCCAACGGATCCGGCAGCGATGCGGGCGCACGCCTTGAGAGGGTTCATTAAACTGATCCGCGACAACATGCGCTACTACGGCGCGCTGCGGCTGGATCATGTGATGTCCCTATATCGGTTGTGGTGGATTCCGGCGGGTTGCGCGGCAACGGCCGGCGCCTATGTCCACTACCCGCTGCAACAGCTATTGACCGTGCTGAGTCTCGAAAGTGCGCGCAGTTCCTGCCTCGTCGTCGGCGAAGATCTGGGCGTGGTGCCGGATGAGATGCGCCGGGCGATGCCTGAGTTTGGTCTCTATCACTACAAGGTACTGCTCTTCGAGAAGATCTCCGGACGATTTCGCAGGCCGGACGAATTTGAACGACATGCACTGGCGGCGGCCACCACCCATGATTTGCCGACGCTGCGCAGTTACTGGGAGGCGCGCGACATTGAACTTCGCCATCGATTGAATCTGTTTCCCAGTGCCGAGGTCGAGAGCGATATCATCCGGGAGCGCGACCATGACCGTGAGATGCTGTTGATCGCGTTGCGCGAACAAGGAATCAATCCCGCGCATCCGAGTGCGCCGCTGGAACCCTACACCGAGGAACTTGGCCAAGCGCTGCATCTTTACTTGGCGCGTTCCTCGAGCGCTCTGGTCGCTCTGCAGATCGACGACTTGCTGGGAATGACCGAGCCCGTCAACGTGCCCGGAACCTTTTCCGAGTATCCAAACTGGCAGCGAAAGGTCACGGCATCGATTGAAGAAATGGCGGCTCGCGGCGAGCTTAGGGAGCGGCTCGCCGAGATCAATCGTGCTCGCCAGGAAGTGTGAGAAGAAACAAGGCACGAAGGCAGCAGTGCCTTGTTTCTTCTTACACTTCCTGGCGGGAGTCCGGGCCGATGCATGTCACGTGCTGATGCCTGCGGGTCGTGTTCGAGGCATTAGTCCCCCGAGTAGACGGGCTTCGATGCGGCTTGCGCGCGAGCGGCCCAGACCCACACGAATCCACCCACCAACACGGCCACCGGCAGGATCTTGATGGCCTCCCCCAGGGAGAAGGCGTCGGAGAGCGCGCCGACCATCAATGGCGAGAGGGCGTCGCCGAGCAGATGAATGGCGAAGACGCTCAGCGCGATTGCCGTGGCCCGCTCACTGGCGATGACCAGATTGATGATGGCCGCATTGATCGGACCGGTCGACAGGAACAAGCAAAGTTGCGCCGTCACCATGTATGCCGTGTACATCGTGGTCGAGGTCGTCGTGAGGGCCAACCAGACGAAGGGCGCCGCGATGAGCGTGGCCGCGGCAGAAAGCCACAAATACGCCTGCCGCGAATTCTTGGCAAAGTAATCACCCATCCAGCCGCCGACAAACGTGCCGACGAATCCCGTGACGACCACGATGGTGCCGAAATTGACGGTGGCTTCGCTGCGCGGAATGCCGCGAGCGCGCTCGAGGAATGCCGGCATCCAGTAAGCCAGGCCGCCGACGGCGAAGGTGTAGGCTGCGTAGCCCAGCACGGTGAGAGCATAGGGCTTGTTGCGAAGCAGCCGCCCGTAGGTCAGCCACGCATCCCGGCTGATGCTCGATCGCGGTTTGGCCGCCGCGTCTTTGGCTAAGCCCGCGGCTTCATCCTGGATGCCGCGCGGCGGATCGCGAAGCAACAAGCACAATGCCGCGAGCAGCAGTCCGGGGACGCCGGCGACGAAGAATGCGGCGCGCCAGCCGTAATGTTTGTCCACCAGTCCGCCGACGACATAGCCCAATGCCGAGCCGACAGGAATCGCGCAGAAAAATATCGCCATGACCCGGCCGCGCTGGCGTACCGGAAAATAATCGGACAGCAAGCTCGGCGCGATAGTGACGTATGCGGCCTCGCCGACGCCCACCGCCGCGCGTGCCGCAAACAGCGTGAAAAAGTTGACGGCAAATCCGGAGAGCGCGGTGGCGAAACTCCAGCACGCCACGCCGAGCGCGATCAGGCGCGGCCTCGAGCGTCGGTCACCGAGTGCGCCGAACACCGGCGCGAGCACCGTATAGACCACCAAGAAGCCGGTCATCAACGATCCTAGATTGGTGTCGGACAATCCGAGGTCGGAATGTTTGAGGCTCTCGAGCACGCCGGAGACGATGTAGCGGTCGAGGTAGCTGAATAGATTGATGAAGGCAAGAATGGCGAGGCCAGCATTTGCCGAGGCAAGCCAGGACTTTTGTTTTTGTTCGACCACGCCGAAGTATAGTAGCGATCCAGGCAATTGCACGCAGAAGCGATTGGACCGCTCAATCGCTCGTAACATGTTGATTTAATTAGTATTTAGGAGATTACTTTGGCCAAGCCGAACTACCGTCATGCGAAAAAGCAAAAGGAAGCCGCCCGAAAAGCTCGGCAGGATGCCAAACAAACGCGGCGCTCGGCGGCGCAGGAGGTTCCTGCTGAGCCCTTGCCCGCGAAGCCGGGTGAGTGAGCGCGGCGCACGTCCCACCCTGGAGGGATGAGGACCTGTCAAGCTAGATGAGGACCTGTCGATTCAAAAGGCGCGCCGCTGAAAACGATTCGTTGAACTCACATCGCGCTTGTTTGTGGCGGATGTAATCGCACGAATCGTCAACGGCGCGCGCTCTTTCACCGACGTGCCCGCGCGATGCACTTACGGCGGCGGCACAATGAGTTCATGAAGGAATGATTTCCGGCGCGCTTTAGCACGCGTTACATGAAGTTGTCGCAGCTCGGCGACGGGCGGCCCCAGGGCCCCTGCGCATTACGGCGACTTCACAGATCTTTTCCTCATTTACGCTTCTCACACAGCCTAAATCGCACAACAATACCCTGAATGCGGGACTTCAATTCAACGCTGTTCGCGCTGCCGCTATTTCTGGCTCTGCTCACGGTGGCGGCGTGCAGCGGCAGTACGGTCGTCACGCTGACCGCGACGCCCTCAACGGATCCGTTTGTGACCTATCGGGTCGGGGTGGCGTCGATACAACTGCGAACTTCCAGTGGCAAGCCGAGCCTGATGCTTCTACCGGCGGAAACCACGGTAGATTTTACAAAAACCACGGATCTTTCCGAGGTCCTTGGCGCGCCGACCGTGCCAAAGGGCACGTATGCCGGCGCGGAAATTACGCTCGACTACAGTACAGCGCAGATTATCTACGACGATGGCAGTCTTGACGGCGTGGCCCTGGCACCGGTGGATGCCAGCGGCAAAGCATTGGCCTTGGCGCGGGTGATCGTGTCCGTGGATCCTGCCGATCCGCTGCGCAGCGCCGCGAAGCAGGCGAACCGGCTCTCCTTCAGCTTCAATCTGGCGGCCTCAAACCTCATCAACTTGAGTAACAACACGGTAACAATTACGCCGCTGATCTCGGCGAGCATGCAGCCCATCGATGCGAAGCAAGTGCGCCTTAATGGGCCGCTCTTGAGCGCCAACAGTTCTTTCCTGAGGACCGGTGTGACGCCGTTTGAGAGCACCACGGCGGCGCTTGGCAGCCTCTCGATACAACCCAGCGATTCGACTACGTACGAGATCAATGGTTTTGTATCGACGGGCGCCGCGGGCCAGACGCAGATCGCGGGACTGGCGTCGAACACGGTGACGACGGTGTTCGGCACGCTCACGGCATCGAACTCGTCGACCGTCATTCCCGACACGACTACGCCGACCGGCACGACTGCCCCGGCGGCGCCCGTCGTCACGACACCGACCGCCTCAACCACATCCACTGTGACGTTCACCGCGTCGCAGGTATTGGTGGATGGCAGCGTTCAGGGTGTGGGATTGGCGCGCGTGTCGGGAGTGGTATCGGCACGGAGCGGCAACACGTTAGGCCTCGAAGAGGCGGCGCTGGTCCAGAATGGCAGCACCGAGACCCTGGTCCCGGGGACGACTATCGTGAATGTGGGCCCCAGCACCGTGGTCACTTTCTTCGGCCAGGGAGTCGAGGAGGCAATCAGTGCGCAACAGATTTCGGTGGGATCAGTCATTGAGGCCTTCGGCACGGCCAGCAACACCAGCACGGGGCAAGTCCTGCTGGATGCCAGCGCCGGTCGAGTGCGTGTCGACCTGGCCTCGGCTTCCGGTCTCGTGACAGCGCAGGGCAGCGATACATTGACCCTCAATCTGACCACGCTCGGCGGCCGCGCGATCAGCGCCTTTGACTTCACCGGCAGCGGCGCTGATCCGACGCAATACGGCGTGGCGTTTGGCGGCACGTCCGCGCCGGATCTCTCGAATTCAACCGTCGGCGCGCCGGTCGTCATAACCGGCTTTCCCAATGCATTTGCAACCGCGGCGCCTAATTTCACGGCCTCCACCCTGCTCGATCCGACGACCATCGACGCGGAGCTGGTGATCGATTGGAACGGCGGTACCGCGACGCCATTCAGCTCGTTTGACACCACTTCCATCGTGCTGGACCCCGCGACCAGCAGTTTCGGTTTGCGCCACCAGATTCAAGTCGGATCGCAAATCATCAATTTGGTGGGGCTGACATCCAATCCGTCGATAACGCCGGCAACGAGTTCGGCCGCTGTATTTTCGATCGGACACGCCACCTCCTCGACGGTCGAGAATTTCGAGACCTATCCCGCATTCATCACGCAGCTGCAAACGGAACTCAACGGCACCACGTTGGCGACAGGGATGACCGCAATCGGGCAATATACGGCCTCGAGTTTTGGTTTTTCCGCGACCAACATTACGATTTTCTTGAATAACTGAACGCCAAAACATGGCGCGATGGATAAGGATTTTTGAGATCTAGAATCACCCGGCGCGATTTGCTGCGGGCAGCACCGCTGCTCGTGCCGGCATGGCCCCGCTTGATGCACGCGGCTACTTCGCCCCCCGCACCGCCGGCGCAGACCTATCACTACGCCTACGTCGGTACCTACACGCCAAATGGCGGCGGCATTTATCTGTTTCGGCTCGACCCGGCGACCGCGGCATTGACCCAGCTGCAGGTCATCGACGACATTCGCAATCCTTCCTGGCTCGCCGTGAATGCAGCGCAGACCCGGCTCTATGCCGTCAGCGAAATCGACAACTACCAAGGCATGCACAGCGGCGCCGTCGTCTCGTACGCCATTGACCACGATAGCTTGCAAATCAAGCGCATCGGTGCGGTAAGTTCGGGCGGCTCGGCGCCGGCGCATATCAGCGTGCATCCGTCGGGAAAATTCGTATTCGCCGCGAACTATGGCGGCGGCAGCGCCGCCGTCTTCCCGGTGGGTCCTGATGGAGCGTTGGGCGATGCAACGGACGTGCGGCCGAGCGTGGGTCCTAGGCATCATGTGCGTGGAGCCAATGATCCGCCCGGGCAGTTCGCGCTCAGCGACCACGACGGTCCGCATCTGCACATGGTGGCGGCCGATCCTAGCGGACAATTTGTGATCGCGAACGACGCCGGGCTTGATCTCACGCTGATTTGGCGCTTCGACGCGAGCGCCGGAAAGCTGCTGCCCGCCGAAGTGCCGGTGGTGCCGGCACCCCCGGGTTCTGCGCCGCGCCATTTTGTCTTTCATCCCAACGGGCGCGTGTTCTACAACCTCTATGAGCACGACGCCAAGGTGGCGGTTTACGATTACGACGCTGCGCGGGGCGGGATGAAGCTGAAGCAAGTGGTGCCGAGCTTGCCGCCGAAGTTTGCGGGCAGCAATCTTGCGTCTGAAGTCATCATGACCGCCGACGGCCGATTTCTGTACGTGGCGAATCGCCTGCACAACGCGATCTCGATTTTTGGCGCAGCAGCGGATGGCCAACTGCGCGCCATCGGGGAGACCTGGGTACACGCCGACTCACCCCGCAGCTTGAGCGTTGACCCGAGCGGAGCATTTCTTTACTCCTGCAATCAGCGCGGCGATTCCATCACCTCGTTTCATTTGAATCCGCTGACCGGCAGTCTGACCTTCACCGGCCGATTCGAAGCCGTCGGCAGTCCTGCCGTGATGACGATCCTCAGACGCCCCTAAACCGCGATATACTCGAGCGTGGTGCGTTCGCGCGAACACGGTTGAAGAGTCATGGAAATTGCAATGATCGGTCTCGGCCGGATGGGCGCGAATATGGCGCAGCGGCTGATGCGTGGCGGCCACAAAGTCGTGGGCTACGATCCAGCGGCGGCGGCGCGCGCACTGCTTGAAAAGAATGGGGCGCAAACCGCCGCCTCGCTCGCGGAGATGGTCGCAAAACTCAAGGCGCCGCGCGCGGTCTGGCTCATGGTACCGGCCGGCGAGATTACCGACACCACCATTACGAATCTTGTGCCGTTGCTTGCCGCGGGCGACACCATCATCGACGGCGGTAATTCGAATTACCGCGATACCCAGCGGCGTGCCGCGATGGTTGCGCAGCGCAAGATTCAGTATGTCGACTCCGGCACCAGCGGCGGTGTCTGGGGTTTGGCGGAAGGCTATAGCCTGATGATCGGCGGCGATGAAGCCGTGGTGGAACGGCTGCGCCCGATTTTCGAGACGCTGGCGCCGGCCAAGGACCAGGGCTGGGGCCGGGTCGGACCCGTGGGCTCGGGCCACTATACGAAAATGGTCCACAACGGCATTGAATACGGACTGATGCAGGCATACGCCGAGGGCTTCTCGATTTTGCAGCACAAGGAAGAATTCAAGCTCGACTTGCACCAAGTCGCCGAGATTTGGCGCTATGGCAGCGTGGTGCGATCCTGGCTGCTCGATCTCACCGCCATCGCCCTGGACAAGAATCCCACGCTGGCAGGCATTGCTCCTTATGTGGCTGACTCGGGCGAGGGTCGCTGGACGGTTGCCGACGCGATCGAATTGGGCGTCTCCGCGCCGGTCATTACTCTCTCGCTGCTCGAGCGGTTGCGCTCGCGCGATAACGATTCATTTACCGATAAATTGCTGGCGGCGATGCGCAATCAATTCGGCGGTCACGAAATCAAAAAAGAGTGAAAATTCTCGTCGTCGGCGCGGGCGCCATCGGCGGCTATTTTGGCGCTCGCTTAGCAGCGGCGGGCCGCGATGTCACTTTTCTGGTCAGAGAGCGCCGCGCGGAACAACTTCGCCGCACCGGTTTGGCGGTGATCAGCCCCCTGGGCAATGTCGAACTGCCGGCGCCATCCCTGGTGAGCGCAAAAGAACTCAAAAGTTACTACGGGCTCATCATTGTCAGCAGCAAGTCCTACGACTTGGAAGGCTCAATCGAGGACTTCGCAATCGCGATGGGTCCGGATTCGCGCGTGCTTCCGCTGCTGAACGGCATGCGCCACCTCGATGTTCTTGACGCACGCTTCGGACCGCGCCGCGTGTTGGGCGGACTGGCGCGTATTTCATCGACCCTCGATGCGGACGGGCGCATCCATCAATTGGGCCCGTTTAACGCCCTCGCGTTCGGTTCGCGCGATGCAGGCGACGCTCCAATCGAGGATGTCGCAGAGACTTTGAAAGTGCCGGGATTCGATGCGCTGCTGAGCCGCGACATTCTCCTCGAGATGTGGGAGAAGTGGGTGTTCATCGCCGCGGCAGCTTCGAGCACCAGTTTCATGCGCGCAACAGTCGGCGATATCGTGGCGGCCGATGCGCAGGATATCCCGGTGCGATTACTGCAGGAGTGCGCTGCAATCGCCGCCGCGAACGGCTTCCCGCCGCGAGAGAGCGCCACGAATGCCGGTCTCACTGTTCTTACCGCGCGGGGTTCCGCCTTCACGGCATCGATGTTGCGGGATATCGAGCAGGGCAGCCGCATCGAGGCGGATCACATCGTCGGCGACTTACTGAGGCGGGCTTCAAAGGCGCCGGCCTCGCCGCTGCTCTCGACGGCCTTCGCGCATTTGAGGGTTTATGAGGCGCGGCGCAAGCGCGAGTCAGCTTCCGCCAAGTGATTTGACCGGTCGGCGTAGCGCTCGGCGAGGCATTCCCCCAGGCCCATCCGCGCCGCTCAAATTCACGGTGCCGCGACTCTAGATCGAAGGCACCGCAGCTTTATGACGGCTAACCGCGGCGCCGTCCTCCGCGCGCAGTCGCGCGAACACCAACGTGGACACAATCGTCAGCGCCGCGAGGCCCAGTAGTGCCAGATGAATGCCGTGCAGCAACTGCGGCGGTGTCGCGCGCAGCCGATCAGGGATAAACAAAGCAGCGGCGAGCGAGGCGGTGGCGACGCCGAAACTGACCGCCAATTGCTGCACGGTGCTGGCGATGGTGCTGGCGCCGCTCGTTTCGTGTTCGCCGATATCCGCATATGCGAGGGTATTCATGCTCGTATATTGCATCGAAGTCAGGAAGCCGTAGGTGAAGGCCATGACGACGATGAGCCACACCGGCGTGTCGAGGTTGATCGTCGCAAACAACATGATCATGACGCCGAGCAGGATGGTATTGCAGATGAGCACGCTTCGATAGCCGAAGCGCTTCAGGATCAACGGCATCGTCAATTTCAGGCTCATGGCCGCGAAGGCCTGCGGCATGATCAGCAGCCCCGATTGAATCGGGGAAAAGCCGAGCCCGACCTGATACAGCAACGGCAACAGGAACGGGATTCCCCCGATGCCTAGGCGCGTAAACAGATTGCCGCTCACCGCAACGCGAAATGTGCGGATGGCCAGCAGTCTCAACCGCAGCAACGGGTGCGCCATGCGCTTGGTATGCAGACCGTAAGCGGCCAGCAGGGCGCCTGAGATACCCAGCAATCCCAAGATCTCGCGTCCGCTCAAGGTTGTTTCGCCGAACACCTCGAGCACATAGGACAGCAGCGCAATTCCCGAACCGAACAAGACCAGTCCGATGATGTCCAGCGCGTAATTGCGCTTCTCGCGATAGTTGGGCAAATGTCGATAAACGAGCACCAGGCCGCACAGGCCGATCGGAATGTTGACGAAAAAAATCACGCTCCAGTGAAAGTATCCGATGATCGCGCCCCCGAGGACCGGTCCGAGCATGGGGCCCACCAACCCCGGAATGGCGACAAAGCTCATTGCATTGATGAGTTCGGATTTTGCAAAGGCGCGCACCATGGTGATGCGCCCCACGGGAATCATCATGGCGCCGCCGCAGCCTTGCAGGATGCGGCAGGCCACCAGTAAGTGAATGTTGCGGGATACGCCGCACAGCAACGAGCCGAGCGTGAAAATTCCGATGGCGGATGCAAACACTTTGCGGGTGCCGAAGCGATTGGCCATCCAGCCGCTGATCGGAATGAAGACGGCCAAGCTCAAGGTGTAGCTCGCCAGGACCGCCTTCATGCTCAAAACCGGCACACCGAGTGCCTGTGCGATGGCCGGCACGGCCGTATTGAGAATCGTCGTATCCAGCGATTCCATGAAAAACCCGACGGCCACCAGCCAGGGCAGCAACCGCTTGGCGGTAGCGGTCAGCGCGATGTCATCGGAAACTGCCAAAACGCGCCGCGCTATGCGCCCGCGAGGGCCGCGTCGACTATGCTCTGCGCCTCGCGGATCAGACGGCGCAAATGCGCATCGTCATGAAAGCTCTCGGCATAGATCTTGTAAATATCTTCGGTCCCCGAAGGACGCGCCGCAAACCAGCCGCCGCGCGAGGTCACCTTCACGCCGCCGATCGGCGCGCCATTGCCGGGCGCTAGCGTCAAGACTTGTTCGATGGGTTCGCCTGCGAGGTCCGTGATGTTGACCTGTTGGCGATCGAGCTTGCCGAGCTTCGCTTTCTGCGCGGGCGTCGCGGGCGCGTCGATCCGGTCGGCAAATGAAGTGCCGAGTTCCTGCGTCAGCGCTTGATAGTGCTCACCGGGATCTCGGCTCGTGCGGGCGGTGATCTCCGCCGACAAGAGCGCCGGCACGATGCCGTCCTTGTCGGTGGTCCACACGCTGCCATCGATTCGACTGAACGAGGCGCCGGCGCTTTCCTCGCCGCCGAAGCCCAATGTGCCATCCACCAACCCTTCAACGAACCATTTGAAGCCGACCGGCACTTCGAATACCCTGCGCTTGAGCCGGCCGCCAACCCGATCAATCATTGCGCTGCTCACCACCGTTTTGCCCACCGCAGCGTCGGCACGCCAGCCGCGGCGATGACTGAATAAATAATCGATTGCGGTGGATAGATAATGATTGGGCGGCATCAATCCGCTGCTGGCCGTGACGATTCCGTGCCGGTCGTGGTCGGTGTCGCAGGCAAAAGCGATGTCGTAGCGATCCTTGAGATCGATGAGCCGCTGCATGGCATAGGGTGAGGAGGGATCCATGCGGATCTTTCCATCCCAATCGAGCGTCATGAATCGAAACGTCGGATCGACGGCATCGTTCACTACGGTCAGATCGAGGCCATACCGCTCCGCGATGCGCGGCCAATAATGCACGCCGGCGCCGCCGAGGGGGTCGACGCCCATGCGAATCTTGGAATCGCGAATGACATTCATGTCCAAGATGTTGCCAAGATCGGCAACGTAGTTTGCCAGGAAGTCGTGCGAGTGGGTCGTTGCCGAGCGCCGTGCCGCGCTGTACGGCATTCTCTTGATCCCGAGCGCGCCGGGCCGCAACAAGTCGTTCGCGCGATTCTCTATCCACTTGGTGATGTCCGTATCCGCCGGACCCCCATTGGTGGGGTTGTACTTGAAGCCGCCATTGTCGGGAGGGTTGTGCGAGGGCGTGATGACGATGCCGTCCGCCAGGCCGCTGCCGCGCCCGCGGTTGTAGGTGAGAATCGCATGCGAGATGGCGGGGGTGGGCGTGTACTCATCCTCTGCCGCAATCATTACCTCAACGCCGTTCGCCGCCAGCACTTCCAGCGCGCTGACGAACGCCGGTGCCGACAGGGCGTGCGTATCGAAGCCGATGAACAGCGGTCCGTCGATGCCTTGCTGCTTGCGGTATTCGCAGATGGCTTGGCTGATCGAAAGCACATGAGCTTCGTTAAAGCTGATGTCGAAGGAGGATCCGCGATGCCCCGACGTCCCGAACGCGACTCTTTGCGCCGCGATCGAAGGATCGGGCCTCTCGCTGTAGTACGCCGTGATCAGCCGCGGAATATTGACCAGCGAGGCCGCAGGGGCCGGTTTGCCGGCGAGCGGATTCAGCCGCGAACTCAAGTGGTCGCCAATGCGGCGCTCTTGTCCTTGATGCGCTGCATGAGCTCAGTCCACGACTTGACGAACGATGCGGCGCCATCCACCTGGAGTTGGGTGGCGAGGGCATCGATGTCGATTCCGGCACGAACAAATCGAGCCAGCATCTCTTCCGCATCGCCGCCGTCTTTTGCCATGACGCCGTTGAGATTGCCGCTCTGTGCGAACGCCAACAGGGTCTTTTCCGGCATGGTATCGACAGTGTCTGGAGCCGCGAGTGCTTCGACATACAGGCCGGGCGGGGATTTTGGATCTTTCGTCCCGGTGCTCGCCCATAGCATGCGCTGTTTGCGCGCACCCTTGGCTTCCAGATCTTTCCAGCGCTTGCCTGCGATCAAGTCGCAGTGCGCCTTGTAAGTGCGCTGCATGATGGCTACACCTAACCGGTTGCTCAACTCCGTCGGCACCTTGTCGGCGACCGCGCGATCCCAGCGGCTGACGAATACGGACGCAACCGAGTTGACTTTCGGATCAAGACCGGCGGCGATGCGGCGCTCCATGGCGCGCATGTAGGCCTCGGCGACCTTCAGATACTGTTCACGCGAGAAGAGGAGGGTCACGTTGATCGGAACCCCGGCGAAGATTGCCGCTTCAATGGCGGGCACGCCGGCGGGCGTTCCCGGGATTTTCACATAGAGGTTGGGGCGATTGGCTTGGCGGTGAATTCGCAGCGCCGCGTCAATCGTACTTTGAGTGTCGTTCGCCAGCAGCGGCGAGACCTCCATGGATACCCAGCCGTCGATGCCCTTGGTGCGGTCGAATTCGGGCCTGAACAGGTCAGCCGCGCGGCGCAGATCCTCCAGCGCCAACTCGATGAACAAGTTCTCGCCTGACAGGCCGGCGGCGGCCTTCTGCCGGATCCCCTTGTCGTACGCGGCAGTCTTGCCGATGGCCTCATCGAAAATCGTCGGATTGGACGTCAGGCCGGTAACGGAGAATTGTTCGATATAGCGGCGCAGCGTTCCGTCGTCGAGAATTTCGCGGGTGATATTGTCGAGCCATAGGCTTTGACCCAGGTCGTGCAAATTTTTCGTCATGCTCATGGTCGCACCTTAAAATCGGTTAGGTTGTGGTTGAGAAGATCTCCAATGCGTTCGATCACCAGATCCGGCGCAGGGACCACCGAATTGGACTCCGCCGCCAGCGCGTAGTGCCCTTGACGCACGAAAACGGTCGTCAGTTGCGCACCCAGCACCGACTTCATCGCGGCCAAAAGATTCGCCTTGTCGTCGACCATAACATAGTGCTTGGCCGGAAAGCGCCGCTGCATATGATCCAACACTTTTTCCTTGTGCAGATAGATCATGACGCGCCCCTCAACGGCGTCCCAGATCCCCGAGCGCTGGATCTTGCGCGGTTGAAACACGATGTCCCCGTCCGAGAGCACGACGGGGAAACCGAGCGTGCGCAGGTGTGCGATCGCCTCGAGTGCGCGCGGAAACAGCCGACTCGCAAAGGGGTATTCAAGCAAGTACCGCGACATGCCGAGCAACTGCGGATCATCATCCAGCCCCGCACGAAATTCCTGCAGGCTCCCCAGGTAATCGGCGAGCCCGAGCGCCGTGCGCCGCTGCGCGAAAATATCCCAGTATCGAGCGCGCTGCGGGGCACCGAAGCAGTTCTCGATCTGATCGCCCAGGTCAGCCGTGAAACGGTCGTTGTCCAACAAAGTATTGTCCACGTCCAGCAGAAAAATCGTCGCCGCTTCGTTCAGCACGGCGAGGATTTCTCGACCTGGGGGTCATGCCAAGTTTCTCCGGCATCGACAATTTTACCGGCGGCGTCCGGGCCCCACGTGCCCGGCTCGTATTCGCTCACCGGCAAACCGTCCTTCAGGACCGGATCAACCACTCGCCATGCAGCCTCCACGCAGTCGTCCTGGGTGAACAAGGAGGTATCGCCGCGCACGGCATCTCCCAGCAGCCGCTCATAGGGGGATTTTTCTTCCTGCGTGTTGTGGCGCGCAATCAATTCGACCGGCTCGCCGCGCATATCCTCGCCGTTGAGCTTCGCCAGGGCACCTTCGCCGATTACCACTTCGGGGCTGAGACGCAGGCGGAAATAATTTGCCGGCATCTTGTCGCTGGGATCGAAAATGGCCAGCGGCGGCCGCTTCAGAGTCACCCTGACCTCCGTTGCGGTGATCGGCAGATTCTTGCCGGCGCGAATGTAGAACGGCACGTCCGCCCATCGCCAGGTATCGATGTGCAAATGCACGGCCGCAAAAGTCTCGACCTGAGAATCCTTGGCTACGCCCTTCTCGGCGCGATAGCCGCGAAATTGACCGCGCACGACCTCCTTCGGATCGAGCGGCTGCATCGCCCGGAAAATGCGCAATTTCTCGGCCTGCATCGTCTTCGGATCGTGGCCGACGGGGGCATCCATCGCCAGCAATGTCACGACCTGCAGCAAATGGTTTTGCACCACGTCGCGGATCGCGCCCACTTCCTCGTAGAAAGCGCCGCGGTCCTGCACGCCGAAATCCTCGGCCATCGTAATTTGAATGTCGCGAATGTATTCGCGATTCCAGATCGGCTCGAGGAACGTGTTGGCAAAGCGGAAGTACAAAATGTTTTGCACGGCCTCCTTTCCGAGGTAGTGATCGATGCGAAAAATCGAGGACTCGGCGAATACGTCGTGCAAGGTCCTATCGAGCGCCTGAGCGCTGGCAAGATCGCGGCCGAAGGGCTTCTCCACGATGACCCGGGCGTTTTCGGCGCACCCGCACTTTTGCAGCCCCTGAACCACGCTGGCAAACATGCTCGGCGGAATTGCCAAGTAGTGAATCGGGCTTTTCGACGCTCCCAGCGCCTTCTTTAGCTTTGAGAAGGTCTCGGGATCCGCATAATCGCCATCTACATAGCGCAGCAGGGCGGCCAGTTTGGCGAAAGTCTGATCGTCGTGATCGCCGCTTTGCTTCACGCTGTCGCGTGCGCGCTCAATGAGCTTGTCCAAATTCCACCCGGCGCGCGCCATGCCGATAATCGGGATGTGAAAGCCGCCCCGCTGCACCATGGCATAGAGCGCGGGAAAAATCTTTTTGTAGGCCAGATCGCCGGTCGCGCCAAAGAATACGAAGGCATCGGATTCCATCTTGGATTCAGTACTGTTCATTGGCGTCTCGCTCCGAGCTCGCGGCGCAGTTGCGCAAGTTCTTCAATCAATTCCACTGCCAGTGCGACGCCGGCAAGATTCAGTTCCAGGTCGCGCTCCAGGCGCAACGCGAGGCGGGCGCGGCGCAGCGCGTCGCCGGTAAAGCGCCACTCGCTGCTGACAGTAACGACGCTCAAGACGCCTTCCTCGACAAATTCCACGATGTGCCGCTCATCGACCGCGCACATCCGGCTCAAATCCTGGATGCTCAAGATCGCCGACTCGTCAAAAATGGTCCCGGGTAACGCCCGGTCGTCTGTTGGGGACATATTAGACTCCGAGGCTGGCGCGAGGGTTGAAGGCTCCGGCGGCAGCCAGCGCCGCATAGGCGGCCTTGGCTTTTTCGCCGGTGGCGGGCGGCAGGGCGATCTGCAGCACGACAAAGAAATCGCCCGGCTGGGTCGCGGGAATTCCGCGGCCTTTCAACCGCAATTTAGTGCCCGCATGAGATCCAGGTGGAATTTTCAATTCGACGTTGCCGCCGGGCGTGGGCGTCTTCACGGTCGCGCCGAGCGCCGCTTCCCATGGCGCAACCGGCAATTCCAGGTAGAGATCGCGCCCATCGACTCGATACAGCGGGTCAGGCTGGAACTCTACCTCGATGTAAAGATCACCCGGTGTCCCGTCGCCGTGTGCCTTCGCGCCCTGGCCCGCGAGACGTATTTGCTGGCCCGCAAGAATTCCCCTGGGCACTTGAACGTTGAGCGTGCGCTCCTTCGATACCAGCCGGCCTTCGGCATCGATCTCGGGCATGCGCAATGTGAATGAACGCGTGCCGCCGTTCAAAGACGCCTGCAAATCGAGCAGCACCTTGGCGTGATGATCCTCGCCGCGTCCAGGATGAGCCTCGCCCCGGCGGCCGCGGCCGGCGCGTGCTTGCGCGCCGAACAGTGCATCGAAAAAATCGCTGTACGATTCATCGCCTGCACCCGGACCCGCGCCGCTGAATTCAAAGCCCGAGTCCCAATTCGGCGGCGGCCTGAAGTCCTGTCCAGGGCGATAGTCTTTGCCCAGCTGATCATAGGCCGCACGCTTTTCAGGGCTCTTGAGCACCTCATAGGCTTCGCCGACATCCTTGAAGCGCGCCTCGGCATCCTTCTCCTTGCTGACGTCCGGATGATACTTGCGCGCTAGTTTGCGATAGGCCTGCTTGATCTGCGCGTCAGTCGCGTCGCGCGCAACACCCATCACTTTGTAATAATCCTTGAATTCCACCGATCACCTGACACTCCGGAACGTGGCGGAATACTACGCGAAAACCGCGTCAATCATAAACCGTGTCAGATCAATCCTACGCTACAGTTGATACGCCACGGTGAGCAGCAATCCTTCGCCAAGATCACGTAACAGACTCGGTCGACGGCAATCAAATGGCGCCGTTTTCGGGATCAAGGCTTCCACCCAGCCTGCCAGCCAATTTATCTCGCTGCGGCCGTAGAAAACCACGGCGCACTCATAGTTGAGCAGCAAACTGCGCGAGTCGAGATTCACGGAACCGGCAAGTCCGAGCGTGTCGTCGAATACGACCGCCTTTGCATGGCTCATATAGGGCAGTAGGTGCACGTTGACGCCTGCCTGGCTCAAGGAGCGCAGCGCGCGATTGCGCGCGAAGTCCGCCAATCGATGATTGGAACTCGCCGGGATGCACAAATCGATTTGCACACCGCGTCGCGCCGCGAGGCGCATGGCCGTTTCCAAGCTGACATCGGGCACGAAATAAGGCGTCACGGCGAGCATGCGTTCGCGGGCGTGAAAGCAGGCATCGATCAACAAAGAATGCACGGTGTCTTCGCTTTGATCGGGCCCGCTGGGCAGAAACTGCGCCTCGCCGAGCGTGCCGGTCGTAGCGCTGACCGCGCTGTTGACCGCGCCGACCGCGCCGACCTCAATGGCAGCCGCCGATTCGACGCCGGCCGATGCGGGCTTGCCGCCGGCGGCGACCCAGTCAAATTCGAATTGCGAGGCGGCGGCTGAGGCCACTGGGCCCTGCAAATCAAAGGTCAAATCCAGCCAGGGCGGCGCGCCGGCGAGGCCGGAGAAATATTCGGCGGCGAGGTTTCGTCCCCCGGCCCACAGGCGCGAGCCGTCTGCGATTACCATTTTTCGATGGTTGCGCAGATTGCGCGGACCTTGAGTTTTACGTGCAAATAGCGGACTGAAGATGGCGGTTTCAACGCCGCCAAGTTGTAGAGTGCGAAAACACGCCTTGGGTAATTGGATTGCGCCGACACCGTCGAGAAGCAGTCTGACTTCAACGCCGCTGCGCGCGCGCTCGATCATGTGCCGCATGGCTTCGCGGCCGAAGGCATCATCGCCGAGAATGAAAGTGCAGATGTCGAGCCTCGACACCGCGCTCGACATCGTGGCGAAAAGAGCGGCTGCCGACTCCGTTCCGTCCTGATGCATGGCGATCGACGCCGGTGAGGATGGCGGCAAGCCAAAACTTTCAATGAGATCCTTCGCCCAGTGCCGCTCAGCGGGTCTTGCGCCGGAATGACGCATGGGTTTGCGCAGCAGCTTGCGCCGCCCAAACATGAAGTACATCGGCAGAGTCAGGTAGGGCAGGGCGATCATTCCGAGCACCCAGGCAATGGCGATTGACGGCGGTCGACGCACGCGCTCCGCACGGGTCGTCAGGATATAGGTCAGTATGCTGACGACGATGACGAGAGAATGAAGGCTGACGGTCGGCAGCCAGATATTCATGAAGCGACTTGACCTAGTTGGCGCAGCACCGCAGGCAGCAGATCAGGTAGATCCTCGGCGATGAGACCTGCTCCAAAACCGGCCGCCGCGGCGCCATGCAGCCAAACGGCGGCGGCGGCGGCCGGGAAGGCGTCCATGTTTTGGGCCAGCAGGCCCAAGATGAATCCGCCGAGCACGTCGCCCGATCCGGCCGTGGCCAGCGTTGACGGTGCATTGCTGTTGATAATGGCGCGGCCGTCGGGCGCCGCAATGACGGTGTCTGCGCCCTTCAATACGACAACGGCTCCGCTGCGGCGCGCGGCTTGACGAGCGCGCGCTACTTTGTCCCCCGACACATCGAAGATGCGTTTGAATTCGCCTTCATGCGGCGTCATGACGCAAGGTCCGTGAATCGCTTCGAACAGCTCTTCAGGGTGCGATGCGAATACGCTGATGGCATCGGCGTCGATCACGACCGGCTTGCCCGTCTTCAGCAAGTCCAAGGTGCGAAGGCGCGTCGTGTCGCTGACGCCGGCGCCGGGTCCAATGCAAAAGGCCGTGTAGCGCGGATCAGCAAGCAGCCGAGTGAAGTCTTCATTCTGCGCGAGCGGCTGCGCCATGATGCTCGTAAGCGCCGCGGCGTAAATCGCGAAGGCGTGTTCGGGCACGGCAATCGTCGTCAAGCCGGCACCGCTGCGGGCTGCGGCGCGCGCGGCCATCCGGGAGGCGCCGGTCATTGGATAACCTCCACACAGCAGCGCGTGCCCGCGATTGTACTTGTTAATATTCGCATGCCATTGCGGCAACTTATGCAGCCACAATGCCGGGGTATTCTCCCACGTATCGATGGGCAACGAGTTCAGCACCTCTTGCGGTATACCGATATCGGCAACCACGACATCGCCGCAGGCATCGCGCCCGGGCAACAACAGGTGTCCCGGTTTCTTGCGCATGAATGTGACCGTGCAGACGGCCGGCGCCGCGCCGATGTTCTCACCGCTATTCCCCAAGATGCCGCTCGGAATGTCCACCGCGACGATGGGGAGGGCGCGGCGGCTCGCATACGCCAGTACATCGCTTACCTTGGGGCTCAAGTGGCGATTCAGACCGGATCCAAACAGCGCATCGACCACCAACTCGGCGTTTTCGATGACCGCCGGGCTCAGCGGTTCGATGGCGCCGCGCCACTGACGCGCAAATAAAAGCGCATCATGGCCAAATGTTTCGACATCGCCCAGCAGAGCAACGCGGACCGGCCAGCCGAATTGCGCCAGCGTGGCCGCAACGACAAAGCCGTCGCCGCCATTGTTGCCGGGACCGCAAAGGACACAGACGGCCCGAGGGGTAAAGCGCCGCTTGATCTCACGCGCGACCGCCTCGCCCGCATTCTGCATCAGCAGGGTGCCCGGTGTGCCGGCCGCCATCGCCAATCGGTCCGCCTCGGCCATTTGCTCGACACGAAGTACGGCTGCGGTCACAGATGTCCCACGGCCGCGCCGACCGCGGTGGTCACCGCCATCGCCAAAGCGCTCCAAAACGTCACGCGCAGCGCGCCGACTCGCATGCTCGCGCCGCCAACCTTGGCGGACCAGCCACCGAGGAAGAGCAGGCACGCGAGACAGGTAACGGCGATGGACGCGATCAGAAAGTGCGCAGGCGCGATCGCGACGACGGTCAGCGGCAGAGCGGCACCGACGGAGAAGCTGCCGGCAGAGGCCAGGGCAGCCTGCAACGGCCGCGCTTTCGATAAGGCCGAGATACCCAATTCGTCGCGGGCGTGCGAGCCCAACGCATCGTGCGCCATGAGCTGGTCCGCCACTTGACGCGCCAACGCGGCGTCAATGCCGCGGCGTATGTAAATGTCGGTCAATTCACGGCGCTCGCCGACATAGTCCTCGCGCAGCTCGGCCCGCTCCTGCGCCAGCGCGGCGGCTTCGGTGTCGGCTTGCGAGTGCACGGACACATATTCGCCTGCCGCCATGGACATGGCGCCCGCGACCAGGGCCGCGATACCGCTCAGCAAGAGCGTGGCGTGCGAGGCGTCAGCCGCGGCGAGGCCGAGCAACAGGCTGGAGGTCGAAACGATACCGTCATTTGCGCCGAGCACCGAGGCGCGCAACCAACTAGCCGTTCCCAACTTATGACGGTCATGATCTCTCGGGCGCATTGATATCCTGTATATGCGAACAGGCAAATGGACGGCTGGACGCGCCGCGGCGAAGGTAATGGTAGCTAGGCCGGCTTAAGCGGGGTAGTCTCTGCATTAAATAATAATGCCTCGCCGACACAGGCCTCAAAGTCGGTCAAGTAGGGAAGTCGCATGCAGAATCCTCTGTTCTGGATAGAGTGGCTTGATCGTCTCGATCGCGTGCTCAACAGTGCTCGGCAAGATATCGCGGTGCTCAAGCGCGCGGTCAGTCCGCGCAGCCTCGAGGCGATCGAGCGCTCCAAGCGGCAGCTGGCAGCGCTCATCAACGATTTGCGACTGCTGAACCCTGATGTTTTAGCGGCGAGCGCAAATTCCGGCGCCGCGGATGCGTTGCAATCGGCGCTCGAGGCAACCGTGGTGAAGTTAGGTCACTTGGCGGAAATTCCGGCCGCGAGCGCGCCGGGGGCGCTCGACCGAATGCTGGCCGCCGGCGACGCCGCGTTGCGCGATAGCTGCTACGAAGCCGCGATGTTGCTGATGCCGCATCGCCGCCGCGCGTAGCGTTCGCGCGTAGGGTTCGCGCCTAGGGTTCGCGTAGGGTTCGAAAGTACGCGGTCGTCAGGACCCTTTCCCGGCTCCTAGGCTTTGGAGGTTTTCGGGCCCCAGAAGTACCAGAGAATAAATCCAAGCAGCGGCAGCAAAAACACGATGACGATCCACAGCACTTTATTGCCGGTGTCCGCGCCGCTTTGAAAAATGTTCACGATCGCCCAGATATCCGCGATCAATACGACTAGACCGAATAGGCCGCCTTGATACATGTGATTTCCCCTTTTGTCTTATAGGACTAGCAGAATTCCCCCAATTGCGCTCAATAGCAACACCAACTGCTCGAACAAGTTCTGATTGACACGCTTTAGGAGCCAGCGGCCGGCCAGCGCTCCGAGCAGCACGGCCGGCGCCAGCATGAGATTGATGCTAAAACTTTGCGTGGTAATAAGCCCAAGATCCACCATGAACGGTACCTTGAAAAGATTGAGCAGCATGAAAAATACGGCGGCGGTGCCGACGTATTCCATTTTCGGCAGGCGCATCGCCACCAGATAGATGGCCATGAGCGGCCCGGCAGCGTTGGCGATGAGCGTGATGAAGCCGGCAGTCATGCCGATGGCCGCGCCCACCGACCAATGAAACGAGGCGGCCTTCTCCTCGGCGGGTGCCGCTACATATCTGCGCCAGAAACTTAAAAGCGCCAGCGAGACGATGATCCAACCGATGAGAATTCGCGCGGTGTGGTCGGAAATGCGGCCGAGCGTGAAATACCCGAGCACCACGCCGGCCGCGGTCCACGGAAACAATCGCCACAGGTAGCGCCACTGCGTGTGCTTGCGGTAGGCGAACACCGCGACGAAATCACCGAATATCAGCAGCGGCAGCACCAGGCCGCTGGCCTGCTTGCTGCTGGGAAATACGTGATTGAATAGGGCGATCGAGAGAATGCTCAGGCCCGTAATGCCGGCCTTCGATACGCCCACCATGAAGGCGCCAAGCGCTGCGAAAAACCACAGCAGGGGATCGGTGATCATGCAGCCAACCTAACACGAGGCTTGGGTGTTTTGTCCGGCGGCCGGCCGGCGCTTTGGATCAGTTATTTACGTAGTACTGGTGCAGGCGATGCAGGTCGATGACCACATCATAGTGCTGCCCGGCCGGCAGCACCGGCCCGGTGGCGAAGTCGTAGCGGGAATCCAAATTGGCGATGCCGGGATGCAAGTCATGTATCGCACGCTTGAACATTTCGCGCGGCACCCACTCGGAATTGGATGACAGCGAGCCGAACTCATCGTGGTAAATTGTGGCCGTGGAAATATCCGCCGGCGCGGAAGCGATCGCGAAGATGCGGGGCCGCACGCCGTCCAAATGCACCTGCTTCGCGCCGGCAACGATCAGCTGCCATTCATTGCCTTGGGGCACCGCGATCAGCGCATAGACATGATGTTGCGCGGTAAAAAACGCGAGTGAAATGGCGAGCATTGCAATCAAGCGGCGCGCATTGATGCTCCAGCTTTCCGTGAGCGCGCTGACCGATGCGACCAGAAAACACAGCAATACGCCGGTCATCGCGAGAATCGTGCGATACGTCGCATAGCGCTCCGACGCAAGCATGCTCACCGCAAAGGCAAACACGGGCAATCCCAGCAATCCCGACAACCAAACGATGCCGCGCTGCATGCCGTGTCGCCGCCACTCCAGCCAGGCGCCGGCGATCAAGATCGCGCCGACCACGGCCGCGCACCCGAAATAGAGTGCGTGGTCGCGATGATGGTCATCATTCAGCACGAACAGGCTCAGGGCGTTCGGCAGCGGCTCCTGCAGGAACCAGGCGATTTTCTCTCCCCAATGCGTCTCGAAGGCAATTCGACCGGACTTGACGAATACATGCGCCGCGTACATCAGCGACATCGTGCAATACGCCAGTCCCAGCGTGCCCGCCACGAATCCGAGGTGGACACCCACCCAGCGCGCGGACTGCTCCAAGCCGCGTCGTCGCTGCGCGATCAAGGCACCGGCGAGCGGCACCAGGTAGAACAAAGCGCTCGGCTGATAAATCAGCGCGCTCACCACCATCAGGCCAAATGCCACGGTCCATTGTCCCGCGGCGCGCCCGATACCGGCTCGCAATCCCAGGAGCAATGCGCCTTCCGCGCTAAAGAATGCACCGATAGCGAGCAGTGCGGTTGCCGCGTAGGGCCAGCCGATCGCCCAACCGGCAATGACTTGTGCCGAGGGCACCAAGCCGAGCAGTACCGCAAAACACAGACTGGTGCTGATCGACCAGCCGACCGCGCGCAAGCCCCGGTAGCTCACGAAAGAGATGGCGCCGAGAAGCAATGCCGCGAACAATCGCAGCCACTGCAAATTCTGCACCGAGGTGGTCTGTCCGTACGTCGCCTGTAATAGCCAGCCGTAGATAGGTCGCGCCGCCGAGGCGCAGAACTGCAGTACCTTGCCGACTTCTTCATGCGCTTCGCGCAAGTTGGAATAGTCATCGCGCAAACCATAATCATGAAATGTGGCCGGCCAGTAGGCGACGAGCGGCACCAGAAACAGGACGGCGGTAAGAAGCCACGCGCGAACGCGCGTCGAAATCCGCGGGCGCGCGACCGCGCTGGGTACGCTGATCGGGACGCCGATCGCTGCCTCACCCAGCACCGAGTCGTTGAGCACGGCCTCGTCCAGCACGGAATCGCTGAGCGCGGTCTCGCTGAGAACGGTTTTGGAAACGCTGCTCATATTCGCCGGTGTCACCTGATGCTGCGATGCACTATTTAGTGGGCATCATCACTCTTTACCGAGCCCCCGCCATCGGTCGAAAAAGGAAGTGAGTCATCCCCGCTATCAACTGATTCTAGCGACGATGCGCCAAAAATCAGTGCCGGAATTCGAGTAAATGCGTTAAATATCTGTTAACTACAGAGGCGGCGGGCGTTTACGCGGCCACACACAGATTCTTGCCGCCGTGCTTCGCTCGATACAAGGCTCCGTCCGCGCGGTCGAAGGCCGCTTCGGCCACGTCGTTTTCCTTCAGTTCGGTCAGCCCGCACGAGACCGTGACCCGCACCGGCGTTCCTCGAAAATGAAAGCGCAAGGCCTCCACCGCGGAACGCACTTGATTCGCGATGAGCATGGCTTGCTCGATTTTCGCGCCACCCAACAACATGACGAACTCCTCGCCCCCGATGCGCGCGACGAAGTCGTTGCCGCGCACCGCAGCCATGAAACACGCGGCGACACTTTGCAGCACACGATCCCCCGCACGGTGACCGTAGCTGTCATTGATGACCTTGAAGCTGTCCAGATCCCAGAGCAACATGGCGATCGGAAGCGAAGCGGGCGGCTTCTGCGCGATTTCTTGGGCGAATCGCTCTTCGAACCCCTTACGATTGGCGATTCCCGTCAAAGGGTCGATTCGAGCGCCTTGCTTTTCGCTGTCCAATCTTGAATGCAGGTCGCTCGCTTCGCGCTCCAACTCGGCGATGCGCGTGCGCATTCGTTCGGCGCGCCCGTTGACTTCCAGCAGCCGAAATTCTTCGCGAGCGCGAAAATTACTGACATGTTGCGCGACGCGCTCAAGGCGCGCGTTCACCAAGCTCTGCAGCACTCCGAGTTCTGTGGCGCCGGCCACCTCATCGGTCAGCTCGCGCACCTGCGACATGACCGCATTGTTACAAGTTTGCGTGTCCTCAAAATGACTGCGATTGGCGTGATTCGAATCAGACAAATAGCCGGCCATTTCGTCGAGCCGCTTGGTGACCTCCGCGAGAATCTCCGCGGTCTGCATCCGCTCGCG
>Ga0210398_10001219_pt1 | contig 27334 bp, 22 predicted proteins | sample IncBWC4OmetaG_FD_161047 | JGI IMG/M metagenome (GOLD analysis project Ga0210398, IMG submission 161047) | Forest soil microbial communities from Barre Woods Harvard Forest LTER site, Petersham, Massachusetts, United States - Inc-BW-C-4-O | ecosystem: Environmental > Terrestrial > Soil >... | reverse complement strand
AGCATCAGTCCCGGACCGCATCCCACCTCCAGGACACGTCCTCCCTGCCGCTTGAAACGAGCCCAGCGAGCAATACGCATGCGATAAAACTTCTGGAGAAGGCCGGTGACCAGCGGGCCATATGCCCTGTAGCGCTGTGGATAATAAGAGTCCATCGAGGCAGGGCGTGGCGTCGTAAAGACGATATGGCACGTACAACACTCGACGACCCGAAAGAAGTTCAAGGTGATGGGATCTTGCGCTTCGGAGTAGATTGGCTGGTTAGCTTCTCCCCGGCACACGGGGCAAAGATGAGTCGCGGGCGGTTTGGTCAGAGACATACGGAACCGCCACGCTGGCTATCGTAGTTCATACTAGCACCGTTACAGTTTGACTGGCCTGATTTGCGCGCGGTGCAATGACGTTGCAACCGTCGGTCGCACCTCGCTCCTATAAGTTGGAACCGCATTAGTCCGTAGGAATCCGGGAATGAGGACGGCGGTCCGCGCTTGTTGTGTGCCCCTCTTCCTCGTCGAGCGGCCGCTGCGGGATGCTCTTGCTATGATTGATGAAAGCGTTGGGACGATGCAGACCGTTCTTATAGGTACGGGCGACATACAATGCCGTGAATGCAAGCGTCCCACCGGTGTACGCCGCGAAGATCAGCAAGCCGCCAAGCAGGAACCAGAGCGAATGAGTCTGGGCGTAGGCTGCGCACAATCCCGCCAAAGCCAATAAGCAGAACGGCAGCAAAAAGATGGGCAACCGCAGGAACAGCGTGGAAGAGGACAAAATCCCAGCAATCGCAAAGATGGACAAGCCCATCAAGCTGTAGTGGGTGCTCCCGCCTATGCGCTTCTGGCGCTTGAACGGGATGGCAGCACGACGAAATCCGACTCGGCCGACGGAAGCACGAAGGAATGGAAACGACGTGTTTTCACTTATGATCGCCTCGCGGACATCCTTCGTGAAGAGCGAAAACTCGGCCATGTCTAGAATGATCTCTTCATCCGCGACCATATAAAGCAGCCGGTAGAATAATTTCCTCGCGCTCTTGAGCAACGCCGGCTCTTCTCGATCCGCTCGCTCCCCATAGACAATGTCGTAGCCCTGTTCGTATTTTTCCGCGAACTGCAGGATCATTTCTGGAGGATCTTCGCAATCCACGTCAATGAAAACCAGCACGTCACCCCTAACGTTTCGCAGACCGCATTCCAGCGAGGCCTGGTAGCCGACGTTTCTGCTCGTCGTTAGGACGTAGGATGCGGGCCAGGCCTGCTGGACTTTCTCGATCTCTGCGAGGGTCCCGTCTGTCGAAGCGTTATTCAGAAAAACCAGATCCACCGAATAGCGCTCGGAGAGCTTCGCTAGGACCGGGCAAATCCGCTCAAAAAACAGCGGAATGGCGTGCTCTTCATTGTAGACGGGGCAAAGAATGGTCAGAAGCTGAGGTGCCATGGTTTGGTGTCCCGCGAGTTAAACAGAATTATTTTGCCCCACAATTGAGTACAGGACAATCCACCGGACTTCATAGATGTCGCAGCAGTTAACCGAAGCTCGTCACGGTACGGGAGATTTTCACTTTTGAGCATGATTTTCCGCTGCAACACCCTTTGTTTTCCGCCCGGCTAGCAGAAAACGTAGGGCTCGCGCACGAGCGCGACAGTGAAACCGCTGGGTTGTCGTTTTGTTACCTTTCCTACGCACTCAAAACCGAAATCTCGGAACTTTCGCTATGATTCAATGAATGAGGATCGCATATTGCAATGACGCAACCATTTCTGATTTATCGGAGCCGTCTCTTCAGGCGGTACCCGTTCGTGACGAGCCACAATCCTCGCAAGGGCCTCCGACGCCAGACACTCCGTGGAACTATGCCATCTCAGTCTCACTCCTGACGCTAGTGCTGCTGTGGGCGTGGAAGCTGTATACCACGTGGGGAGCGTGGGGAGACCTGACGAGCGACTCCGGCCACGAGATGTACATACCGAGTCTTCTCTCTCAAGGAAAGCAGCTATACCGCGACGTATGGTTCATGTACGGCCCGGCCGCCCCGTATTTCACCAGTTTTCTGTTTCGTTTGTTTGGCGTGAACTTGAACGTGCTCTATTGGGCCGGCTCGCTATCCGCACTGGGCTCCGCAATATTCCTTTTCCTGATCGGAGTGCGGTTGTCTTCGTGGCTCATCGGCTGGACAGCCGGAGCGGTCATACTACTCGAGGTATTTCAGCCATCGCTTTTCTGTTTTCCTCTGCCCTATACGTCCGCCGCGGTATACGGTTGTTTTGTCGGTTGTCTATTCCTTTGGCTGGTGATCCGCGGGTTGGAGTCCTCGGCTTGGGGATGGATGTTCTCCGCTGGCTCAGCAGCTGCCGTTGCTCTGCTTTTGAAGCCGGAGTTTGGGACGGCCTGCTACGCAACTCTAGGCCTGATGAGCCTGCTCCGTTGCTGGTCGCAGCGTTCGTGGAAGATCCTCGCGCGAGACGCTTTGGCGATCCTGCCCGGAGTCGTCCTTTGTGGTCTGGTGTTCCAATGGATGGTCTCCATCGCTGGAGTCGATTTCATCACGCATGAGAATTTGGTTTTTTGGCCATCGTCCTATTTCATGAGAACCTACGGAAAGATGTGGCTTGCGAAGAACGGTTTCGCGATTACCGGTTCCTCATTTCTTGGGGTCCTCATTCGCGCCATGCCCGTCGCCGCCGCTTTATTGGTTTCGTACTGCTCTCTATGGTGGAAGCGCGCGGACAAGGTCGCCATCGCTGCCAAAGTGACACTGGTTCTTGCGTTCATTCTGTACGGAGCTTCGTTTTTCGATGCCGTCTCCGGTGCCTTTTTTCCGTCGGCAGTCGGGTTGACGACTCTGTCGGCGGTTCAGAGGGACTACTTTTCGAACGCGGTAGTGCCGCTTTTGAACACGGTTTTCTTTCCGCGGGATATGGTCTTATACGTCGCGGTGGCATGCGGCGTGGCATGGGTTTATTTCTGGCTCGCGCGACGTGGCGGTGAGCTTCGCCGTGCCGCCATTCCTTTGGTCCTGACGTTTTCAAGTCTGCTGGCGTTTCGCTTACTGATGAATATGTCCGCACATGGCTACCCGATCTTCTACAACGGGCCGGTGGTTCTTTCATTCTTGCTCATTGCTGTTCTGATCGTCCCACGATCCGGCCGTTCGCGAAGATTTGTTTTCGTCGCGGAATTTCTGATCTGCCTTGGGTGCCTGACGCCGGTGGCAATGCAAGCCTGGTCGGCAGAACAGCACGGCAAGGATTTTGTGCCACTGACGACGGAGCGGGGCGCCGTCCGAGTTCCCAAACTTCTGGAAGAGAACTACAAGGTTGCAATTCAGTTCATGAAAGAGAAAGCCTCCCTCGGGCAGTCTGTTCTCTCCGTCCCGGAAGACACCAGTCTATATTTTCTTTCGGACACTTACGCTCCCACGCGCCTTTTTTTGTTTACTCCCGGCGTGCTGGCGCCCGGGAAGATGACCGATGAATTGATTCGCGAAATCGACCAGAAACCGGTGAGCTATCTGATCTGGTCCAACCGCACATACTACGAGTTTGGAGTTCCAATATTCGGGAAAGATTTTGACCAGGAAATTGGCGATTACCTGAAATCCCACTTTCATCGAGTCGCCCGCTTGACACCTGCAGGTGGCAACTCCGGGGACTGGTCAGCTGATCTGTGGGAGCGTAATTAGTCCGGCAACTCAAGAAATAGCAAGAGTTGAAGATGGTGATGGTCGCGGCGGATCGTGTGGCAGGTACGACGATGAAATGTTTGGCGGAAAGCTGTTTCGTGTTTACACAAAGTCACATTTTCTCAAACATCTTGCGCGGGACACTGGGGGCCACACCGAGCCAGTCCTTCATTACTAAATTGACATGCCTGAATCATTCAATTGAAGTTACGGCTTACGCTCCCCCACACTGGGGAATGGAAGCGCATGTTTCCTCCGCAGGCCATAAGTTTACCGTGGAATGTGTCGGAGATGCCCGGAAGAAATACAACCACAATTGTTTCGCCACTAACAGAGATTCCATTTGGCTATTTCATCAGGCAGCGACCTTCGTTTCGGTGCCTCGCAGGATGAAGATCAACGATTCGCGCGCTACGCGAACGGGATTGACCTGCCATCTCTTCCTATGCACTTGCTGGCGCTTGAGAACCAATCTCGTCCTGGCCTGAGAATCCGCAAATGTCCCTTTTTCGCCACGTTCCGCTTAACAAACCGTAGGCAAGGGCAGCACAGGCGATTCTGCGCCCTCTACATTTTCGCTTAAGCAGCCGACATTTCGTCCAGGGCGCGAGTCGGCTAAGTACTCCTGTCCTTAAACTAACCCTCTGTACAGCTGGCAGCATGCTTCCCGAAGCTTAACCTGCCGAGTACCAGTTCGATCGGCTATATACAGTTAGGAGACATTATGCTTGCTCTGAAAATCTTGCCTGTGGCCCTGGCGCTGGGTGCAGTCCCCCTGACTGCAGCTCCCCGGCAACAGCCGACTCTGACTGAAGTTGTGGACAAGATCGTGGCGCAAGAGCAGTCGGAAGTGCAATCGCTTCGCCAATACTCACCCATTGTGGAAACCTACATCCAGGTTCTCCGCCCCGACAAGGATCGGGGCGCAGTGCCGAACGGCGACAAGTATTATCTCGGGCGCGCGGAGCTCGCGAAGGGTGTGGAGCTCGAGCCGCTTATTAGTGGCAATCGTATCAAACACAGCATGATCGGTGGCTTGGAGAGCATGTTCTCGATGGAATTTCTCCCGCGCGGCTTTCTTCAAATGATCTACGTGGACACAAACGGCTTCGACCGCCAGCATTACAAGTTCGACTATGTCGGCCGCGAGTTCTTGGGTGAAGTTCGCTGTCTGGTTTTCGATCTCGATCCGTCCTCGAAGGGAGACAAAGGGCGCTTTGTCGGCCGCATCTGGGTGGAAGATCAGGACTACCACATCGTGCGCTTCAACGGTCGCTACAGTGGTCGGTCCAAGACCAGTTACTACTTCAATTTTGACAGCTGGCGCACGAACACAGGAAAAAACGAATGGCTACCGGTTTTCATTTACAGCGAAGAACTCAACAGCTTGGCGGTCCCGTCATTCAGGGCACAGACGCGCCTTTGGAGCTATGCCCCTAGTCACGTTCGGGAAGAGCAAGAGCTAAGCAAGGTTCTGGTGGAAGCGCCAGGGCCAGTGAAGGATCAGAGTGAAATCGCTAATGACTACTCTCCGCTTGAGGCGAAACGCGCCTGGGGACGTCAGGCCGAAGACAATGTCGCAGCCAAGATGGAACAGCTGGGCTTGATGGCACCCTATGGGGATGTGGACAAAGTGCTGGAGACGGTAGTCAACAACCTCGAGGTCACAAATAACCTCGATATCCAGCCAGCGGTCCGTTGCCGCGTTCTGATGACCTCAACATTGGAGTCCTTCACCATGGGCCACACCATCGTCCTTAGCCGCGGCTTGGTGGATGTGCTTCCTGACGAGGCCAGCCTTGCGGCCATCCTCGCGCACGAGCTCGGTCATGTCGTGCTTGGACATCGCATGGGCACGCAATATGCGTTTTTCAATCGCTTGCGATTCGACGAAAAAGAGACATTCCATCACTTCGGCTTTATTCACACACCGGAAGAGGAACAGGCGGCGACCCAGGAGGGGATCGAATTACTGAAGAAGTCTCCATACCAGGACCATCTCGGAAACGCGCAACTCTTCCTCCAAACGTTGAATAACCGTTCGAAGGAGATGCCCAATCTGGTTAGTCCGCACCTAGGCAACAGCGTCGCGACAGGCTTGACCAGCACTACCGCAGGGCCTACCGCTCAAGCGTCGGCAGCGAAGCCAGCGGGCAACGTCATTGCTGCGCTGCCGCTCGGCGGACGCATCAAGATCGAACCATGGAACAATCAGCTGCACATGCTTAAGTCCAAGCCGGTAGGTACGGTGACCGAAAATGAAGTGACGCCCTTCGAGATCACTCCGTTCGTCCTCTATCTCACCCGCCAAGGGGATAGCGCATCGGCACAAGTTCCAGGCGCAGCATCTGTGAAGTCAGCTATAGATACGAATATACCGGACGTCAAACCGTGAATGGCTCGAGAGAGATTCCTCGCACCGAGGGCGCTGTCCTGACTGCGAACGTGGTTCGATCATCGGCCACGGGCGCCGGCGTAAGCAGTTAGGAAGTAGCGGCGCAAAACACTGGAAGAGCCGTGCCTGCGGCACCGGGAGTTGGACGCGTCACCCGAGAGCGTGATGTGCGCGGGCTGTGGGGGGAAGCTCGTCGTGTTCCACATCCTCGATTTGCTCTGCTTGTAGAACGAGTGTTTAGGCCGGCCATTCGACTTTCACTGTCCGTTTGAAAGAGGCCTTCGGATAACGCCCTTGGCGGACTTAACCGTGTACCCGTACACGAAAGAGACCGTGATGCTGGCAGGCAAGATCGACGGGGAGCGGCAGAGTCAGGGCGTGGCGGCGGTAGGCTGATTGGGCTTCGTCGATTCTAGTGGTTCGAGCCGGTGCGCCTGACGTTGATCTTCAATTGGCCCAATGTTGCCTGCACGAATCTGCCTAAGTCTTCAGATACTTGCTGTGGCGCCTGATCGCCGTTTGATGCTTGCTGTCGGATGCATTGCAGATCTCCACTGGTCTTGCTCGCATACGTAATCTGAGTACGCGTTCCAAAGGAGACCGATTTCGCGCAGCCTCCGGTCGGGATCTTGCTGACATCCCCAATTTCTGTGAGCAGGCGCCGCAGGGTCTTTGCATCGATCGCTCCAGGAGGAAACTGTTGCGAACGCGATGGTTCGGTACGAAGGGCAGAGCTGGCACCACCAATTTCTGCCGTGGCGCTGCCGTCATTGTTGATCACAATTCTATAGCCAAGCGTGTTGGTAGAGCGCGATTGGGTTATGGTAGCCAGAATACCTTTAACGCTCGTTTCCTGCTCGGCCATCGCCGTGGCCTGGTGGTTCTCTGGCGTGATTGCCCGCTGAACGGCTTCAGGGTTGCTTGCGAGCAACCCTGCGAACACGAGAACTAACGGAACGGACAGCAGGAAAGCATTTGTGGGCCCGTTCCCGTATCTCTTTCCAGTCTGCGTTCGCGCTTCTACCTTACTAATGGTGCGCGTTTTACTCATACCACAACCGTTACGGAGCTAGAGCGTTGATCAGGCCAGTGCCATTCGGACTGCCCCAGCCAGTGACCAAGTCGTAGCCCGGCACTGCCGAATACGTGTTGTTGCTGCCGCTGGTGATGTCGTGGAAGGCATCGTGGTAGCTGGCTCCCTTGCCAATCGAGTAGAGACTTGGGTTAATGAACCCCAAGGTTGGGTTCCCTTTGGACACCTCTTGTTGATTGACGAGCGCAAGAAAGCCAGCCCATCGCGGCGCGGCGAAGCTAGTGCCGCCAAAGTCTTCTGTACAGGATCCTTGGTCGCAGAGATAGTTGTCAGTATTTGCTTCCGCAGCCACGTCCGGGACATTGCGTATGGTCGTGGAAGCGCGGTTGGAGGAATTGGCCACGCCGACCTGCCAACTCGGAATCGCGAAGCCATCGTCGGCAGGGCCGCCGCCGCTGTCGAGCCACGCCGTTTCTGATTGCCAAGGACCGCCCACGCCATTCGTGGTCAAATCCGTTCCGCCGACGGCCACCACGTAAACGGATTCGGCCGGATAGCTGTTGTCTGTAGAGTTCGACCCCGTGTACGCTCCGGCGTCTCCAGATGCCACGAAAAGATTCTGGCCTTGCGCTGCAAATTCCTGGAATATGGGGTCAAGCTGCGCAGTGTCAGCCGGATTCCATCCCCACGAGCAGCTTAGTTGCTTGGCGATATTTTCGGTTGCCATCTCATTGAATATGTCGACGTCGCCGACGCCGATTTGCGAGGTGCCTGGAGCGATATATACGCGAATTTGGCTCATTCCGGGCGCCATGGACGCCGCCTGCACGATATCCAGAACTTGTTCTCCATCATCGCCGTCTGAGCCCGCGCTGGCGCCGTCGAGCAGCACGTTGTGAATGGGAACGCTATTGCGCTGTCCTGCAAAGCTCGCGGTTACATCGCTCATGTTGTAGCCGTCGAACTCCAACAGCCCCACTGCCTGGCCACTGCCTGTGAGAGCGGTTCCGCCGTAGTAGGCTGCACGCATGTCGCTACCAAGAAACGAACCACTCGGCCCCGAGCCAGTGCTGTTCCGGCGAAAGTTCGCTGGGGCCCTTTTGAACTTCGGACGTGGTAAGGAGAAATTGTTCAGCCCCGCAATGTGCGTCACCGGGACGCTCAGGTCGAGTGAGGGCTCACGGTCGGGCGAATAGAAAGTACGGTTCTCCGTTGGATGGCGATAGGTCGTCATCGCCACATGGAAAGCCTTGTTGATCTGTGACACTGTGCCGCTAATATGCACTAGCAGGCGATTCGAAGGTGCACTGGTCACGCTGAAACCTTTAGATCTGGCGAACTTCTCCACCGCCTGGTAATCCTGCTTCGTGGGGCCAAACTGTTGCGTGAACTGAGCCACAGTAAGAAAATGCCGGTAATCGGGGCTGGATGTGTCATAGAGCCGTTTCAATAAGTTCGTTAGTTCGCTTTGATTGCGGAGTGGCAAAATGATTGCAAGCGTCATGCGTTGACGCTTTGACATCGGACCGACACGTGCGGCTTGGCCGTTGGTAACTGCAGGGCGAACATGCTTATGCAACACCTGAAATCGCTTTTGGGCTGCTGCTGGCAGTGAGAAGAAACATACCGCGACGAGGCACATGAGGACGGCAGACCCAGTGAGACCGTTTTTACTCGTTCTCATTTTCTCCGGAATTTCCGTTTTGAGCCTCCCCTTTGCCCAAAGCCTACCCCTCCTGCCCCGTCGAGTCAACCGCCCGCAAGCCACGACAGCCACGAGAACCAGACCTACCTGTCCTAAAATGCGCGTTTGTTCTCTTTGTTGGAGTTTCCCAATGGTGGCCATCATGCCGTCAGGAAACCAAATACCAGCAGGAATTCTCCGCGCTATGACTATGAATCTGTGACCGCGCTTTATTGCGGTCGCCCGACGAAGTTCCACTTCCCCCAAGCAAATGATTCATGCAGTGGCTCAAAATGCTTCCGCGCGAGGCTGGAAATTTGCTCCGGTTGGCTGAGCCACTGTTCGTAAGTGCGGCGCTCATAATCGATCATGGTTCCCAGGGCATCGAGTCTTGGTGACATCCTGCGGGATATCGGATTTTCTGAAATCAAATGTACGAACCTGAGGAAGGGTGTGAGCCAGGGCTCGACAAATAGCGCGCGGCCCTCGCTTGTAAGCACACGATGAATTTCTCTAAACGTTTCATCGAGATCCCCAGGCAAATGCAAAAGATGATGCAACCCGCCTTGGGCAATGACCGCATCCTTGCTGGCTGCAGCATAGGGTAACTTTCGACAGTCGGCCACATGGCATTTTGCCCGGCCCTGATACTCTGCAACCAGCCGGGGCGACAGATCGACGCCCTCAAGATTGTGAAAACCGAGACGTTCCAAGGCATGTAGCCCGTTGCCCCGCCCGCAGAAAAGTTCGACGATTCGCCAATCCTTGGGCCATGCCGGGGCCCCCAGACGCTGCAGTCTCGCGACAAATTTACGAATCTCCTGTTCGGGTGTCTCGAAACGCAGGTAGGCCGCTTCCCAGGGATCCTGAAATGGAGACTGGGCTTTTTCGAGGAGAGTGTCCAAGCGGCTCGAATCCTCGGGAAAGCTCATTATGTTAGAGTATCGTAAAGACAGTCCGCAGAAAATGTCCAGCAATGGGGACTCTGCTGTGACGGGGAATTCTGAACGGATTTGCGGGAGGCAAGGCGACAGAGTACGATATGAGGAGCGATGAAAAGCTAGTATTGAGCAAGCAAACAGCTTCGTTCTTGCCTGAGCAATCGGACCTCCCCCTCGATGTTTCTGTAGTTATTCCTTGCCTGAATGAAGCCAAGTCGCTGGGATTCTGCGTCGAGAAGGCAGTGACCGCATTCTCGAAAGCGGGATTGCGAGGCGAAGTAATCGTTGCGGACAATGGCTCAACCGACGGCTCGATCGAGATTGCCGAGGTAAGCGGGGCTCGCGTAATTCATGTCGTAGAGCGCGGTTACGGCGCCGCTCTAAAGCGAGGGATAACCTGCACTCGCGGTAAGTACGTCATTATGGGGGATGCCGACGACAGTTACGATTTCAGTGAGGTTCCGAATTTTGTTCACAAACTACGCCAAGGCTACGACCTCGTGATGGGAAATCGCTTCAAGGGCGGCATCAAGCCAGGCGCAATGCCGCCACTCCACAAGTATTTCGGCAATCCCGGTTTGAGTTGGCTTGTAAATTGTTTCTTCGGTGCGGGTGTCGGAGACAGCTACTGCGGAATGCGGGGATTTAGCCGCGACCTTTATGACAAATTGGATTTGCGCAGCACGGGGATGGAATTTGCCCTTGAGTTTGTCATCAAGTCCAGCCAGATTGGAGCCCGCATCTCCGAAATCCCCATCATTCTCTGGCCCGACAAGCGCGAAGGCCCACCGCACTTGCGCAGCTTTCGTGACGGCTGGCGGAGTTTGCGCTTTATGCTCATGTACGCACCCAATTGGCTTTATCTCTTGCCTGGTGTACTGCTTGTTCTTTGCGGTCTTACACTGGTCACATGGCTTCTGCCTGGCCCTCGCCGCCTGACTTCCCGGGTTACACTGGACATTCATACAATGGTGTTTGGCATGATCTTCACTCTTCTCGGTGCGCAGATCCTATCCATTGGTGCCTTTGCGAAGGTTTTTAGTTACGCCGCGCGCTTTGACCGCGGCACGATTTCGCTGAAGCGCTTCCTCAAACGGATTACCTTGGAAACCGGCTTAATCATTGGGGGTTTGATTTTCTTCGCTGGTTTTCTCGGATGCGCTTGGATCACGTGGCAGTGGGCTTCCAGCGGCTTCGGTCCTCTCTATGAGATTCGCAAAGTCCTTTTTTGGGCGATGTGGCTTTTTCTTGGCATACAGATCATCTTCTCCTCGTTCTTTTTGAGTATGCTGGGGATCAGTCGCGAAACTTACATCGGCGATTACGAGCGGAAGTAAATTTCTGGCCAAACCAAGTATGACGGATTCCTCTCGCAATTCTTGGTTCCTCTCGTGGGTGGGGCGATCGCATCAATCACTGGTGTATGGACGCCGGGTCCGCGTTCTGGCTGAGCTCCTTGTGGCACATATCCCGGGGAACTCTTCTGTTCTCGATATCGGCTGTGGGGATGGCACCATCGGCAGCCTGATCCAATCCGCTGTTCCCTCCGCCCAATTCCAAGGCATCGAGATCGCTGAGTCACCCGGCTGCCGAATCCCCTGTCGCTCCTTTGACGGTTTACATATCCCGTTTCCTGATGCGACGTTCGATGTCTGCATGTTCGTGGACGTGCTCCACCATACAACCAACATCCGTGAAGTTCTCGCCGAAGGCTGCCGCGTCAGTCGCCGCTTTCTTCTCATCAAGGACCACCTTTCAGAGAGTCCAGTCGACTTTTACACGCTCAAATTGATGGATTGGATCGGCAATCGCCCTCACGGGGTGGCCCTGCCCAATAACTACCAGAGCCGTTCCCAGTGGGATGGCTACTACGCTGGCGCTCAACTAAGCCTAAAAGCATACCAAGATCAAGTCCCGCTATATCCCTTCCCTTTCAGTGGCATCTTTGGTCGTAAACTGCACTTTATCGCTCTACTGGAAAAAAAAACGGTTGATCTTCAGCACCTCTGAGAGTTGTTGCGGGTGAGTCGCTTCGGCCATCGTGCTACCAGACGTGTTGTTTCAACGCGGTGGTAACCGCTGGGAACGGTGATCCGGTCAGTGGTGCGAGATGTCCCGTCTCGTCATCAAACTGAAAGCCATACACTCCAGAAAAAGGGTCCGAGGCTTATAGAAGGCCCCAGCTGAAAACGGCGATCCCAACACAGGCTTCAGTGATGCCCTATGGATGAGGACGTCTTTTTGCTCGTCCTCTGTTGCTTTCCCAAAGGAAGTGTGCCATCCTCCCTGTTGGAAACCAACACGGCGGTGCTATGGAGCAAAAGACGGACGTCCTGCAGGGCGCGTTGACGTTGATGGTCCTCAAGACTCTGGATGTCCTGGGACCATTGCACGGTTATGGAATCGCGCGGCGCATAGAGCAGATCAGCGGAGATCTGCTGGCCGTGAATCAAGGAACTCTGTATCCCGTGCTGTTGAAGTTGGAGCAAGAAGGCGCGATCGCATCCGCGTGGGGCGCCTCAGCGAATAATCGCCGGACGCGGTTCCATCGAGTGACCCGGGAAGAACGCAAGCAGTTGCAGGTTGAGACCCAAGATTGCGAACAAACACTAGCGATCATCGGGCGGTTCTTCGATATGAAAACGGAGGATTTGTCATGAAGTCTTTAAGGCGGTTTCTCAATCGGCTGTTCAACTCGGCGACCAGGCGGGCACTGGAAGAACGATTGAGAGAAGAGATTGCGGAACATATCGCTCTCGAAACCGAAGAAAATCTTCGCGTCGGAGTGTCACCCGTCGAGGCACGGCGCCGAGCCATGCTCAAATTTGGCGGCGTGGAGGCCATGAAACAAGACTATCGAGCCGAGCGAGGACTGCTATTTATCGAGAATCTGCTGGGGGATTTGCGAAACGCCCGGCGAACGATTTGCCGCATGCCGGGGCTTGCGGCAGTAATCATCGTTTCGCTTGCCATCGGAATTGGCGTCAATACAACGATCCTTTCATGGATTCAGACGATCCTGTTCCAACCGCTGCCCGGCGTAAGTGGCGCATCGAACTTTCTGCTGGTCGAGCCTCGCACGGAGACAGGCGGATATCCAGGCGCTTCATGGCCGGAATATCGCGCTTTGCAGAGGCAAGTGCCGGCACTGCGTGACGTCGTAGCATTTCAGATGGTGCCGTTCAACGTGGGAGAGACGGGCCAGACGGAACGGACGTTTGGGCAACTCGTCTCAGGCAATTATTTTTCTGCGCTGGGACTGAAGCCTGCGATAGGACGATTTATTCAACCCGAAGAGGTAGAGCGGCCCGGAACTGAGCCTGTCATTGTGATTTCGTATGATTACTGGCAAACGCGGTTTCGCGGCGCGTCGGGGGCTGTGGGACAAAAAGTGCGCGTTAACGAGCGCGACCTTATTGTCATCGGCGTCGCGCCTAGGGAATTCCAGGGAACAACTCCCCCTTTGAAGTTCGAACTGTGGGCGCCGGCCACGCTGGCGCCGGCGTTGCTCGGCGGAACACGCGACCTCGAAGATCGCAGCGTCCGCGCCTTTTCGTTGATCGGAATGTTAAGGCCTGGCGCGACGCGCGAGGAAGCACAGGCCGAGTGCAGTACGGCGATGGCTCAGCTTGCGCGAGACTATCCTGAAGCCAGTGCCGGAATCGGCGGTGAAGTTCTTCCATTCTGGAACGCGCCGCGCGGTCCGCAGCGGATGTTGATCAGCGGGCTAGCCATCCTGCAAGGCGTTATGCTGCTTCTGCTGTTGGCGGTCTGCGGGAACACGGCAAACCTCATGCTGGCTCGTGGAAGCACTCGGCAGCGCGAAATGGCCGTGCGCCTGGCGCTGGGCGCGGGACGCTGGCGCATTGTCAGCTTGGTGCTCTCGGAAAATATGCTGCTCGCTCTCCTGGGAGCAAGCCTCGGAGCAGCCATCGCGGTTTGGGGCACCACTGCATTGCGCGTGGCGCCAATGATTGGCGCATTTCCGATCCTCTTTCAGTCAAGAGTGGATGAACTCACCCTCGCCTTTGCGATATTGCTCGGTGCTGCGTGCGGTTTGATTTTCAGCGCGGCGCCGGCGTTCCATCTGGCACGGCTGGATCCACAGGACGGGCTTCGCTCCAGTTCCAACACGCCGCCCCGCAACCGTGCACGCAAAGTTCTGATGGGAGTGGAAGTCGGACTTGCGATGGTCGTCTTGATCGCGGCGGCGCTCTTCTTGGAGAATTTTCGCTCCGCACGCCAAACGGATCCGAGATTCCGGCCCGAGGGCGTTTTACTGGCCGCCTACGACTTAAGCGGGCGGAATCCCGACGAGGCGTCCGAGCGCGAATTTGCTGCCCGCCTGCTCGAACGGCTGCGATCCTTGCCGGACGTCGAAGTAGCCGCCATCGCAACGAATGTTCCGCTGGACTTGCATGGAATTCCGTCGCGGCCTTTCACTGTCGAAGGCCGCCTGCGGACGCAGCCGGGGCAGGATAGAGCCATTTCCAACACCGTCACGCCGGGCTACTTCAAGGTGATGGCCATCCCGCTCCTTGAGGGAAGCGATTTTGCCGAGATGGTGGATAGGGTGGCGCCCGCACAGGCCATCGTCAATGAGGAGTTTGTCCGCAGGTACCTGAATGGCGCGGATGCGATCGGCCGCCGCATACAGACGCGCACGGGAAGCTTCGCGATCATCGGTGTGGCACGCAATTCGGTCTACGACGCATTCGGCGAGCCCGCGCAGCCAGCGGTCTATTTCTCGTACCGAGATCTTCCAGCGATCCAAGGCGAGATTCACCTGAGGACCCGCAACGGCAATGAAACCGCACTCACCTCGGAAGCGCGTGCCGTTCTGCGCGAACTCGATCCCATGCTCCCTCTTTACGACGTGCGAACATTCTCCCAGCACATCGAACGAAACCTCTATCTTCGCCGGATTCCCGCGCGGATGTTCGTGGTGCTCGGGCCACTCCTGCTCGGCCTCGCGGCGATCGGAATCTACGCCGTGGTTTCATACGCCGTGGCCAGGCGAACGAGAGAGATTGGCGTGCGGCTGGCGTTCGGGGCTACCAGCGGGCGGGTCGTCCTGCAAATTATTCGCGAGAACTTGGGTGTAATCATCTGGGGCACGGCGATTGGATGGGTACTTGCGCTCGTGGTTTCCGTGCACGCGATTACGAAGGGCGTGGTCAACCTTCCGGTTTTCATCGGCGTACCGGCGATTCTGTTGAGTGTCGCGACGCTGGCCTGCTGGATTCCGGCACGGAGAGCTAGCCGAATTGATCCGATGGCGGCGCTCCGGCACGAGTAAGAGCGGGACCTCGCGGCCTACGCTTTCATCGCGGGTGGCCAACCGCGTTAACCAGTTATGTGGATTACATCATGCGGGCGCATTCAAAAAAACGGCTGCTGCAACTTTTCCGGAGTACTTCTATGAGCCGCAAGGGGGTGGACCATTCGGAGCCTCGCGGCTTTTGAAATGGATTCTCGTCCGATGGGCGCTCATGAGGGCCGTCCACACCTTCAGATCGCGCGCCTCCAGGTTTTCCAATCGGGTGTAGCAACGTAAGCGCGGTTGATCTCGGAGACATTCTGGGCACCGCTATTGCCCATCATCAGGCTCAGTTCGCCTGCAGGATGAACATTTCTGCGAAGATCGAGGGCGACGATATTGTCTTGAACTGCAGGTCGTGAATCACGGTGTCGACGAGAATACGCGATTGACTCTGCCATCCTGCCGTTGGTGCACGTCTGTGTGAGCTGAAGTTAGCGCCTTTCATCAGGACGCTCCACCTTGAGGGGATGTCATGCTGCACTGCCGTAGATCTTAGAGCTCCATCAGGGATATGCTGCCCACGTGCATCCACACCAAGCAGGTTAGGCTCGGGCCCTGATTCTAAAGTGGAGGTTCCATGTCGCCCCTTGACAAGCCCACTCGGAGAGAGTTTTTGGTAACCACTTCTTCCGCCGCTCTAGGCGCCGCAGTACCTCTATCCGGCAGCCCGGCGAATACACCAGTTGCAGATGCTCCCGCGACGCCTGATCCGGACGTGCTTCCTTATTCATCGGAAGAACTTTTCTCACGTGGACCGCAACGCACTTTCACCGGCGACAAAGCCGCCCAAATCGCGATGCCATTGGGAGGAATCGGAGCCGGCTGCATCTGCCTGAATGGGTACGGCGGTTTGCAGGATTTTTCGATTGGGAATCATCCTTCCACGACAGCTTTGCCCAACGGCTTCGCTCCCTCCAAGGCTGCGTTCGCCATCCTCCACATCAAGGGGGCTTCTCCAGTCACCAAACTTGTCGAGGGACCGTTCCCGGTTCTCAAGATTTACGACCAAGGGCTCCAGGGAGAGGGATACCGCCGCGGAGGATTCGAAGGATTCCCGCGCTTTCAAAAGTGCATCTTCAAGGGAGAATATCCTTTTGGGGAAGCTAAGATCAGCGATTCATCTGTGCCGTTGCAGGTCACGCTGAACGCCTGGAACCCTTTTGTCCCGCTCGACGACAAGAACTCCGGGATACCCTGCGCCATCCTGGAATATGCGCTTCACAATACTTCACCGCATCGCGTCGAGTATGAATTTTCCTACCATCTTTCCCATCTAGCTCCCGGATGCAGTGGCGAGGAATCGAATAGTCTCAATACCGTGATCCCTGGCCGCGGCGTGTTTCTGCACAATTTGGAAAAGCCCAACGCCGAGGGCTTTGGCAGCGCCTCACTGCTCGCTATAGGCGGTCAACCACGCATCAAGGGCATGTGGCTGCGTAGCCCAGGCTGGGAATTTGACTCACTGTCCGCACTCTGGCGCGAAGTTTCCACAGGAAAATTCACTGCCAACGAGGGATCCAATAAGATCGATACGAGTGGGCGGAATGGGTGCTCGATTCTGCTTGAGGGCGCTTTAGCACCGGGAGAATCAGAAACGCACTCCATCGTCATCACCTGGCATTTCCCGAATTGTTACGAGCAAGCCGGTGGACTCCCTCTTCCTGAGGCCCAAGGCGCAGCAGGGTGCCGCGCTTTTCCCGAGGAAAAGCCTCCACTTTGGCGCCCCTACTACGCCGCGCTTTGGAGTGATGCCCGCGAAATAGCCCTTTACGTTGACAAGCATTACGCTTCATTACGAGCGCGGACTGTTGCGTTCAAAGAAGCTCTGTTTTCTTCCACCCTGCCGACTCATGTGCTGGATGCCGTCTCCGCAAATTTGGCCATCCTCAAGTCTCCCACCGTCCTTCGTTTGGAAAATGGCGATCTTTGGGGCTGGGAAGGATGCTTCCCCGATGGTGGCTGTTGCCATGGATCCTGCACGCACGTCTGGAACTATGCCCAAGCCTTTCCTCACCTTTACCCCCGCCTGGAGAGCACACTGCGCGAATCGGAATTGTGCCGATCCATGGACGAAAATGGCCACGTTACGTTTCGCTCTGCGCTCCCAGAAGGCCGGGTGAAACATGACTTCCACGCCGCTTCGGACGGGCAGTTGGGCGGGATCATGAAAGTGTTTCGCGACTGGCAGATTTCCGGAGGCCTGGATTGGCTTGAGAAAATGTATCCCTTGGCGAAACGCAGCCTGGACTACTGCATTCGCACCTGGGATCCGGATCACCGCGGGGCCCTCTTTGAGCCTCATCACAACACCTACGATATTGAATTTTGGGGACCGGACGGCATGTGCACCAGCATCTATCTGGGTGCCCTCTCAGCAATGTGGCAGATGGCTGGTGCTCTCGGTCAAACGGAGGAAGCCTCCTTTTATGGGGATCTGGCCCATCGCTGTGCACGCTTCATGGAAGAGCAACTCTTTAATGGCGAGTATTTTCAGCAGAAAGTGCAATACATGGAGCTGCGGAACACCTCCTTTGCCACCATGGTCGCCCAGGTGGACAACGCCAGCAGCGAAATGCAGCGACTCTTGAAACGCGAAGGCCCGAAATATCAGTATGGAAGCGGATGCCTCTCGGACGGCGTCATTGGTGCCTGGATGGCTCGAAACTACGGAATCGATACTCCACTTAACCAGGAAATGGTTCGGCAGACTCTGCACGCCATCTTCAAGAACAATTTTAAGACCGATCTCAGCCAGCATGCCAACGCACAACGTCCCGGCTATGCCATGGGACACGAGCCCGGGTTGCTGTTGTGCACTTGGCCCCGGGGCGACAAGCCCACGTTGCCGTTCGTCTACTCAGATGAAGTCTGGACCGGCATCGAATACCAAGTGGCCTCGCATCTCATCGCGGAAGGCTTCGTCAAGGAAGGATTGACCATCGTTAAGGCCTTGCGCAGCCGCTATGACGGCCGGATTCGCAACCCCTGGAATGAATATGAGTGCGGCAATTATTACGCTCGCGCGATGGCCAGTTATTCATTGCTTGGCGCACTGGCAGGGTTCCGCTACTCAGCCGTCCGACGCACTCTCTGGTTTGGTCCCCAGCTCAGTGTTCGGCCATACAAGACTTTTTTCTCTACGGCATCCGGCTTTGGCACGATTGTGCTAGATGTCCGAAGCCTCACCATTCAGCTGCTTGAAGGTGAGCTTGTGCTGGAAAAGCTGGTGCTGACCGATGGGTCGCAAACCAGGATCTTGGAGTGGAAATCCACTGTCCGGCCAGATGCTCCCGAGATCAAAACCTTCTGAACTCGAGTAGCGCCGCGCACTATTTCGTGGGTACAGAGATTGGCGGCTGGTTCTTTGGGACGATTCATGCTGGAAACGCTCTTGCTTCGCATTCGAACCGCTACTGGACGATCCGATCGCATGAGAGGTGCGCAACCGGTATCTTCAAGCACCGCCTCTTATCTCACTTTTGGATCTCAGATACCCGTTGGATTTGGTATCAGCCAGTCTACCTCTGGCACGGATTCCACATCGTTCCGGGCGTCCGTTCAGTGAGTAGCGATGGGCGCGGGCAGGGCGAAGGCGTACAGAATGTTTTGTACGGGCATAATGAGGTATTGTTGGCGGTCAAGTTCATAGGTCATTGGAGAAGCCTGCATGCGGCCTCCAGCGTTCAAGTGCCACAGGTTTTTGCCGGTGGTTGGATCGAGGGCCAGCAGGTTGCCAGAGTTATCTGCGCTGAAAAGAAGATGTCCCGCGGTCGTTAGAATCCCAGCGAGGCTTTCCCCGTCACCGAGCTCGTGGTTCCACACCACCTTGCCGGTGCGGTAGTCGAGGGCGCGCAACGTAGTATTGGCCCACAGGTTGCGGTCGCGCCCTCCCCACCCTTCCGCTTTTCCAGTGACCGTGTTGTAAAAAACGCTAAAGAGGCGCCGGCAGTTGACATAAAACAGCCCGGTCTGCGGATCAAAGCTAGGCGCCATCCAATTGGTGGATCCGTCTGAACCAGGTTCGACGAGCGCTCCGTCCGGGCTCGGGGCGGCTTCGGGCTTGGCGATCGGGCGCCCGCGAGAGTCAACACCACTCGCCCAGGTTTGATCGATAAACGGCGCAGTGACCAGATGCTCGCCATTGGTGCGATCAAGCACGAAGAAAAATCCGTTGCGGCTGGCTTGGCCGAGAAGCTTGCGCCGCTTGCCTTTGAATTCGGCGTCGAACAGCACAGGCGTCTCAACGGCGTCCCAGTCGTGCACGTCGTGGGGCGACGGCTGAAAATACCAAGCAAGCTTCCCAGTTTCGGGATTCAAAGCCACGATCGAACAGGTGTAAAGATTGTCGCCGGCGCGTCCCTCGCCCGCGAGCACGGGATTAGGATTTCCCGTGCCCCAATAAAGAAGATTCAGTTCGGCGTCGTAGGTGCCCGTCATCCACGTCATGCCACCTCCGTGCAGGATGGCGTCGCTTTCCTTTGGCCACGTTTCCGAACCCGGCTGGCCGGGTTCCGGCTCGGTGTTCCAGCGCCATTGGACCTTGCCTGTCTCCGGATCGATGGATTCGAGAAAGCCGGGAACGTCCGTCACATCTCCCGAAACGCCGACGATCACGTGATCGTGTACGACCAGTGGCGCCATCGTCGAGAAATACTCGAGCTTTGGATCGGCGAGCTCGACGATCCAGCGCACGCTCCCGTCTTTGGCATCTAGACAAACTAAGTGCGCGTCGGGAGTCGTAAAGTACAGCCAATTTTTATACATCGCGAGCCCGCGATGGCCGATGTGGTCGCCCTCGGACTTTCGCTCGTAGTGCCAGATCATGCGGCCAAAACGAGCGTCGATGGCCCAAACGTTGTCAGGAACCGAAAAATAGAGAATGCCGTTCACTTCCAGAGGAGTTGACTTGATCGTCGTCCCCTGCGTCTGAAAAATCCAGGCCAGCGTGAGCGAATGAATGTTTCCTGCGTTGATCTGGTCGAGCGTACTGAAACGCGCACCCGAGTAGTCCCCGTTATAGGTGGGCCAGGTATCGGTAGGAGGCTTGAGAAGCGCTGCCGGCTCGAGGCCTTGCGCCGCGGCGAACGATGCACGAAGCGCCAAAGCGAAAAGCACGGCCACCCTACGAACCATTACTCGATTTAGTGCGCGTTGAAGGCTGGCACCCGTGCTCAAGCGATTCTTGCAGTCGCGCGCGCCCTTAGTCGCCGCACGGAAGTGAAGAAGCATCCCGGCTCCTGTCTCTGCTTGTGGCTTCTGTATTTCCTACTTCAAAGTTTCCACATATGTGAAGAGATTGTGTACATCGGCCTGAGTGAGCTTACCGAGCATCTCCCGGTGGGCCGCAAGAGGATCCTGAAGTTCTACCTTCACCCCATCGCGAGAAAAGGAGCGATACCAGCCCGATGCGTCGTGCAGCGAAACCACAAAGTCGTCGACGTGCGCCACGGGACCCTTGATCTGCTCACCAGAAGGCAGCGTCACTATCGCCGTGGTGTGCCGTCCATCGGGATAGAGCATACGAGCTTCGAGTTCGATGGGAGAGTACTTAGTTGCGACTTTGTCGAGATCGCCGGCCGGGGAATGACATTTGTTGCAGCCCCCTGCGCCATTGAAGAACACCTTTCCGGCGTCGGCATTGCCGGTGAGCAACTTCTCCACTGGATATGCGCTAGGCAGCCCGCTCGAACGAAGCGCTTCCGTCGCCCGCGCATGAAGAAAGGCGGCTATCTCGCTGACCTGCGCGTCTGGAAGAGGCATCGCTGGCATGCCTTTATCCGGACGGCCATTATGAATAACTTCACCGATCAGGTCGCCCTTTACGTCGTGAGCCACAAGCGGTGACCGAACCAGATCAGGCCCACGAGCACCCGTCGCGTCCGGTCCATGACAAAATCCACAGGCCTGGCCGAACTGTTTCCGTCCCCGGTCGATCGCCGGGTCCTCGGTATCAGCCTGGGGCCGGGCGGGAGCATTGAACATGGTGATCAGAACAACGCTCAGCACGCTGATTGCTAAAGTCTTGGTCCGTCGTCTAACCGAGGCAATGCCGTCCTCAGGTGTCGTCACTCCACGCTCCTGCGCGCCGACTGCATTCTAACATTGGGTGCCGAGAACTGCATCCGGGGAGCTCATCGCCCATCTCCCATGCTGTCCATGTTGCTTAAAGCAGCCGGTTTGTCGAGCGAGTCTGTGGCCGCGACACCGGTGATGAGCCGCGCGCCGCGGCTGAACGTCAAATACTCAAAACCCCACTGCACGAAGACCAGAACTCGGCTCTGAAATTCCACGATGTAGATTAGGTGGATGAAAAGCCAAGTGAGCCACGCAAAGAGTCCCGCTAAATGAAGCCCGAGAATATTGGCAACGGCGGCGGCGCGGCCGATGACGGCCATATCTCCTTTATTGAAGTAATGAAAAGGCTCTATGTCCTTCTGCCCTTTCAGTCGGGCGCGAATTGCTTTTGCGGCGTAGCCTCCGCCTTGAATGGCCACCTGCGCGACACCCGGCAGCGGTTTTCCATCTTTGCCGAGAGAAAGTGCCAGATCACCTGCGATAAAAATATCCGGGTAACCGGGAACGGTGAGGTTGGGATTGACTTTGATGCGGCCGCTGCGGTCCGTATCGGCCTTAGTGCGTTCGCTGAGTTTTCTACCGAACTCATTGGTTGTAACGCCGCCTGCCCAGAGCACCGTTCTGGCCGGCAGTCGTTTGGATTCGTCGCCGGATTTATAGATGACACCGTCGGCATCGATACAAGAGACCAACACGCCTTTTTTCACTTCGACGCCTAGACTCGAAACCAGCCTCTCCGCCTTCACCGACAGATCCTCCGGAAACGCAGCGAGTACGCGCGGGCCACCTTCCATAAGAATGATGCGTGCTTCACGCGGGTTGATGTGGCGAAAATCATTTTTCAGCGTTTCATTGGCGATCTCCGCCAGCGCGCCGGCAAGCTCTAATCCGGTCGCACCAGCGCCGACGATCACAAAAGTGAGCCAGGAGCGCGCGTCTTCCTCGTTCAGTGAACGTTCGGCGCACTCGAACGCGTACAGGATCTTGTGCCGGATGGCAGTGGCTTCTTCGACGGACTTGAGGCTGGGCGCCCACTCGCGCCATCCATCATTGCCATAGTAAGAGGTCTGGGAGCCAGTCGAGACAATCAGCGAATCGTAAGGAAAAGAAGCGCCGTCCCTCAGAATGACGCGCTTGGCACCCGGATCAATGTCAACAGCTTCGCCGAGCAGGACTTGCGTATTTTTTTGGCGGCTGAGAATTCCACGCAGCGGAGCGGCAATTTCGCCCGGTGATAGGGAGCCTGTGGCGACCTGGTAGAGCAGCGGCTGAAAAAGATGAAAGTTGCGGCGGTCGATCAGCGTAACCTCCACAGGCGCCCGCTTGAGCTTTTGCGCGGCGTTTAAGCCCCCGAAACCGCCACCTAGGATTATGACCCTGTGCTTCTGTTCCATACTGAACACTCCCGCGAACGCAACCTCGTTCTTTCTAATATCATCTCATCTAGCGTGATTTTCTCAGTTAAGATGCCCGAGACAAGCGCGGAGATACGGCATAGTTTTGGGCGCGCCTAACATGAAAACAAAACCTATCCCCAAGACGCCAAACCGCGAGCAGATGGAGCGCAATACCCTGCGCCTGCTCTGTTCTGTGCTCGTGAAGCCCGGCACCCGGCTGGAAATCTGCCGTCTCCTGCATTCGAATGATTTTCTGGATCCGCTCCGCAGAACTGTTTTCGAAGAGGTTCAAGCGGCAGGCGTAATCAGTTCGAAACAACTGCGTGCGGCATTGCCGGCGCGCGTGGCCGGCCGCGGATTCCCCGATTTCAATCTGGAGAAGCTGCTAGCTCCAAAACTCGCCAGCGAAGCCGAAATCGAGCAGTTGTTCGAGAGTACTCTGCACTTGCTGAAGCTCGGCGGGTCTGACGACGCAACCCTCTTTGCCTCCGAGGCCGATGCTGAAGACTAGTCATCGTGTGTTCACGGTTGTCGAGGCGCTGGCATTGACGGGATATATCGCCTGGTACATCTGGCAACTTCAAAGCACGAAACCGCTTTCCTGGATCGTCTTCCCAATCTGGCTGATCGCAAGCATTGCCTTGCATCGCGATACGCCGAAATCATTGGGCTGGCGCGCTGACAATCTCTGGCCCGCAACTCGCCAAGGACTCCCGATCTTCGCAGCGTTTGTTTTCTCCACCTGCCTGGCAGGTTTGTGGCTTGGGTCTTACCACCGTTTGCCCCTTCGCGTCACCGAGCCTTGGCGTTTCTTCTCCTATTTCGCATTCTGTCTATTGCAACAAGTTGCGCTGAATTCCTATCTCACGAACCGGCTTTTCTATGCGTTAGAGGAACCTCGAGCGGCTGCGCTCGTGGCTGGCCTCATTTTTGCCGCGCTACATTGGCCAAATCCGGTCCTCGTTCCGTTGACGTTCGTCGGTGGCACTGCAATGAGTTGGCTCTTCTCTCGTGAACGCAACATCCTCCCACTGACTGTTGGCCAGGCCATTCTGGGCACGCTCGTCTGGTGGATTTTCCCAGTGGCGTGGCATCACGGAATGCGCGTGGGACCTGGCTTCTATTCGTTCCACCCCTGAGGAATGAGAGTTTGCGTTCCCGGTACCGCCCGATCACGGCGGCGAGCGAAGTCCGCAGATCTCCCGAGGCTCCATCCTGTGCTACATTGGAGTTATAAATTCAGATGACCGTAATTTCCCGCCGTCTTTCGTATCCCGCTTGCGCGCGGCTTGCTGGACTTCTCCCACACGCCGGGGATGACTAACGAACATTCCGGGCAAGCACCCTCCACGAGCCGATTCTCGAGGACATCGTGCCAGGAACGCCGGACAATCAACTGGCTGCACTTGGGGCAACAGGTATTCGCGCCCTCGCTAAAAATATTTCCTTCGTACACGTAGTGAAGACCCGTTTCCAGAGCGATAGCCCGCGCCCTGTGAAGAGTTTCAGCGGGGGTGCGAGGCTTATCCTGCAGCTTGAAGTCGGGATGGAACGCAGTGAAGTGCAATGGCACGTCTGGCCCTAGATGGGTCAAAATCCATTCAGAAAGTTTGCGCGTCTCCGCAGGATCATCATTCAGGGTCGGAATCATCAGGTTCGTGATTTCAAACCACACCTTTGTTTCCTTCTTCAGCCATTCGAGTGTCTCGAGAACCGGCTGTAAATGCGTAAGTGTAGTCTTCCCGTAGAAACTCTCCGTGAAAGCTTTGAGATCGATGTTGGCAGCGTCGATATGGTCATAGATATCGTGAAACGCCTGGTAGGTAATGTAGCCGTTCGAGACCATTACCGTTTTCAGCCCGTATTCCCTCGCAGCCGCACAAATATCGACAACATACTCGCCCCAGATAGTCGGCTCGTTATAAGTGAACGCCAGAGAATCGCAACCATGTTGGAGGGCCAGCAAAGGAACCTCTTCCGGAGCAACATGCTGGGACCTCACTTGATCCTGCCGCGACTTCGAAATGTCCCAATTCTGGCAAAAGAAGCACCCCATGTTGCACCCCGCCGTGCCCATGCTGAACACACGGGACCCCGGCAGGAAATGATTCAGAGGTTTCTTCTCGATAGGATCGACTTGCAGCGCCGCCGGAGCTCCGTAGCCCAAGCTGTAAAGTTTTCCACCCTGATTGACACGGATGAAACAGAATCCCGATTGTCCCGCATGAATGTGGCAATGCCGTGGACAGAGGTAACAATGCACGCGGCCACCGGCTTCCGGCTCCCACCAGCGCCCTTCGTGCAACTCGTCGGTTTTCTGGAGGATCTTCAGCTCGCTCACGGACGGATCCTCCTTCCATTCAAATCATACGCCCACCGGCGGGTCCAAGCGTCGAATTGTGCTCCCGATGACTACCTGTCTAGGATAGGAGGTTGAGAGTCAAGCGTGGCGGCGAATTCGACGCTGGACACGCCGCCGTTCTGCAGCCCAGTCGACGAAATTCATCATATGGGACCGGTATTTCCAGGAGAGTCTCAAGAATTTTCGCGCGTCCAAATTACTCGCTTCCGCACCGAGAAAAGTCTCAAACCGCCAGCGCAAGTAAGGGCTCTTCCAGGGATTTAAACGATACCCGCGTGCAACGTTCCAATAGCAGCGCAGTGTCTCAAGCATCGGTCTTACACGGGCAAGAAAGCCCGCTCCCAAACTTTCTTCTTCTTAAATGCCACCCAGCGGCGCGGAAAGATGCTCATGCACCAGAAGCCACCCCGAGGAGCGCCGTTCCCAAATTCCCGTATACCGGATCTCTGTTTCTACATTCTTACCGTCTTTTGTTTTTTCAGATAAATGCATGGAAACCGTCGTCCATGCCACCGTCCCATGCCGCCGCACTTTCAGATCCTTCCCTGCACTCAGTGATCCGCTTTCCATGTTGTCGAAGAGTGCCGCCTTCACGCCTTCGTGGTATTCCTTCCAACTATGATAGGAAAACGGTGCGACGTCATAAAACACAAGTCCGTCCTCCTGCGCATAGAATCGCGCAGGATTATCCGCGTTCCCCGTGCTCCAGGCCGCGCAATAAGCGTCGATGAGTCTGCGAAACGTGGCATCATCTGTCGCCTTTTGCTGCGCACGGGCTCCCACGAACGTCAGCAATCCCCCCGCAAGCGCGACCGCAACATACAGCAGCCAGCGCCATCGTTCGCCACGTCTGGCGTTTACATTTTCTATCTGCAAGTCCATCTCCGTCCGCCGCAAGTTTTCTTCGGCGCTAGATTTGAGGAAAGCCACCCAGTCGTGCGCATACCCTATGGTGAATCGCGCGAATTTGCAAGAGGGGTCTGAAACCCACCCGCACCCTAGCCTAGCCTCGGTTTTCACCGCCGCCAGCCGCCACTCGCCGGTAAATCCAGCCTCTTCGCCGAAAAACGAATGCGCGCCTTTTGGGCACTGCGTAATCTCGCCCCTGGGCAGACAAACTGCCCAATCGGGAGGCGGGCATGGCGACAGCGCAAGATGCTGGATACGAACAAAGGGGCTATCTGGGCAGAATATTAATCATTCTCGGCTCTCTCGCCCTGCTATCAGACCTCGCTTTTCTGGCGCAACCCCTCGAACGGCTGGTTGTAAGACTCCGCGAAGGACTCTTCGCCCTGGTCCCTTCGCTCGGTCTGTCCTTCCTGAGTGCAGCGCGAGCCATCGCCTTCCATCAACTCGACTACTTCTCACTCATCTCGCGTATCTTGGTACTATTCACGGCGATGGTGGCCGTCATCGTAGGGGTCGTCTTGCTGCGGCCGCCATCCACGCGCTCAAAGCACCAAGACCATTTGCGCGCATCCGCGTTCCACGAACGGGAGACTGAGAATGGATGATCGTGACAAGCGTCCACAACCAGCCGAAGGCCGGAAACATCAGTTGGTGGCCGGCATCATGATCCGCGGCCAGAGGCAGCCAGAAGCCTCTCGCGTCGGCCTGGTGTGGGGCGCGCTGATCGTGGCGGCTGGCGTCGCGCTTCTTCTCGATCATATGGGTTTCATCGCCATCGGCTCGTTGTTTCGATTTTGGCCCATGATTTTGCTTTTTTTCGGCGTCGGACACCTCTTCACTCCATCGAACCGCGCCTGGGGCGGAATTCTGATCGTCGTTGGAGCAGTCTTCCAACTGAACAGTCTTGGAATCACCCATTTGCGTTTTGGCGATATGTGGCCCCTGGCGATCATTGCGGTTGGCCTCATTCTCATGTGGGGCGCTCTAAAGCCGCCCATCGTAGCGAAAGGAAGTGTCGACGCCGCCGACGTCCTCGAAGCCATCGCAATCTTTGGAGGCACGGAACGGCGCATCAAGAGCCAGTCTTTTAGAGGAGGGCGAGCCACCTCTATTTTCGGAGGCGTCGAGCTCGACTTTCGTGATGCGAATATCGACGGTGACGAAGCCACTCTGGACATCAACTGCATCTTTGGCGGCGTTGAGATTCGCGTTCCTGCCACATGGGACGTGCATTCGCGGAGCGTACCCATACTCGGCGGCTATTCGGATAAGACAGGCCCCTCGTCACCGGCGCCCCAAGACCCGTCGGGCCCCAAGAGAAAAACTCTGATTGTCACTGGCACGGTCATTTTTGGAGGCGTGGAGATCGGCAACTAAGCGGTCTTTATGCACCCACTTCTCACACCGATCAACCGCTTCGGCCTGTACCTGCTCGCGTGGGTTCCCCTTGCCGGAATTCTGATTTATCTAATGGCTATACCCGGGAGACTGGGCTGGCTTGATGCAACGGTCTTGATCCTACCGCTATGCCTC